>Ga0102595_101373_pt1 | contig 11462 bp, 23 predicted proteins | sample Araplaol_mTSA_r2_2_FD_76864 | JGI IMG/M metagenome (GOLD analysis project Ga0102595, IMG submission 76864) | Arabidopsis root microbial communities from North Carolina, USA - plate scrape MF_Col_mTSA_r2 (SPADES assembly) (version 2) | ecosystem: Host-associated > Plants > Roots > Endosphere...
GGAAAATCCGACTCTTGATGCTAAATAGCTGATAACGGCTTCGTTGTACAAAATCCGTTATACAGAACTTGCGTTCAATATAGCGGAAATCTTCTAAGGCCGCAACTGGTCATTGAAATGATGAGCAAACCATCAACATTTTGCGGGTAATACCGCGGTGGACCACGGCGAAATGACGTCCCAGCCCAGGCGAGTGTAGAGCGCACGGCCGTCCTCGGTCGCCACCAGCAGCCGTTCGCTCACGCCGGCTTGGACGGCGAGGGCATCAAGCGACTGCATGACGACACTACCGAGGCCGCGGCGTCGGTGGTTTTCGGCTGTTTCGATCTGGTCGAAAATGGCGGTCTGGCCGTGCAGTACGATGCGCCCCGATGCGGCCAGCTCGCCGCTGTCGTGAATCACCCGCACGACCTGTGCTCCGTGCTGGGCTTCGAAGGTTGCCCGATACCCTGGAGGCATCGCAACCTTTTCCATCGCTTGCGATGGCCCCTGCATGAAATAGCCTGGAACCTCAATGTTCCAGCGTGCCGGAAGCGCTTGCCTCAGGACTTCGGGTTCGACAGGCGCCTTGAGGAAAATATGGGGATGGCGAATGTGGTCAGCGCATGCTTGAAGCGCTTGCCCCGCATCGGGAAATACGTAGCGCCGCAACTGCGCCGGCATGCCGACTTCAACGACAAGGCCGCCTTCATATGGAAGCGGTAATGGCACGCCTCGCGACAGGCTCCAACCTGTAAGCCAGCGCTCGATCAATGCAAGGTCCATATTCTTCAAGCCGATTCCTCCGATTGACATCAGGCCGTTAGGCTAACACCAATCGCGCGGAGCTGCTTATAGATTGCCGTACTTGTTCTTGCGCAGTTCGGTGAAGTGCCACCAAGGCTTAGGTTCACCACCTGCGAGGAAGTCAGTCACGGACATAAAAACGTCCAGCACGCATGGATCATGACGTGTACCTGTGACCAGGCAGAGGTTTTCGTAGAGGTGAAGTGGGTCAGCGCCAACCAGTTGGCCAGGCTCACTAAATCCAAGCAACTCAAAATCGCGTGCCGCAGCTGCCCCGATGTTGGGAAGGTCTGTAAAGCGGCGGATCTTTTCGCGAACGACTTTTTGAGGATTCATAATGGCGGATGATACAGACCGGTCCATTAAAAAGTAAGTACGCATGTCAAAGCCGCCGCCCCGAGTAAGGCGGCCACTTGGACTGCAGCTGATGGTTCAAGCTCTGGATGGTCGTCTTCAAGATACGCGATGACAGCCTCGTGATCCCATGGACCGAGCGAAGCCGTGTAATCAGCGAATTGGTCCTGTATGTCGCGCCACGAACCAAAGTGTTCTTTCGACAGGATGATCTCGCTCTCGGTATAGATGATATGAAGTTCCATGCACCTACCGTGAATGCTCAACTGCCAGCATCGTCATTTCACCTCATTGATTGAACAAAGTCCGAGCTTCGCGGCGATTCCGTTGAGGGTGTCGCGATCAGATTTTTTCAAGACCAGTTGAGCCGAAACAAAACGATCCAGGCCGTGAAGCACACCAAGTTCCCCAGTTCGGCCTCGAATCGCGAATTTCGACAGCGCGGAACGAAGTACAGCGACTTCTTCAGGATTTAATTTCACTTCGGCCATTGCAGCTTTGCTCCACGCGGTTTGATTGAGTTGTTAGCACTCGGCCCGAATGATGTCACGCTTGCCGAGGTGAAACGATCAATCGTCGACGAAGACACACCGGCGTATCACTCCGAATGAGCCGCCGTCTTGATCCGCCGCCTCGGGCCACAAATTTCATTTTCTAAAGCCAGGATAAATTTCAAGAATTCCTTCGTAAAATGCAGGCACCTCCAAATCGATCTGAGTTTCGTAGCCGGCAGACCTCACATCTCCAGGAGTTGCCATAGCCCAGTTGCCTGTCAGCTCGCGCGCGGTTCCGTCCATTTCGATGAATTCAGTATCACCGTTCTCGGGCGAGAAATGAGTGGCACCACACGCGGCACAAATGACAAAGACCTTCTCATTCTCAGTGTGAACAGCGAACAGCACATCTTGCGCCACGCAGCTACCACAGATCCACTTAGATACGACAGCCATATTCCCCCGACGTGGTGCCATCATGCCTCCACTGGAGGCGAAGATTACACGATAGCATGATGAGCTCTTAGACAATCTCGGACGTAAAGTACTGCAACAACCAAGGCAGGACTTGAGACTCCAAAAGTTACCGCTGCGGCAGGACCTGAGTGCCCGGGACTAGGCCACGGGTATGATACCAATGCCCATATGCCCAAAGTAACGTCGATCGCAATACCCATGGACAGGAATGCGACTGTCCAACGGGGCAGAATCACTAGTTCGTCGGCGTACCTATAGCGGATTAACGTCGCAAACCAAAGGGCAATAAGCGGAGGGCAAAAAACGAGCAGCAAGACCGCTTGCACAAGAATGACATTCAAATTGACCCAATTCGAATAGGCGAATAAGAGTAGCAAATAGAGCCCGGTCAACGCTATCAGATACAGCATGCAAATGACAGCACCGGACTTTCCAAAGCTAGACAATGCGGGACGTGTGAACATGAAGGTCAAGCTGATGCATCAGTGGTCCAACGTTGGACGTGATCGAGCGCAACAACGCGAAGAGATGTGGAGGTTCGGTTGACGGAAATGTTGGGCTTAGAATGCATTGAACTAGGCTCCCTGAACAAGTTCAATTTCATCCGGGTACATGGCCGTTAGCCAGATCGTGAACCCATTTTCCGGATTCGAGCACTCAACCTCAAAGCCTAGCTCGGGATTGGAATAAATTTCAAGCACAGCGCCAATGTCTCCTATCTGTGGAGAACGTTCGTAATCGGCAGCGGTTTCAGCGAAGCGGTCGCGACGGATTGCTTTCACACGCACCACATCAAACTGGTGAATTTCAACGGACATTTCTATGAGCGGAACGTAGAGCTAACCGGTGGACCAAAGCGTAGCTTTGCCGAGTCCAGCGAACGGGCAAAAAGCTTTAAACATATAGAACACGAGCGCCAGGTTTTGCGGATCGGACTCGTTCATCAAACCCCTGGTAGAAAAATGGAATGTTATCCGCCTTGTCTCCATTCAAGCGTCCTCGAACCTTGTCAAAGGTCATTATGGCGATATGGTGGCTCGGCTCGCCGACAACGAGAACCGGTTGATCGTTCTCCTGATGCCAAAGAAATTTCCCACCGTGCGCAGTGCGAGCAACCTCAAGCAAATATGAGCCTAGCAATTGAACCAAGGCAGTGACGTCAGCCGGTGGCATCTGATCGATGTATTGAGAGGCCTCATCGAGCATTTCCTCCACCATCACAAGGCTGTCAGAGGAAAAATCCAATTGACCGCCGGCTCGGTCTTGAAACTGAGCTACAGCGAGGTTGGCCTTCTCACGTACTTGTGCTTCCAGTTCCGACATAATCTTACTCCTCTAGCGACCAATGTTTGAAGTGAGCGGCAGCCAGCGGGCACAGCCGGTTGGATTCCGCTCGACGGAATTGTTAAGCTTTAACGGCATAGTTGTCTCCTAAATTTCTCCAACGTACATAGGACGGTAGTGGCTGTCCGTTTGAGAATGCCTCAAAGACTTCGACGATCTGCTTAAGCAGGAACCATTCGTCTTGTGCCAGGCAGAAGTTGCCGGCGCTGGACTGAAGAACTGTTCCGTCAGGGTGAATGGCGACCGGATGATCTTGACACGCACGGCTATGTGTCCCGGAAAGCTCTCTGCGTTCTAATAAAAACAAGCCGGGGCCACCCGCCACTTGAACAAAGGAGCCATCCTCCGCTGCTAAATTAGCGAACGATTGCTTTGTCCGCGACAAATCAAGCGCGAGCTTCTTAGCGCTAGGAGCAGTGACGGATTTGCAGTTTTCGCGAGTGAAGATCATCGAGGCTTATCGTTGATGGCAAACGGTGCGTGCATGCGCGTCCGATTGACCCATTGGTTGGGCATATGTAGCCCAGAGATCACTTTGCGTTGCAAACGAATTCAACCGACAAAGACCCCGGTAGCAGAGATCGATGTCCGCTTGCGAAGTGTTAATAAGGTTGGGCCAATAGTTTTGACTAAGCTGCATTTGATTGGAATTCCACGATTGAGCCAAGAGGAACCTGAGACTTTCTCAAACCTGTGAGTAGGAAGGCTGAACTCTCAAGCGCTGGCGTAGAGCGACGCAATAGGATTTCATGAAGCGCCTGCGCTTGAAATGGCAATTGCCCCGGCGCGCGAACCGTAACGGATAGCGGCGCGGTATGCGGCAACTCTGAAGCCAAGACGGGCAGCACTACCACCAGCCCACGGCCGGTAATTTCAAATGATTCGATCACCTCCATGCAGCGATTCATCGAGCAATCCAGTTGCCCGCAAGGTTGGACCATTGCGTCATTGCTTTACCACCTGCGAAGTGAGGACGACGAAAGTCGATATGCCTTCTGTGGATTCAACTGACCAAGGCCGATCCGTGTTCACCTCCGCCAGCTTTCGGCCTGCGGCGTCAACTGATTCTGACACGATTTCGCACGCAATTTCTCCCGCCTGCGGATAAGAGCTATCGGACCGCAGATCTGCGGCCGTAACAATAGGAACCTTTTCGACGAATAGATGCGATTGTCCGAACGCATCCACCAAGCGACATTCAACGACGCCAGGCTGGTGGTCGTCGACGAATCGTTCGATCTGAATAAACACGGCAGTCACGGTATCAAGCAGCCCAACGTGTAGCGGCCCGGTTGACGAAATGGTTGGGCAAAAAAATCCTAAGCAAGATCAAGAATGACTCCGTCTTCAGATTCACTTCCGCCTGGACCGTGATCACCAATTATTTCAATAAGCCAGTCGAAGACCGTTGAACCATTTCCGCTTATTGCAGCCGCCAATTCTCGTTCGACGGATGGGATATTTGTAGGATGACAGGTGTCCAATCTGCGCTTAAGCACCCGGATTGTCTCCGCGTGCCCAAGCCTCTCCGCAGACAAAATGTGATTCTTCCAGCGCAGCACGAAGCCGGATACTGGTGTTCCGAATCCACCACGAAGTACGTCGTTAAACGCGTCGAGATTCATTCCCCAAGGCGTACATCCAGCACGCGCACCAAAGTGGGTAAAGAATCCCTCTAAGGTTTCGAACATTTCGCCGTCGATTTCAATTACTGCAGCCATAAATATCAAACCGCCCAACGTAGAGCTAACCGGCGCTGCGCAGCTTTATCGCGCAGCGTCCAGCGACCGGAGGAAGCGAGGTTGAGCGCCATGTTAGGAGATTTATTGATCTGCTGTGAAGAGGACATAGCGCCCCTCAGAAGCTGCGCGATGCCAGAAAGCAGCCTGATCTTCAAACCATCCCCACGTGTAATGGAAGTCATCTTCGTCGACACCACCGCCATAAGACTCGGGCTTGATTTTGAAGTACAACTCTCTGAAGTTTGCCTCAGACACTTGGCCAAGCGCGTTTGCTACATCTCTAACTTGCTCAGGTGATTTTAACGACATGATGTAGTCGTCTTCGGAGTATAGAACTTCACCACCCAACACAACATGGTTAAGGGGATAAGAGCCATTCGTGTAATTCAACTCACCATCTGTCAAAGCTCGGTGCATTGCGTCCCAAGCCTTATCACTCTCCGCTTTGAACTCTGGGGCTTTCTCGAAAAAGTAGGACTCAATTTCTTCTTGCAGGAAATCGAGGCGGTCTTCATCGCCGTCAAAGGAGCGAAGCTTCGTGGCTTGTTCCTTCGTGAGAGCAAAATGAACTCCAAGGCATGACATCGAAGAATCTCCTAGGTTTGAAATCACCGGCCTGTGCGGCTTTTGGCGCAGGTCCGGTGGATTGATTGGTTAGAAATCGAAGTTTGGTTTTTCATCTTTTCGGACTTTTCGACAAGAGATGGTTTCGCTAACTTTGACCTCGCGCGAATACGCTCCCAAATGACCATGTCGTCCTTTTTCGCTGACCGATGCGCGAACAACGATGTACAAAATTGGTCCTCTTGCCATTATGTCCTTGGTTTCGTCGCGAACGTCTGGGCAAGTAAGGTTTCCAGTCAACCACCAGCGTTCCTTTGTTTTGTCAGGCAGGAAGGAACTAGTCTCGAAGCCGGAGACAAAGTAACCAGAGTACGTGGCGAGTTCTTCGGCCTGTGCATTGGTTGATGCCAGGCAGATAGCAAGAATGAGCTGGGCAAGTGGCTTCATCGATTTCTAACGAGGCTGTATGAAAACCCTGATTTCGCGCGCAAAAGCGCCCGACCAGTGATTTTCAACGGTTTCTCGGATTGTTTTTTTACTCATTCCGGCAGTGTGCCCTACGACCGCCCAAAATGGCAATAGCAGTGGGTAATTTCGACCAAGCTCCCCTTCTCGAGCCTGTCACCCAGGCATGCCATACCCGTGATGCGCCAGCTTCTCAATATTGTGGACAAGGCAGTACAACTGCCATTGCGTACCAACCTTGCGCTGGCCGCGCAGCGTAAATCGATCCAGGCGCTTATTGGCTCGCAGGTTCCCGAACACTGGTTCGACTGTCGCCATGCGGCGTCCATACAACTTCCGCCCTCGGGGGCTATCAATGGCCTGGCGCATTCGTTCCGTAAGCTTGCCGCGCGTACTGGCCAGCTCCTTATGGAAAAAGGCGACCTGGCGTACCGGCGTACGGTCCGGGTGGCGCAAGCATCGTTCGCGCTGTGTGCACGGCACGCAATCGCGCTTGGCGCCTGTGAACTTGTGGTGCGTGCGGCCATTGACCGTGCAGTGACTGCCATTGCTGTATAGCTGCTTGCCAGCGGGGCAAATGCAAATCAGCTGCACGGGGTCAAAGTGGAAGTCGGATGGCCGATACAGGCCCCGCCTACCATCCTGGCCAGAGCTGGCCTTGTCGTATAGCGGGTCTGGCAGCTTCTTGTAGCGCGCCTGGTCTTTGAATCGCTCATCGCGCTTGCGCATCAATCCATCGGCAATCAGCGCAGGTATGCCGGCATCATGCAGAGCTCGAAGATTCGCTTCGCTGTGATATCCGGCATCGGCAGTGATCATGGTGCTCTCGTCACGCAGCGCATCGGTTTGGCGAACGATCGGCAACAGAACGCTTTGCTCGCTGCCAGATCCATGGGCCTGAGCCGCCACAATCACCTGGTGCTTGCTATCGACTGCGGCAACGGCCGTGTAGCCCTGTACGACTCCTTTGGAGGTCGCCATCTTTGCGCTGTCGTTGTCAGTGATATTGCTTTTGCGAGGCGCCCCCTTTTCGCTAGTGCGTTCCTTGTTCGCTGCCAGGAAGCCGCGGATCCGGCCAGCTTCAGACTGGAGCCGTTCGATGCTGCGTCGCTGCGCCACCGCTTCGGGTAGACCGGACTCACCGTGCAGGTCTCGCTGGCGATGGGCCTCGATCATGCGGGTCACGGCACGTTCCATGCGCTCAGCACTATGGGCTAGTTCAGCGTGGCTACCGCTGCGTAGCTTGGATGCATTGCTGGGCAGCTTGACGCCGTCGATGGCAAACATCTGGCGCCCGATCAGGCCCTGTGCATCGCAGGTCAGGAGTACTTGCTGAAACAAGGCGACAATGTCGTCGGCTAGCTCGCGTACGAATTTGGCGATGGTCGTGAATTGCGGTGCGCTGTCGCCTGAGAGTGCGATGAACAGCACGTTTTCGCGGCAGGCACGTTCAATGGCACGGCTGGAAATCATGCCGCGGCTGTATGCCAGGAGCACAATTTTGAGCATGACCGCTGGATTGTAGGCCGGAGCTCCTGTGTCGTCGTTGTGGTAGCGGGCGTACAACTGGCCCAGGTCAAGTTCGTGATCGACTAGATAGTCCAGGGCGTATTCAAAACTTCCGGGTTGAAGCTGCGCCTCAAGGACGATGGGGAGGAATCGGGGGCTGCGATCTATTTCCTTGAAGCGGGCCATCGGGACTCTCCAGGAGTTTGGATAGCCTACAAACGCTTCAGAGGTTTACGCCGTTTACGTCGAGACTAAAAATACAGCCTCAACGTGCCAAGCTAACCGGCGCGCCAAACGCGAAGCGATTGGCGCGTCCAGCGAACGAAGTGAGCGAGGTTGAGCGCAAGGTTAGGCGCATAGACTTACCTTTATTTGAGGGGGGAACGTTGAGACGACATCGACAATGTGGTTGAGACAGCAAACTCCGTAGTGCTTGAAAGGCCCGGGATAGCTTTGATCGGCAAACGTAGCCGCACTTACAAAGTCGAGGTACTTCGACACCGAGTACTCAACGAATAGACGGCCCGTAAATTTTTCAGAATCGTCTTTCGACGTGTAGCTTTCGTTTCGGATCGAATACGCAATGTAACTCGGCCAAATAAGTTCGAAAATTCGACAGCCCTTTTCGTTAATAATCGGACGCGCTCCTTCAAGGAGCTTTTTCAGCACAGGATCCGATTCATCGGCGACATCTTGGGCATTTGCGGCGGAACCAGAAACGGCCTCATGCAACACAATTCGCAATTCGTTGTCGCACGGCTCACCAATCTCATTGAGATAGAGCCATGCGCAAGAGTTGATCGCCGCGATTTCGTTTTCCATAAAGCCTAACGTGTTTGAATTAACCGGCGCGCGTCAGCGCGTCCGTGTTGAATGAACTGTTCGGCGATGGGGCACTTAACCCCTTCAAAAGATCGCCAAGAGTCAAATGCCTATTCTCCTCTGACCATGCGGCCAAGAGACCCGCAAGCGCCTCGGCCTTCCATGCATCGGTCGCCATGTTCAATCGAGTTGAACCAGAACGAATGCTCTCATAAGTAAGCTGGCCAAAATCGGCCGATAACTCGCGAAGAAATTCATCAACGCGAACTTGATCTTGTGTCGGCCAGTCGTCCATCGCGGCGCAAACCGCAGCAGCGACGCGCCGATCTCCCTCGGATATGCCAGGAGCGTTTGCAATAGTGCGCAGGTTTTCGGAGTTGAGTTGCATTTACCGTCGGGCCGAACGTGGGAATTCACCGGACTGCGCGGCTTTTCGCGCAGGTCCGGTGGAATGCAGGGTTGGGCAATGGCGTCATGTTCGAATTCCCGCCAGCCACCGCTTTAGGGTCGACATCTCATACCACACTTGATGTGGATCGCCTCGAACGGTAAAAGGCTCGGCCGTTTCATCGAATTCGACCAAGAGTCGCTCCATTTTTTCACGGTGAGTAGGCGTAAGAGATTTCCAGAATGATTCACGGTCCGTACTCTCGAACAGGAACCCGAGTGCGGCCGACACAACTTCGCGGCCCGTATAGAGCCCGCGCTCATAGTCATCCAGCAGCCTGGCGTAATCGTCAATCTTGTCCATCAGCGCACTTCAATTCCCAAAGCAATCGTCAAATCAGATTTGGCCCAACGTTCAAGGTAACTGGCTGCCGGAACGCGCAGCGTGGAGGCAGTCCAGTTGACCGCAGGGTTGGGGCAAATAGTCATTGTTCTGGGCATTGATTGTGAAAATACTCAAGCGGATTTTGAGCCGCATCTGTGATCTCAATCCAAAACGTCACCCCGGCTGCGCGTAGCGCAGCCGAAACTAGTTGGACGTCTTTCGTTAGAGTAGACAGCAAAGCTGCAGTTCCTTCAATTGAGGCACGCGACTCGTCTCGCCCGTCAAATTCGATAGTAAAGCTTTCGCAGTCACGGACAGCGATACAAAAATTTCGGTCGCATACGTTGAGCCCCTGTGATCGCAGCGAATCAGCCAAATGGCTTTTCCGCAAAAGATCCTTACACTCGCCCCAAGCGAACGCTCGCTGATGCACTTATTTCGCTCCCCAACGTTGGACGTAACCGGCCGCTGCAGCGCGAAGCGATGCTGCGGTCCGGTTGACGGAATTGTTGGGCGAATAGCTCACGATATACTCCAGTCAACCAGCTCATCGCTGAAATCTGTTCCAACGACAGCGCGCAGTGCTTCCGCAATGTGGACGATGGCAATTCGGATCTCATTTGCAGGATCTTCAAACTCATCTAGATACTCCGTAACGAGTGATCCTTGCTCAAACCGAAGGAACGGTAACCATTCACCATTAACTAAGATTTCTGCGTCAGCCTCTCCGCATGGGAAAACGATCTTTTCTAACGTCCGCGGATTGACCGCAAAGTATGGCTCCTTCCTGATTCGCATGTCGGGCTGCCCCGAAATGACCTTCTCCCACTCTTCAACAGTAATTCTCTCGCAGGCATTGCCGCGCCTTTCGATGATTAAGCCCATACTCATTGCAATTTTGCCCAACGTGATTTCAACGTCAAATTGACGTTTTGTAAAATTTTATGATGCCGCCTATTAGCGATTTATGCAATGTCTGGCCCCAGATTTTGGGAATTCGCGCTCACAAAACCTCCCAAACCTGGGCGAAAAGCATCTTGTCATGGTGTGTTGGGGGGGGCACGGCAAAGTCCCGCCTGAAAGCAAACTGTAGTGAAATTACATCGCATGTCTGCTGGTTTTGTTGAGTAAACGAGAGTCAAAGCGCAAAATCAATTCGCTACCAAGTAGCAAAAATACATAAATCAAGAATAGGGAGACTATATGAAAGTTCGCCGTGCCATCGGGCTGGCGATGCTGGGCTGCGCCTTGCTTGGCAGCCCGGTCGTCGTCCAGGCCGCTATCAACGCCAACAACCTTGGCGCCGCCTATGACGCCACCAAGTCCAGCATCAACTTCAAGATTTACTCCAGCCGCGCCACCCGCATCGACCTGTATCTCTATAGCGCCGCCACCGGCCAGCAGGAAAAAGTCAGCTTGCCGATGACTCTTGGCGTCGGCGGCATCTGGAGCCTGAATGTCACCAGCAGCCAATTGGCCAGTTACGGCATCACCGGCACGGTGTACTACGGCTATCGCGCGTGGGGCCCGAACTGGCCCTACAACGCGGCCTGGACCAAGGGCTCTTCGACCGGCTTCATTGCCGACGTCGACGCCAGCGGCAATCGCTTCAACCCCAACAAGTTGCTGACTGATCCTTACGCGCTGGAGATCAGCCACGACCCGACCACCGCCACCATGAGCAACGGCACGATCTACGCCAGTGGCCCCCTTTACCGCAACATCGACAGCGGCAGCAGCGCGCCGAAAGGTATCGTGCTGCAGGGGGATACCCAATCGATCGGCACCAAGCCGACGCGCGCCTTCAAGGACGACATCGTGTACGAAGCCCATGTGCGCGGGCTGACGAAGAACGATAGCATCATCACGGCAGCCTACCGAGGCACCTACAAGGGCGCGGGACTGAAAGCGCCTTACCTCGCCAGCCTCGGTGTGACCGCGGTCGAATTCCTGCCGGTGCAGGAGACCCAGAACGACACCAACGATGCCGATCCGAATTCCAACACTGGCGACAACTACTGGGGGTATATGACCTTGAACTACTTCGCGCCGGACCGCCGCTATAGCTACGACAAATCAGCAGGCGGCCCGACTCGCGAGTTCAAGGAGATGGTGAAAGCCTTCCACGACAAC
>Ga0102595_101376_pt1 | contig 11427 bp, 9 predicted proteins | sample Araplaol_mTSA_r2_2_FD_76864 | JGI IMG/M metagenome (GOLD analysis project Ga0102595, IMG submission 76864) | Arabidopsis root microbial communities from North Carolina, USA - plate scrape MF_Col_mTSA_r2 (SPADES assembly) (version 2) | ecosystem: Host-associated > Plants > Roots > Endosphere...
ATCCGGCCAGCGGCCAGTTCAGCAACTACCGCCATGTTGAAGGCGACAGCAGCAGCCTGGCCAACAACCAGCTGCGCGCTGTCCTGCTGGACCGCGAAGGCCGCCTGTGGGTGGCCAGCGATGCCGGCTTGCAGCGCTGGCTGGGCGCTGGGCGCTTTTCGGCGCCGGTGGGCCCGGCCAACGCCATCCGCCTGTTCCAGGACAGCCAGGGCCGCATCTGGATCGGCAGTTCGCGCCAGGGCGCCGCCGTGTACGATCCGGCCAGCGGCAAAGTGCAAACGCTCGCTGGCCTGGGCCACTTCTGGATCTACAGCATCGCCGAGCCGCTGCCGGGAGAAATCTGGCTTGGCACTTTCGGCAAAGGCATCGATGTGGTCGATGGCGCCAGCCTGGCCGTGGTCGACCGCCTCCAGTACGACAGCACCAGCAGCGCCAGCATCGGCAATGACCGCATCGGCGCCCTGCCGGTGGACCGCTCCGGCCTGGCCTGGGCCGGCACCTGGGGCGGTGGCATTGCGCATCACGATCCGGCCAGCCGCGCTTTCCTCAAGCTGCGCCACAGCCCCGCCAACCCGCTGGGCCCGAGTCACCCGGCCATCGTGCGCGCGCTGGAAGCGGCCGACGGCAAGCTGTGGCTGGGCACCAATGGCAATGGCATCGACGTGCTCGATGCCGCCGGCAAGCTGGTGGCCGGCTTCCGCCCCGACGCCGGCCGCAGCGATGCACTGGCGGACGGCGCCGTCACCTGCCTGGCCCAGGGTCCGGATGGCAGCATGTGGGTAGCAACGCTGGATGGTACGCTGCACCGCCAGCGCCCCGGCCAGCCAGGCTTCCAGCGCTTCGGCAGCGCACAGGGCTTGCCCGGCGGCCCGATCCGCACCATGGCTTTCGGCGCCGACGGCGCGCTGTGGGCCGGCGCCCAGCAAGGCCTGGCGCGCATCGGCAAGGATGGTGCAGTGAGCGCATGGCGCCACGATCCCGACGACGCTGGCAGCCTGTCCGGCCGCGAAGTCGAAGCGCTGGCCTTCGCGCCGGACGGCACGCTGTGGATTGGCACCAATGACGGCCTGAATGCCTTCGACACCAGCACCGGCAAGGCGCGCCGAATTTACCGCGACCCAACGCGCGGTGACAGCCTGCCCGACAACTGGGTACCGGACCTGATGGTCGACAAGGACGGCCAGCTCTGGCTCGCCACCCAGTCCGGCGCCGCCATCCTGCGCTCCTTCGACGGCAAGCTGGCACGCTTTGACGTGCTGTCGGCCCGCCTGAAACTGCCGCCCCACCCGCCCGAATCGCTGCTGCAGGATGCGCAGGGCCAGGTGTGGCTCGGCAGCCGCGTGCGCATCGACCCGCTGACGTGGCGCTGGCGCAGTTTCGACCGCGCCGACGGCAATGAGTTCCGCACCCTGTACTACGCCAGCCGCGCACGCATGCGCAACGGCGACCTGCTGTTTGGTTCGCCGGAAGGCTTGCTGCGTGTGCGACCAGGCATGCTGCGGCGCTGGGAATACAAACCCGCCGTTACGGCGACCGCGCTGACCATCGATGGCATCGAGCAGCCCGGCGCCGGCATCGTCACCGAGCGCACGCTCTCGCCCAGCCAGCGCGACCTGCGCCTCGAATTCGCCGCGCCCGACTTCAGCGCGCCCGAGCAACAGCAATACCGCTACCGGCTCGATGGCTATGACGCCGGCTGGGTCAATGTCGATGCGCGCCAGCGCGTGGCAGCCTATTCGCACCTGCCGCCGGGCGAGTACCAGCTGCGGGTCCAGGCCAGCAACCGCGCCGGCCAGTGGAGCCCGCAGGAATGGGCGCTCAAGCTGCATGTGCAGCCGGCCTTTTACCAGACCTGGTGGTTCCGCTCCGCCATGTGGGTGCTGGGCGCGCTGGGCCTGGCCTTCCTGTTCCGCCTGCGCCTGCACGCCTTGCGCCGCCGCGGCGAACGCCTTGAGCGCCTGGTGGCCGAACGCACGGCCGAACTGGAAGCGGCCTCGCGCCGCCTGGAGCAAGCCAGCCTGACCGACCCGCTGACCGGCCTGCACAACCGGCGCTACCTGGAGCAGACCATCCAGGCCGACTTCGACCTGGCCGCGCGCCGCCATCGCAGCATGCCGCCGGAACCGCACTCCGACCTGGTGCTGTTCATGCTCGACCTCGACCACTTCAAGCGCGTCAATGACCAGCATGGCCATGCTGCCGGCGACGCCGTGCTGCAGCAGACGGCCGGCCTGCTGCGCGACTGCATGCGCAGCTCCGACCATATCGTGCGCTGGGGCGGCGAAGAATTCCTGCTGGTGGCGCGCTTCATCGACCGCAACGACGCGCCGGCGCTGGCCGAGAAGATCCGCCTCGCCGTCGCTGCCCATGAATTCCGGATCCCCGGTGGCCAGGTGCTGCGCAAGACCGTCTCGATCGGCTTTGCCACCTTCCCCGGCATGCCCGGCCGTCCCAGCGCGCTGACGCCGGAATCGCTGCAGCGCCTGGCCGATGCCGCGCTGTACGCCGCCAAGCACACCTGGCGCGACGCCTGGGTCGGCGTGCAGGCGCGCAGCGGCGAGGCGGGCCTGTCGCGCTTCCTGGCCGATCCGACCAGCGCTGTGGAAGCGGGCGACGTCACCCTGCTGGTGCCGGAGCAGCGCGGCCGTGTCGTCAACTGGCATTAACCCGGGTTAATTACACTGCTCCTTCGGCTCGCTAAGCTGTCTTCTTTCAAGGAGAAAGACATGACATTGCAAGCCAACGCACGCCTGATCGAACGCTATTTCGAGGAAGTCTGGAACCAGGGCAAAGTCGATGCGCTCGACGAGCTGCTGACCAGCGATTATCTCAACCACAGCCCCGGCCTGCCCGATCCGCAGCCCGGCCCAGAAGGACTCAAGCCCATTGTGCTCATGATGCGCGAAGGGATTCCCGACCTGCACTACAACATCGAAGACCTGGTGCTTGCCGAAGACCGCGTGGCCGCTTTCGTCCACATGACCGGCACCCATACCGGCCGCTTCTTCGGCATCGCGCCAAGCGGCAAAGCCATCGACGTGCGGCAGATGCAGATCGAATGGATCAGGGATGGCCGCATTTGCCAGCACTGGCGCATTACCGAAGACTTGAAGCTGATGCGCCAGCTCGGCGTCATCCTATAATCGCCTGCATGGAACATTTGACGCTGGTGCGCGCGCTGCGCCGCCTGGAACAGGCTGCAGGGCTTCAGTTGCCGGAAGTGGAAAAGCTGGCAGCCTCGGTGCAGCTGGTGCAATTGCGCGAGCGCGAATTTGCCTTCCATGAAGGCGACAATTGCCCCCGGCTGTTCGGCGTGCGCTCTGGCTTACTCAAACAGTTCTACACCACGCCGGACGGCAAGGAGTGGATCAAGAGCTTCACGGCGGAGGATGAATTGTTTGCCTGCCCGATCGGTTTCCAGCCGGGCGGCCGCACCAGCTTTGGCGCCGCCGCGCTCGAACCGAGCGCGTTGGAGGCGCTTGACTGGCGCCTGGTCGACGCCCTCGGTGAACGGCATCTGGCATGGCAAAAAGCAATCCGATTCGCCTTCCAGGCATTGACCCAATTGAAAATGGTGCGCGAGCGCGACCTGCTGATGTACACGCCGGAACAGATGTACCAGCAATTGCTCGACAGCCGCGCGGGGTGGGTACAGCGTGTGCCCCAGAAAGAGCTAGCCGCTTACCTCGGCGTCACGCCCGTTGGCTTGAACCGGATTGCACGCCGGCTTGCGTAAGGCCGCACTGGCCTTAAAACCCGGAGTCCTGCGCCACTTGAACTTCTATCACCATTTCACTACTTACGGCCAGATGGCCGATGCGGGCCGGCAGGAAATGCACCTGACGCAGGGCCGCCAACAGCTGCTCTTCATCGTCGCGCTTGCCATCTACCGTGTCCAGCTGAGCGCGCACCACTTCGCCCAGTTCATTGATCCAGAAGCGCACAGAGAGATAGCCGCCGCGCGCTCCCGGCAACACCAGCATATCGCCGCGTACCAGTCCGTGTGCCACGGACGGCGGGCTTGTCAGTTCAGGCAGTTGGAAGAATCGAGGGGGCTCGGGCACAGGCTCGGGAACCGGTTCCGGCGCAACTGGCTGCTCGGGAACGGGAGACGGCGCCTCGGCCAGCGGCTCGTCAGGCTGCATGGCGCTGGCAGGTTCAACAAACGCCACTGCCGGCGTTGGCGCCGGCAGCAGGGAAACCATCAATGTAGCGTGTGCCGGCTGGGGCGTCGTCTTGACGCCCTGATGCTTGCCAACGAATAAAAGAAGGGCCAGATGGGCCAGCACCGTCAGGGACAAGGCGCCGGCCCTGCCCCACGGTGCATGCCGCATCTTACTTACCCAACTCTCGCCATTGCAGGCGCGTTTGTTCGACCTTGCCGCCATTATTATCATTGCCACCACCGCCTTTGGTCGGAACAGGCAAGCCCATGGATTTGGGGCGTTTGCCATCGGCAGTAATCACGAAGAGCACTGGCTTGCCGCTGCTCAGCCGGCTTACCGTCATACCGACCACAGGGGAGCTCACCCTGGTACCCAGCGTTCCATCCTTGGTTGATGCACCGCCAGCTTCATTGAACATGTACATCCAGCTGTAGCCGCCGGGCTGGCAATCTGAAGCGGTCGGCACCACGGTTGGTATCAACAGAGTGCCATCAAACAATTTCGGGTCCACGGCCACCCGTTCGCCCTTGCTTGGCAGTTCAATGTACCAGCCCTGGTGTTTGCTCCAGTCAACAGCATCTGTATTGGTGCTCTTACGGGAGCTGGTGGACGAATCCATGCTATGTTTCACAAAGCTCTTTGGGAAGTCGAGCTGCTTATTGTCTTCCAGCTCATCCTTGAAAGCGACAACAAGCTGGGTTGGAACCGTTTCGTTCTCTTTAGGTACCACCAGGTCAGTCGTGCCGAGGAAGCGGCCGGTGCCGAAGTAGACCTGGATCGCTTCCGCGTCGCCGTTCAGCTCCGGTGCAACCATGATGGGCCTGGTGCTGCCCAGCGCCAGCAACAGGGTCGCCGACTTGGCCTTCAGGTCGAAGCGCCACATATTGCCCAGCAGGTCGCCGCCGTAGCCGAAAATCGCCGTGTTATTGGTATTGAAGCCGTCAGTGGCGGCAAAGTTCAGGCGCGCCAGTCCGCTCGGCTCGCTTTTCGAGCCTGCGCTGGTGGCGATGTCGATGACGTTTTCCTTCATCTTGGGATCGTTCAGGTCCAGCACGAACAAGTGGCCCTTGCCATCGCCATCGTACTTGCCGCCTTCAGCAACATTGTTGTAGCCGGAGCTGAGCACTGCGACCCATTTGCCATCGATCTTGGTCACAAGCGCAGGGCCATAGCTATAGCCGAGATTCGGGTTGTCATCTGCCGTGTAGTTCCATAACACCTGGGGCTTTGCCGGGTCGGTGATATCCAGGGCATAGTAGCCGCGCCCGCCCTTGCCCAAAGCGCCGATCAGGATGGTCCTCCATTCGCCGCCCAGCTTGACGTCACCCACGACGAGGGCGCCATCCAGGTAATAGCGATGGCGATCAGCATAGTCTTTGTTTGCCAGCTGCCACAGGTCGGGCAGAACGATTGGTGGAATGTAGGCCCAGCGTTCTTCCCCGGTAGCGGCATCGAAGGCGTGCAGCATGCCATCGTTGGCAGCGGCATAGACGACGCCGGCACGGTCCTGATATTTGCTTACATAGGCGGCATAGCCGTCGTCCTTGAATGCATAGGGCGGTTCGCCGACATGTACCGGCTGGGAGTGGACGAAGTCGCCCAACACCTTGTCGCGTTCGCGGTACAGGCGCTTGCTTTCCTTATCCTCTGTCACTTGCGGATCGTTCCCTCGCAGGAAGCTCACCAGTGCAGCGGCAGTGCCACCTTTCTTTTGCTCGGCGGACCAGGTCTTGTACTGGCTCAGCGACTGCTGGACTGTTTCATTGAAGAAGTCCACCTTCTGGGCACCGGTCAAGCCGGCCACAGTAAACGGTACCAGCTTGTTGTTCGCGTCGGAGGTCCAGATGGTGCGGGTGTCGGTGCCGTCGGAACCGATCTTGCTGCGCAACATCGATGCCGCCTGCCATTTCGCGTCACCGGTAATTTCACCCGTCAGAACATCGATGGCATAGGCGCTCAGCTCGCCATCCCACGCGCCGGTGCGATAGTTTGCGATATAGATGAAATTCTTGCCCGGGGTTGGCTCCAGGTTACTGGTGGCCGCTGCCGCGCCACTGCCGTCTGACTGGCCGATGCTGCCCAACGCTTGATGCAGGCTCTCTTGCAGTGCTGCCGGGTCCTTGGCACTGAAATAGGTGCCGCGGCCGCTGACGGCAGCGTGCCACAAGTCGTCGATCGATTCCGGCCTGTTGGGTTGCGGCGCCGGCCAGTTAGCGGTTTTCTGCAGAATATTGTAATAATCGCCAGACTTGGCGGTCTTGTAATCGCTGCGATAGGCCATCGTGCCATCCACCCCGAGGCCAAGGGTGAAGGTAGTCATGTGCTGGTGCGTGGCTACGTCACCGATGTTGGGCAAGCCGCCAGCGCTCGGAACGATGTTCTCCATATCCGGACGCAGGTCGGTGTTGTAGTAGTAGTACGCAACGTCGGCCAGCGAAATCTCATCGTCTTTCTTGTATGGCGCATACGATGGCCGCGTGACCTTCGTGGCGTCACCGTCCTGGTCTTTCAGCAGACCGGCCTTTGTACTGTCGGCGTCGGTATACATTTTCCCGCTGCCGTTCCAATAGCCGTCCGTGGCCAGGATGGCAAAGTTGCGCTGGCATGCCGCCTGGATTGGATCTTCGTCAATGGCCTCATTTTTACCAAACTTGTACAGGCGGCCGACTTCGTTCAGCGCGGTGCGCAGTGGCGTACTGGTGTTGGGCAGAAGGCCATACAGAGCGCTGTAGAAATCCGTCTTGTGCGATCCATCGAACGGCCTGATCGGGAGCTTGATGGTGGAATTATCAATGGTCATCAAGCCCATACGGGCATGGAAATAGTTTGCGTCAGTCTTATCCACATTGACCGGCAGGGGCGTTCCACGCACATCCTTGAAAGCCAGGCCGATTGCCGACTTTGCCATCTGCGTTCGGGTACGGTACCAGGCATACCAGGTTGTAAAGTTGGTGATCTCTTCCTCAAAGGAGCAGCTCGTCGCCGCCTTGCAGTCGGTTCGCGTCGCGGCCTTCGGGTAAGCGGTACGGCTCGGGACGATGTCCACTCGCTCCCACTCGCTGTAGTTGACTGTAGTATGTGTGGCATCGCGCACCGGCACGCATTTGGCGTTACTGTCGCACCACTTCACGACCACGTTATAGTAATACGGCGCTCCCCTGACAACTTTCGCAACGTAATATGTGTCGTCCGGATAGGCGTAGCTCTTCCCCTTGAGTGGCTTGACGCAGTCGTTTGTATCCCGCTCCTTGCACCAGACCCGGTCAGGAAAGTTGGCCTTTTCCGAACCGATTGTCGCCATATTGATGGTGTCTTTCAGCTCATGTTTAGGGCAGTTGACTTGATCGCCGCAAGGAGAGTTCAGCTGCTGGCCAAAAGTCCATTCCACCCGCTGCTTGCCAAAGCCGTCACTGGGAATGCCCGCCCATGGCGATGCATAGGCCGTCCTGTGCGCCTCGGTGGCATCAGCCACGCGCGAACCATCCTCCTTGACCGGCCAGTCGTAGCGCACGGCAGGGTTGTAGTAGATCTTGTTGAAAGCGCTGGCGGCAAATGGCGGGTCGCCATTATTGCAGACGGCACTGATGTTGCCGTCCCAGTTGCGGCAATAGTATTCGAACTCATTGCCCGACTTCATGCGGACATAGTCGGGCATGTAATCCCACAGCATGCTGCCCGAATTATCCAGGTCAAGCATGATGTTGGGCAGCAGCACCGTCGTCGTGGAGTTTGCCAGCGGCTTGTCCGCCAGGTCAGTACTGCCTGCCTGCGACACAGCGGCGGCCAGCACGCTGCCCGAAAACAGTGCCGCCAGCATCAATTGTTTAAAGAGTGGCCTCATTGATTGGTCTCGCATACTCATTGTGAAATTACCGCCTGCACGAAGCTGACGTTGGAACGTGGGCCGACAACCCGCACTGTGATTCGGTACACGGCGTTCCAGCCGCCGGCCCCATCACTTGCCCCCTGGTTTTCATCCTTTTGATAGGTCAGCAAGGGCTGCAAAATGCCGATGCCACTGCCGGAGCTGCGCGTGTGTTCCTTGGAGGGTGCCGTCGCACATTTGGCGGGATCGAACTCGCCTTCCGTGTCGCAGATGCGATGGATCACGTAAGACACCTGGTTGCCTGCAGCATCGACTGCACGCTGCACGACCTGGGTCTTGTCGTTCCAGTTGAAGTCATCGGTGGCTACGGCGGTGTCATTGCCGGTCAAGTCGAACGCTGCCTGGCTGCTGGCTGAATAGCCGTTGGCCTCATCATCGTTGTTCAGCGCACCGGCATTTGCGCCGAGCCAGGCGATTGCGGCCTCCACGCCCGCATCGGCGCTGATGGCGGCACTTTGCTTGAAAGCCAGGTTGCCGGCGACCAGGGACGAAGTATCGACCGAGCGCATCATCGCCAGCCCGGCCAGAGTCATGGCCACGAGCACAATCAAAGCCATGACCAGCGCCACGCCAGCCTGGCGCGGGCGCCCCACTACATTCACTGCCGATTTCATATTTTTCCCCAAATCACATTACGCAGCGGGATGACAGTCTCGAACACACGGTAGCGATAGCATCCCCAGTCATCGGGATATTTCGAGGTGTCGAAGGTATGCCAGCTGGCCGCCAGCGAAGAGGTTGCGTTGCAGCCTGCGCCAGCACTCGCAGGACGTTCGTATTGGCTGGCACGCGTGACCAGGGCGACGCGGATCGCCTTGATGCGATTCCAGTCGGCCGGCGTAGGATTGACCCATTCACCGTTCGCCGCGCTGACCCATTTGTCGACTGTCTGGCTGAGGGCTGTCGTTGCGACACCATACTCGGCCTGCAGGTCAACCACATCGGCCATGACAACTTCGTTGACGGCCACGGGCGCCTGCGAGTTATCGCTACGCTCCAGCTGCTTTGCGTCCGTATTGACGGAATAGATCTTGCGGAAGATCGGCCCGCCGTTGGCCGGCTTGAAACAGGAGACGCTGGCGCCTAAAGGATACTTCGGCCAGCCATTATCATTCACATAATCCGCCGACGGGTTGTAAGCACCGCCCGCGCCAGAGTTGTGCTGCAGTTTGCCCGCAGTGTCTTGCACTTGGGTAATTTTCATCAACGTACAGTTTCCGCCGCTGGCCACCAGGGCCAGGTCGCCATCTGCGCAGACTGTAGGGTTGGCAACATCCAGTTCGGACGACGCCAGTGGCATTTTCTTGCGCACGCGGGTGGTGCCCGGCGGCAGGGAAGAAGACAAGTTCGGGTCGGCAAAATACTGGATCGTCAACGTGTCCGGCTCGGCGCCGCCATCTTTGATCAGCGCAGGCGCGAAACTAAGGTTGGTAATGTCGCCCTTCACGCCGCCGCACTCGGCGCTCTGGTCGCAGTAGGCATACACCTTGGCGCAACCGGAGTAGGAAGTGGCGCCGGCAGCCATGCCCCAGCCGGCAGCCTTGGCGTCGCGCTCCAGCATATACAGTGCAATAGCGCCGTTCGCCTGGGCATCGGCACCGCTGGTGGTGGTGCGCTTGCGCGCTTCGTTGTTGGTGAATGCCTGCGCCACGATCAGCGTGCCGAGCATGCCGATGACCAGGCCAACCATGACCTCGATCAGCGTAAAGCCTCTTTGTGAGCCGTACATAATTTTCCTTAACCGTTGATCTGGGCCACAGCCTGGTACGTATGGGCCTTGGACTCGCCTGGCGCCTGCCAGTTAATGGTGATCGTTACCTCAGTGCCGTTGACCACCACCGTGCGTTTGCCATTTGGCAGGCCCGTCACCGCCTTGTCCTTGCCGGCGTATTCCGCCAACTTGCTGCGGTTCACCCACATCTCGCCCAATAACTGGTTGGCCGCAAAGCTAGCCTCCAGGCGATACTTGGAATCGGCGACCTGGCGCGTTGCCGAAGCCTGCATCCACAGGAAGGCCAGGATGCCGAACGAGAAAACGAGGATGGCGGCCAGGGCTTCCAGCAATACGATGCCGTCCTGGCGGCCAGGTTTTAAATTGCGAATCATGGGATGACTCCTTAAGTGCAGCCCTGGGGCTTGCCGTTCAATTTCGCGTCGGGGTCGCACATGCGGACCTGGCCGCCGCCAGTGATGGTTACCACATAGCGGCGCGCGCTTGTGGTCTGTGCGTTGGTGATGTCGATGCGGCTGATTTCTGTACCAGCGGCCGCGCTCGCCCGGCCGAAACTGTCAAAGGTGACAAAGGCGGGCTTCGCAAGGCCGGCGCCAGCAGTCAGGGCGGTGGCGAAGGTATCGGCCGTGAACGGTTTGACCAAAGCTGCGGTGGTAATGCCGACCCGTGCGTTGCCGCCGCCTTCCTCGGGCAGGCGTTCCTGAATCGAAGCCGGGCAGAGAGCGGCATTCGCACAGCCTACCGTCCAGGCCACCTTGCCATCCTTGTCGGTCAGGCTGAAGCGCACCGGCGTGCTGCGCCGCAGGGCTTCCGCACGCGCCAGTTGCAGGCCGTTCAACAGCGATTCGGCGGCAGTGCGGTTCTGCGCATCCTGGATCATGCGCGAGAAGTTCGGAATCGCGAGCGCCAGCAGGATGCCGAGGACGCTGATGGCCACCATCAGCTCGATCAGGGTCACACCACGTTGCTTACGCATCAGCAGCGCCCGCCCTTCGCGATCACCCAGCAAGATTGCGTGGTCGTCCAGCCACTAGGGGCGGCAGATGTCTTCTTGACATTCGCCTCGTTCAGCTCATAAGTAAAGTCTTTCATCGCCCCCTTCCCTGTAGCCTTCAACCCGTAGCTCAGGCCGTCCTTGGCAATGTCGCAGGTGAAGGTGAAATCGGGGTTGCTCGGCGGCGCGGCAACTGCCCCATCGGCACAGGCCCCGGCATAGGTGCGGTTGTCCTGGAAGAATTGCTCCAGTTTGATGCGCATGTCCGACAGGCCGTTGGTCGCCTGGGGAATGTGGCCACGAATGATGTAGTCTTTATAAGCTGGCAACGCCACTGCCGCCAGGATAGCGATGATGGCGACCGTGACCATGACTTCGATCAGGGTGAAGCCACTGTTATAAGGCTTGAATAAACGTTTCACAAGGATTCCTTAAGCAGCAGAACAAGTCTTGCCGAAAAATAATTTGACGGAAGTTTAACTGCATTTGGGCAAGAAGTCTCGCACAATACGTTGCTATACGGCATCATTAGAGCGGTTTATCTATGAATCGGCGCGACTGTCGCACACCCGCCCCGTGGGGTAAAATGCAACGTTTTACCGCGCGCGGCGCGGCGCCCGAACGAAATTCCGAAAAATGACCACCCTGC
>Ga0102595_101379_pt1 | contig 11395 bp, 9 predicted proteins | sample Araplaol_mTSA_r2_2_FD_76864 | JGI IMG/M metagenome (GOLD analysis project Ga0102595, IMG submission 76864) | Arabidopsis root microbial communities from North Carolina, USA - plate scrape MF_Col_mTSA_r2 (SPADES assembly) (version 2) | ecosystem: Host-associated > Plants > Roots > Endosphere...
GCGGCCTGGGCAGTCGAGGCGGCAGCACAGGCCAGCACCGTTGCCATGATCTTCAACTTCATTGGGTTTCCTTTCGATGAAAGAAGTTGCCGGAAGAATACTTGATCCATAGTGAAATTGCTAATTTTTTAGTTAGGGTTAGAATAGGGCAGGAGCCTATGAACATGAACCCGCCAGGCACGCCAGAAAAGGCTGAGCAACTTGTGCCAAGCGCGAAGTTTCCGCTGGTAGGAATTGGCGCGTCGGCGGGCGGCCTGGAAGCACTGCAGCGCTTGTTACCGGGCCTGCCTGCTACCCCTGGATTCTCGATCGTGGTCATCATGCACCTGGCGCCCGGACAGCGGAGCCATTGCGCCGAAGCGCTGCAGCGTTTCAGCAGCATGCAAGTGCTCCAGGTTGCCCGGCATCCGACGGAAGTCCTGCCCAACCATGTTTACGTAATCGCGCCCGGCACGCTGCTTAAGGTCGAGGGCCACTACCTGTTCCTTGAGGAGGCCGATGCCGGCAACACCGGGCTAGGCGCAATCGACTACTTCTTTCATTCGCTGGCCCTGTCGCACCGCCACTTGGGGGTTGGCATCCTGCTGTCGGGCATGGGCCATGATGGCTGCAGCGGACTGACGGCCCTGCGCGAGCAAGGCGGAGCTGCCATCATCCAGTTGCCGCAGGATGCGCAATTCGGCACCTTGCCGCAAGCGGCTATCGACGCCGGCCAGGCTGATTTTGTCTTGCCGGCCGACGAAATTGCGCAGCAACTGCTGGTCTTGTGTGAAACCGCAGCCGGGACGCTGCCGGATCAGGGGACGGAAGACGAGGAGGCGAAAGCGCTGCAGGACGTGCTGGCAATGCTTTACGAGCGCACGGGACACGACTTCCGCCGTTACAAGCGGCCCACGGTCCTGCGTCGGCTGGAACGCCGCCTGCACCTGCACGGCGTGCGCACTGTGGCCGATTATCGTGCACTGTTGTCACACGACGTCGACGAGGCAACCCGCCTGTTGAAAGATTTGCTGATCGGGGTGACGGGCTTTTTTCGCGATCGCCTTGCCTTCGAGCGGCTGCGCGAAGTGGTCCTGAAGCCCTTGATGGAGTCGCGCACGCAAGGCGAACTGCGGATATGGGTGGCTGCATGCTCTACCGGGCAGGAGGCATATTCGCTGGCGATGCTGTTGGCCGACATGGCGCGCACCATGCAGGATCCGCCGCTGATCCACATCTTTGCTTCCGATATCGATCAACATGCGCTGAACGTGGCGCGCGCCGGTCTATACCCCGAATCGGTCAGGGATGAAGTGCCGGCCGCCATGCTGGAGCGCTATTTCGTGCTGGCCGGCAAACAATACCGTGTGCGGCAGGAACTGCGTGACCTGATCACTTTCGCGAGCCATAACGTGCTGCGCGATCCGCCTTTTTCCGACCTGGACCTGGTCACCTGCCGCAACTTCATGATTTACTTGGACCGGGCTATGCAAAAGCATGTGCTGCAGCGTTTTCACTTTGGACTGGCGCACAACGGCTTCCTATTCCTTGGCAACTCCGAAACCGCCGATACAATGCCCGAGCTCTTCGGCCAGGTCGACCGCGCCAGCCGGATCTACCAGGCCCATGTTGCCCGGGGCAGGCTGCCGTTGCGGGGCGTAGCACCGGCGGCATCGCTCGCCACCGATACTGCGTTGAAGCAAGTGCCGGCGTTGCGCCATGTGCCCGGTCTGGAGCAGGCTCGCCCCTCGTCAATGGAAGAAATGCGCGACCGGCTGGCCGAAGCGGAAACCAGCTGCGAACAGCTACAGTCGGACAACGAGGAACTGTCCACAATCAATGCCGAAATTAAGGCCCGCCTGGAAGAAACAGGTAAGGCAAACGACGACTTGAACAGCCTGATTGCCTCGGTGGACCTGGCCACCGTGTTCGTTGACCGGGGCCTCGCAGTCAAGCGCTATACGCCGCGCGCAGCCAGCATTTTCAACCTGATCCCGCGCGACGTCGGCCGCGGACTGCTGGACATCACACACCGCCTTGACTATCCGGAGCTTGAAAACGACGTGGCGCGCACTTTCGATACGCTGCACCAGGTCGAGCGTGAAGTGCGTGGTACTGACGGTCGCCATTTCATCGTGCGCATGCGGCCCTGCCGGACCCGCGATGAAGCCATTGTCGGCACCGTGATGACCTTCTTTGACATCAGCGAACGCCGTTTGGCCGAGGTCGAAGCAAGCGTGTTGGCCAGCAACCATGAATTCCTGCTGAACTTGGGTGACCGCCTGCGGCCGATGGAAGATCCGCCGCAACTGCTGGTGCAGGGCTGCCGCCTGCTGGGCGAGCGGCTGGCCCTGTCGCAATTGGCCTTTGCGCAAATCCGCAATGGGGCCTATACCGTGCTGCCGGGGCATGCGGCAGGCGAGGCATCCCTGCAAGGCGACGGTGACGTCGATGCGCTTGGCGCGGCAGTGTTGAAGCTCTGGGGCGAGGGCGAGGTCGCGGCGCAGGCAGACCTTGCCGACACTGGGCTCGAAATGGCCGGCGCGTTGGCCGGACTAGCTGGTGGCCACGGTGCGTTGCTGTCGGCATTGTGCCGCAAGGGCCCGCAGTGGCTGGGCTTCTTCCTGGGCTGCCAGCCTGTCGCACGCCAATGGACGCCGGCGGAAATAGCGCTGTTCGCTGAAGCGGCTGGCCGTATCGGGGTCGAATTCGAGCGTGCCCGTGCCCAGGCGGCGCTGCAAGCCAGCGAGACACGCCTGCAAGTGCTGCTGCGCGGTTTTGCCCAGTCCTGCTGGGAAACCGATGCCAGCGGCGAAGATGGCGAGCACTGGCTGGCTTCCGTCCACCCGGACGACCGCGCCCGAGTGCAAGCCATGTGGCGCGAAGCCGTGCGCAGCGGAGCCGGCAAGGAGGCGGAAGTCCGGCTGCAGGGCGAGGCCGGCGCCTGGCGCCGCGCCAGTGTGCTGGTCATGCCGCTGTTCGATGAATTGGGCAATGTACGCAAATGGAGCGGCTGCATCGTCGATACCGACGAGCGCGAGGCGGCGCCATCGGGTAGCATATAGCCATCTATAACTACCTTGGCATGGCGATGGAAAATACGATGCACTGGTCGGCGCACGAGCTGTCGATGACGGTTTTGATGACGCCCGACATGGCGAACTTCTCTGGGAATGTGCACGGCGGCGCCATCCTCAAGCTGCTGGACGGCGTGGCTTACGCCTGCGCCAGCCGCTATTCGGGCAGCTATGTGGTGACGCTGTCGGTGGACCAGGTGATGTTCCTGCAACCGATCCACGTGGGCGAACTGGTGACCTTCCTGGCCTCGGTCAACTACACCGGCACCAGCTCGATGGAAGTGGGCATCCGCGTGGTGGCGGAAGACATCCAGAAGCGCCTGGTGCGCCACGCGAACAGCTGCTACTTCACGATGGTGGCGGTAAGCCAGGACCGCAAGCCGCAGGCGGTGCCGCCGCTGGTGCCGCAAACGCCGGAACAGATCGCGCGCTGGGAAAAGGCGAAGCTGCGCAAGGCCGCGCGCCAGCAAGTGGCGGCTGCAGCCAAATAATCTAACAAGGATTGCTTAGACCGGGCGGCGGTGGGTCGGGTAGACCAGCGTGCGCAGCGCAATCGGCTGCGGCACGCCCATCGCGAACAGGAATTCGGCGGCGCGGCGCAAGCCCACTTCGGGCAGGGCGGCTACGGCCTGGTTGATGATGTCGCGCGTCCGGTGGTCGGTGCGCACTTGCTGTCGATGCAGGTCTACGCTGTTCATGTCCACTCTCCTTCTCTCCTCAGGCTCGCAGCCGGCGTGGCGCCGTGCTGCTTAGTTGCTTGCCATCCTGCAACATCTGGCGCATCGCCGATGCGTCGACGGGACGGCTGAAATAATAACCCTGGATTTCGTCGCAGCCATGGCGGCGCAGGAATTCAAGCTGCTCTTCAGATTCTACCCCTTCCGCAATCACACGCAACTCAAGGTTGTGCGCCAGCGCGATGACCGAGACCACGATGGCCGTGGCCGCATCGTCGGCATCGGTGGCGATGTCGTTGACGAAGGAGCGGTCGATCTTCAGCACGTCGATCGGGAAATTGCGCAGGTAGGACAGGCTCGAATACCCGGTGCCGAAGTCGTCGATCGACAGCGCCACGCCCAGGGATTTCAGTTCATGCAGCAGGTTCACGCCCTGCGCCACATCGTGCATGAACAGGCTTTCGGTCAGCTCCAGTTCCAGCGCGGACGGTGGCAGGCCGGTTTCCTCCAGCACTGCGGCGATGGTGGACACCAGCTCCGGCTGCGCGAACTGGCGCGCCGACAGGTTGACTGCCATGCGCAAGTCCTTGAAGCCGGCGTTGCGCAGGTCGCGGGCCTGCTGGCAGGCGGTGCGCAGCACCCAGGCGCCGATCGGCACGATCAGGCCCGTCTCCTCAGCCAGGCTGATGAACCGGGCCGGCGGCACCATGCCAAGTTCCGGATGCTGCCAGCGCAGCAGGGCTTCCACCCCGACGATGGCGCCGGAAGCCAGGTCGACCTGTGGCTGGTAATGCAGCACGAACTCGTCGCGCTCCAGCGCATTGCGCAGCGCGCTCTCGATGCGCAGGCGTTCCTGTGCTTCGTCGTTCATGGCCGGCTGGTAGAACTGGAAGGTGTTGCGGCCCAGTTTCTTGGCCGAGTACATGGCGATGTCGGCGTGTTCGATAAGGTGCTGCGCCGGCGTGCCATCGGCATCGTAGACGGCAACGCCAATGGAGCAGGTGACGAAGAACTCCTTGCCTTCCAATAGCACTGGCTGCGCCAGCGCCTTCATCACGCGTTCGATGATGGCAGGCGACAGCTGTTCGTCCGGATACTGGCTCAGGATCGCAACGAATTCGTCGCCTGAGAGGCGCGCCACCGTATCGCTTTCGCGCACGCTCGATTGCAGGCGGCTGGCCACCGTCTGCAGCAACTGGTCGCCGGCCTTGTGGCCCAGGCTGTCGTTGACGAACTTGAAGCGGTCCAGGTCGATCAGCACCACCCACATCGGCAGGCCGCTGCGGTTGGCATAGGCGATGGCTTGCTGCAGCCGGTCCTGCAGCAGCACGCGGTTGGGCAGGCCGGTCAGCACGTCGTGATGGGCGATGTGCTGGATGCGCTGCTCGGCCTCCTTGCGCTCGGTGATCTCGCTGCCGGTGCCGCGGTAGCCCTTGAACTCGCCCTGGGCGTCGTACACCGGCTCGCCGCTGGTGTTGAACCAGCGCGTCACGCCATCGTGGCCGACGATCGCGTATTCGAAATTGGAGAAGGGCAGGCGCGCCTGCACCTTGTTGATATGGTCACGGCCAGCGCTGCTGCTGTACAGGTCCGGCGTGCATTCCCAACGTGTGCGGCCGAGGAAGTTTTCCTTCGCCACATGGCCTTTTTCAAAGAAGCCGCCGGTGATATGGGTGAAGCGGAAGTGAGTATCCTGTTCCCAGTACCAGTCGGAGGACAGGGCCAGCAGGCGGCGGAAACGGTGCTCGGATTCCTGCAGCGCGCGTTCGGTGCGCTTGCGTGCAGCCACATCTTCCGCCAGGCGCTGGTTGGAGCGCTGCAGGTCGGCGGTGCGCGCGTCGACCAGCAATTGCACGCGGCGCGAGCGCTGCACCAGCGTATGCACGAAGGCTGCCGCCAGGACGCTGAACAGCAGGCCGCTGAACAAGGTGCCGAGCGAGCCAAGGTGGTCGGCCAGGAAAGGGCGCGGCAAGTCGTCGATGCGGATATGCCAGGTGCGTCCCAGCACGTCGAAGCTGCGCATTTCGCTGCTGTGGTAATCGAAATCGAGCCAGCGATGCAGCCAGTGTTCCTTGCGGGTGGCGGGCAGCGGGCCGCGGCGGTAGGCGAGGGTGCCCGCCGCAGACGGATCGCCTGCATACACGCTCAAGCCCAGGCTCGAGTCGTCCAGCAAGCCATTCTGCTGCAGGATGGTATGCACCAGGTGTGGCGTGCGGATCACGGCAGCCGTATCGCCGGCCCAGGCGGCGTGGCGCTCGGCGCGCGTGCCGGTCGGCATGCCGGGCCGGTACACCGGCATGATCATGATGAAGCTGTTGTGCTGGGCCGGGTCCTGCGCCAGCTGGAGCTGCTCGGTGGCGGCGGGCCGGCCGTTGTGCAGGATGCGGTCGATGGCGCCGCGCACCAGCACATTGCTGCCGGTATTCAGGCCCAGCGCCGGTTCGTTGCCCTGCATCGGCTCCAGGTATTCAACAATGTTGTAATACGGCCGTTCCGGCGCCGTCATGGCTTTGCCATCGGGCGACAGCTCGGTGATCTGGAAGCCCGGGAAAAGACCTTGCATCGAGGCTTCGAATGCGGGACGCTCGGCTTGCGTCAGCACGCGGTGGTAGTTGAAGGCCTGGATGAATGGATAGCGCTGCAGCAGCGGGGCGGAGAAGGTATGGAACTGTTCGCGGCTGACCGGCTGCACGGTGCGGAACAGCTCATTGATCACATTCAGTACTTCTTCGGCATCGGCCAGGCCGCGCTCGATGGCGGTCACGCGGGCATTGGCGCGCTGCTGGAAGCCGAGCTCCATCTTGCCAAATTCGAGGGCGCTGACGGAAACGAAAAGAATGGCGGTGGCCGCCAGGCCTGCGCCCAGCGTGAGTGCGGCCGCACCGTAGTGCGATAGTTTCCTGCGCCGACCTGCCATGGTGTCCCTTGCATAAAAAATGTAGTTTGTCACAATTCTCATGGCTTCGGGGCAATACTCCTTAAATTCCTGCCAAATCTCCCTTGCGCAGGCGGGCAACGGTGTAAATTGCCAACAGTCGGTTGGCGAGACCGAAGCCCAGGCCGGGGGTCGGACTGCCCCAGGCCGCCACGCGGCGCTGCATGACGCTGGCTGGCGATCCCGGCGCTCGTCCAGGACGAATCGCAAACAGGATGTGGTTATTGCCGGCGATGCCGGTGAACTGGCAAATGCGGTCGTGGAAGGCGTTCGACAGCCGTACCAGCACGCTGCGGTACTTGGGGTCGTAGCTGAACACATTGGCGGCCAGCACGCCATCCGGGCGCAGGGCGCGCCGGCAGTCGGCATAGAAGCGGTCGGTCGTCAGGGCATTCGGCAGGCCGTTGGCATCGAAGCCATCGACCAGCAGCACGTCGGCGCTGTCCTTCAGTTCCTTCATGTATTGGGCCGCGTCGCACTGGATGACACGGAAACGCTCGCTGTCCTTCGGGATGGCGAAGCGTTCGCGGAGGGCGATGACGTCGGCGCGCAATTCGAGTACGGTGATGCGCGTGCGCGGCAGGTAGCGATGGCAGAATTTGGCCAGCGATCCGCCGCCCAGGCCCACCATCACGATATGCTCTGGGTTCGGCTTGAACAGGACAAAGCACATCATGGCCCGTGCGTAGGCCAGTACCAGTGCAAAGGGATCGGCCGGATCCATCTGGCTCTGCACCTCGCCGGGCGTGAATTCCAGCGACAGGCGGCCGCGCCGGCGGCGAACCATGGGGCGGTGGTGGTCGGGGATGGAAGTCATTTTGTCAACTTGTTACGAAGCGTGATGATCTGATAAGCTGCCGGGCTCCGGTTTCCACCCCAGTGTACCGGATGAGCACTGCGTTAGGGCGCTCGCGTTTACATCGGCAACTTTTATAGGTACATTGCCAACATAGGCAGCTTGGAGACGATAAATGTTCTTAGACCATCCAACTATTACAGCGACCAATAGTTTTACCGAGCCGGATCGCATCGAGCGCCTGACCCGCGTGTATGGCTACGTCGCCGCGCTGGCCGACCACGCCGGAAAGCAGCAGTTCATCGAGAAGGTGAGCCAGCTGCATGACCACAAAGGCACCCTGATCGTGTTCTGGCACGATGCGCCGACCGAAGACGAAAAAGAATTTTTCTCCAAAGCCTGGGCCAGCAAGATCGGCGACGGCAGCACCAACGTCGAACACGAAGTCTGACCGCGGCCCGTCCGCCAAGCAATGGATATCAAAACCCTGGTTCTCGCCCTCGCACTGGGCAACCTCAGCCTGTGCGCGGCGCTGTTTTTCTTCGAATATGAGAACAAGAAGTCGCTGACCCTGTCCACCTGGGCCATTGCGAAGCAGTGCCAGGCGGTGGGCTGGATCCTGTTGTATTTCCGCGGCGTGGTGCCGGAGCTGCTGGCAGGCCCGCTGGCCAATGCCGTGCTGCTGGCCGGCTTTGCGCTTGATGCCGGGGCTCTGTGGGAAGGTGTCGGCCGCCCGCGCTGGCGCAACGTCCTGTATCCGGCGCTTTCGCTGGCAGTCGGTACGCTGCTGGCCTTCCATATCCTCGATACGTCGCCGGCGGTGCGCCTCACCTTCGGCTCGCTGTTCGTCGGCTTCTTCTTCCTCTCTGGCGTGCTGGCGCTGGCGCGGGCCTGGCGCAATGGCAGCATGCTGCGGCGCTACCTGGTGGTAGCCATGTTCGCGCTGGCGCTGGTGATTGTGGGGCGCGGCCTGCTGACGGCGGCCTTCCCCGATGGGCTGTCCTGGATCGGCGCCAATGCCATGCAGCTGTTCGGCTTCGGCGGCTTCTACCTGATGATGCTGGTGAACGCCTTCGGTTACCTGCTGCTGTCGCGCGAGAAGCTGCAGATGGACCTGGCACGGCTGGAGACCACCGACCCGCTGACCGACGTGCCGAACCGGCGCGGCTTCTACCAGGCCCTGGCGCCGTGGATGGCGCTGGCGCGCCGTCCCGGCCAGCCGACCGCCCTGGTCATCCTGGCGCTGGACCAGTTCAAGCGCGTCAACGACAGCTACGGCCATGCCGCAGGCGACGCCGCCCTGAAATCGATGGTGGAGACCTGCAAGAAACAATTGCGCGATTCGGACCTGATGGGCCGCCTGGGCGGCGCCGAATTCGCCATCCAGCTGCCGCGCACCGGGCAGGAGGATGCGATGATGGTGGCGGAGCGCATCCGCCGTGCCATTGAGGCGACGCCGGTAAAGACCGAGCGTGCGATTATCAAGCTGACGGCCAGCATGGGCGTCACCACCATCCGCGCCGACGACAGCACGGTCAGCCTGTTCAAGCGCGCCGACGAGGCTTTGCAGGCTGCGAAACTGCGCGGCGAAAACCAGGTGGCGCAGCCGCCGGAACCCCAGTCCCTGGAGGCCTTGTCATGACGGCGTAACACTGATGGCGTACTGTGCTACCATTTTCGTTATAAACGATATAAATGGATTCCTCGATGTACGCCGCAGTGGACCTGGGCTCCAACAGTTTTCGACTCTCCATCGGCCAGCACGATGGAGGCAAGATCCGCGTGCTGAACAGCATGCGCGAACCAATCCGCCTTGCCGCCGGCCTGGACGCCGCCGGCAACCTCACCGATGAGGCCCTGCAGCGGGCGCTGATCTGCCTGAAAAACTTCCGCGTGGCGCTGGCCGCCTACCAGTTCGATGGCGTGCGCGTGGTGGCGACAGCCATCCTGCGCCAGGCGCGCAATGCGGCGGATTTCCTGCCGCAGCTGGAACAGGCCATCGGCTACCCGATCGAGATCATCTCCGGCGAGGAAGAGGGGCGGTTGATCTACATGGGCGTGGCCAATGCGCTGGGCCAGCCGAACGAGAGCCGCCTGGTGGTCGATATCGGCGGCGGCTCAACGGAGCTGATCCTCGGGCGCGGGCTTGATATCGAGCGCGTCGAGTCGTTCAGCGTGGGCAGCGTCAAGCAGAGCCTGTCTTTCTTCGTTGGCGGCCGGGTCGACGCCCGCTCTTTCGAAGCGGCGGTGCTGTCGGCGCGCTCGCATTTCGAGGATGGGGCGCCGCCTTACCATCCCGAGTACTGGAAGCGGGCTTACGGCTCTTCCGGCACCATCCGCGCCATCGGCGAGATCATCGAAAAGAACAAGCTGGGCGACGGCATTACGCTGGCGGCCCTGAATGCGGTGCGCAAGCGCTTCATCGAATTCGGCCAGGTTTCGAAGATCGACATGCCGGGCCTGCGGCCGGACCGCGCCAGCACCGTGATTGGCGGCCTGGCGATCCTGATCGCCGTGGTGCAGGAACTGGGCATCGAAAAGCTGGAGCCGATCGATGCAGGACTGCGCATGGGGGTGATGTGGGACTTGTACCTGCGCTCCACCCGCCGCGACCGGCGCGACGAGTCGATTGGCGAGTTCCTGGCACGCTTCCATATCGAATCCGAGCGGGGCGAGCGCGTGTCGGAATCCGCAGCCATCCTGTTCCAGCAGATGAAGCCTGCCAGCGATGCCTTGCTGCGCCACCTGTCCTGGGGCGCCAAACTGCACGAAGTGGGACTGGTGGTGTCGCAGACAGGCTACCACAAGCACTCGGCTTACATGATCGAAAACGCAGACATGCCGGGCTTTACCACCCGCGAGCAAAAGCTGATGGGGCGCCTGGTGCTGGCGCAGAAGGGCAACCTGCGCAAGGTCAGCGAGTATTTGACCGACAGCGATTTTGCCAAGGCCGTCGTGGCGCTGCGCCTGGCGATTGTGTTCATGCACTGCCGCATCGAGGTTGACGACCGCGCCGTACGCCTGCGCATGAAGAACCGCATCGACCTTGAGCTGAAGCGCGACTGCGTCACCAGCCACCCGACACTGTCCTACTGGATGGAGAAAGAGCAGGAGTTCTGGGACGAAATTGGCGTGGACTTCAGCGTTCGCACTGTTGCGTAATAATCGTATATACTGTTTATATAATTCAATAATGGAGTATCCATGAACGCAACAAAGGTCAAAACCCCAGCCGCCAAACCTGCAGCCAAAGCAGCTGCCAAGCCAGCTGCTAAGCGCACACCAGCTGCCGCGAAAACCGCAGCATCCGCGAAGCCGGCTCCAGCCAAAGCGGCAGCCAAGCCTGCAGCCGCTAAGCCCGCAGCGAAAGCTGCTGCCAAGCCAGCAGCCAAGCGCGTGGCCGTTGCCAAGCCGGCACCAGCGCCAGTCGCCAAGCCTGCCAAGGCGGAAAAAGCCGAAAAGCCAGCCAAGCAGCACAAGGAAAAACTGGTGCGTGACAGCTTCACCATGCCGGAATCCGAATACGCAGTGCTGGGCCAGGTAAAGAAGACCTGCCTGAAAAACGGCGTGGAAGTCAAAAAATCCGAACTGTTGCGCATTGGCGTCGCCCTGATCAGCCGCCTGGACATGGCTACGCTGAAGCAAGTACTGGCCTCCCTGCCGCAGCTGAAGACCGGCCGCCCGAAGAAGGCCTGATGTCATATTACTGAAACATGGTTGTCATGTTCGTGCAGCAATAGATCAGCAAACTGGCTTCGTCACTACAGAAAGGACGAAGCATGCAAACTACGACGATTGCGACCGCCGAACAGCGGGTTTCCACCCCGCGACTGGCATTGAGCATGGCAGCCACCCCGGAAGAGGTGCGCGAAGTCCAACGCCTGCGCTATAAAGTCTTCATCGAAAACCAGGGCCTGACCGCCCTGGCGAC
>Ga0102595_101390_pt1 | contig 11311 bp, 11 predicted proteins | sample Araplaol_mTSA_r2_2_FD_76864 | JGI IMG/M metagenome (GOLD analysis project Ga0102595, IMG submission 76864) | Arabidopsis root microbial communities from North Carolina, USA - plate scrape MF_Col_mTSA_r2 (SPADES assembly) (version 2) | ecosystem: Host-associated > Plants > Roots > Endosphere...
TGATGAACACCTGCCGCGGCGAAGCGGCCGAATGCGACAGCCAGCCCATGATTTCGTCGGCGTCGGCATGGGCCGACAGATTGGCGATCATGGCCACGCGCGCCCGCACCGGCAGATATTCACCGTGGATCTTGATCGAAGTTTCGCCCGCCAGCATGCGCGCGCCTCGCGTGCCCGCCGCCTGGAAGCCGGCGAAAAGAATGGTGTTACGCGCATCGCCCGCAAAAGCTTTCAGGTGGTGCAGCACGCGGCCGCCGGTCGCCATGCCGCTGGCCGCAATAATCACCATCGGCGCCTGTCGCCGGTTCAGCGCCATCGACTCCTCCACGCTATTGACGATGTGCGCCACATGGCCAAGCGCATGGCAAGCCGCTTCGTCGAGCCGGTGCTGGGCGCGGTGCTTGATGTACAGGCGGGTGGCATCGACCGCCATCGGGCTATTCAGGTAAATCGGCAGCGCGGCAGGGATGGCGCCGGCCTGCTTCAGCTTCCAGATTTCATACAGCAGTTCCTGCGCCCTGCCCACGGCAAAGGAAGGAATCACGGTCACGCCGCCGCGGGCAGCGGTCCTGGTGATGATATCGGCCAGTTGCCCGCTCGGATCGGCCGGATCGTGACGGCGGTCGCCATACGTCGACTCCACGACCAGGTAATCGCATTTACCCAACACGGTCGGCGGCCGCATGATCGGATCGTTCGGACGTCCCACGTCGCCGGAGAACATGATGCTGCGGCCATTGCAGCGCAGCGCCACCGACGCCGCGCCCAGGATATGGCCAGCCAGCTGGAAGCGGGCCGTCATACCCGGCGCCGGCGCGAACTCCTGGCCGACCGGAACTACTTCGAGGTGTTCCAGCGCGCGCAACGCATCAGCCTCGGAATACAGGGGCAAGGCCGGCTTGTGCTTCGAGAAGTTGTGGCGATTTGCATACAGCGCCTCCTCTTCCAGCAGGCGGCCGCTGTCGGGCAAAAGGATTTCGCACAAATCGCGCGTCGCCTCCGTGCAGTACACCTTGCCCCGGAACCCGGCGCTGACCAGCACCGGCAAGAAACCGCTGTGATCGAGGTGGGCATGGGTCAGGACCACGCTGCGGATCGCCGCCGGCAGCACTGGAAATGCATCCCAGTTCCGCAAGCGCAGCTGCTTGAAGCCCTGGAACAAGCCGCAATCAACCAGTACCTGTTCGTCGCCGAAACGCAGCAGGTATTTAGAGCCGGTGACGGTGCCGGTGGCGCCGAGGAATCTTAATGTGAGCATATTTGCAGCATATCCAAGGCACCGCACAATTTGTTTGATCCAGATCAAGGAGAGGCCTCGGAAAATCCGGCAGTGCGAAAATGACATTGTTGCCGTGCGAGGATGTAGAATCAGGGCCTTTAACCAAATCCACACCGGGACGCCATACATGACAGAACTGAAACGGGGCCTGCAAAGCCGCCATATCCAGCTGATTGCACTGGGCGGCGCCATAGGCACAGGCCTATTCCTGGGCATCGCGCAAACCATCAAGATGGCCGGACCGTCCGTGCTGCTCGGTTATGCGCTGGCCGGTTTCATCGCCTTCTTCATCATGCGCCAGCTCGGCGAAATGGTGGTCGACGAGCCGGTGGCGGGCTCCTTCAGCTTCTTTGCCGATAAATACTGCGGCCACCTGGCCGGCTTCATGTCGGGCTGGAACTACTGGGTGCTGTATGTCCTGGTCAGCATGGCCGAACTGACGGCGGTCGGCATCTACGTGCAGTACTGGTGGCCCGGCATCCCGACCTGGGTCAGCGCCCTCGCCTTCTTCCTGGTGATTAACGCCATCAGCCTCGCCAATGTGCGCGCCTTCGGCGAAATGGAATTCTGGTTCGCCATTATCAAAGTGGTCGCGGTGGTCGGCATGATCCTGTACGGCGGCTACCTGCTCGCCTCGGGCAATGCCGGCCCGGAAGCGACTGTGGCCAACTTGTGGCAGCACGGCGGCTTCTTCCCGAACGGCGTATCGGGGCTGGTGATGGCGATGGCCGTCATCATGTTCTCCTACGGCGGACTGGAACTGGTGGGCATTACCGCCGCCGAAGCGAGCAACCCATCGGAGACCATCCCCAAGGCCACCAACCAGGCCATCTACCGTATCCTGATCTTTTATGTCGGCGCGCTGGGCGTGCTGCTCTCGCTCTACCCATGGGAAAAAGTGGCGACCGGCGGCAGCCCGTTCGTGATGATTTTCCACGCCCTGAACAGCAACTGGGTAGCCAATGCCCTGAACGTGGTGGTGCTGACCGCAGCACTGTCGGTGTACAACAGCGGCGTGTACTCCAACAGCCGCATGCTGTACGGCCTGGCCAAGCAAGGCAATGCACCGAAATCGCTGCTGAAGGTGAACCAGCGCGGCGTACCGCTGGCAGCACTGGGCGCCTCCGCCCTCGCCACCGGCATCTGCGTGGTGCTGAACTACTTCATGCCAGGCCAGGTATTCGAACTGCTGATGGGCCTTGTCGTATCGTCGCTGGTGATCAACTGGGGCATGATCAGCTGGATCCACCTGCGCTTCCGCGCCCGGAAGCAAGCGGAAGGCCACGAAACTGAATTCAAGAGCTGGGGCTACCCGCTGACCAACTACCTGTGCCTGGCCTTCCTGGCCGGCATCCTGGTGATCATGTTCATGACCGAAGGCCTGCGCATCTCGGTCTACCTGATTCCGGTATGGCTGCTGGTGCTGTTCATCGGCTACCGCTTCCGCGGCGCGCCGGCAACGGCGGCGGCATGAGCAAGATAGCGTTACTGACGATCCACGGCATGGGCGAGCAGCCGCTCGACTACGCCGACGACATGCGGCGCGCGCTGCACCACCAGATGGGCGACACCTTCGTCAACATCGACGTGCACAGCGTGTACTACCAGCACCTGCTCAAACCAAATGAGCAGGACGTATGGAACCGCACGCGCGAACGGTCCAAGGTACGTTACGAACAGCTGCGCAAGTTCATCCTGTTCGGCTTTGCCGACGCAGCGGGGCTGGAGAACCGCAAAGAATACGACGGCTCCGTCTACGAGCTCGCGCAAGAAGAAATCGCCCGCGCCCTGCTGGCGATCCACGCCCAGCGCGGGCCCGGCACGCCTATCGTTTTACTCGCGCACTCGCTAGGCTGCCAGGTCATGTCCAGCTTTATTTACGACGCGCAGAAACGCGCTGGCGGTGGCACGGTAGCCGCGGGCATCTGGAAGCCGGGCCGCATGGCCGACAGCCTGAGCGCAGAACAACGCGGCTTCCTGCAATGCGGCACGGTGCGCACGTTCGTCACGACTGGCTGCAATATTCCCGTCTTCGTCGCTGCCCACCACCGCATGGACGTCAAGCCGATCGTCAAACCCAATCCCGGCTTCAGCTGGCTCAATCTATACGACCCGGACGACGCACTGGGCTGGCCACTGCAACCGCTCGAAGGCGGCTACGAAGCGCTGGTCGAAGACCGCGCCATCAACGCCGGCCAGGGCATCCTCGACTTCATGACGAAGAGCTGGAATCCCCTCTCCCACACCGCCTACTGGACCGCAGCCCCAGTCATCCAGCCCCTCGCAAGCCTGTTGGTACAACTTTAAAAGTCGGGGTCAGCTCCGGCAATCGGACACGGGCTCAACCGCTGCGCGGTTGAGCCCGTGTCCGATTGCCGGAGCTCGTATATTGAAACTGCACCTTTGGAAAAAGATATTAGGATTCTGAAGGCGGCGGGGCAAGGTCTCACCGAACAGAGTGGAAGCCATTGAGCTTGTGGGTCAGATAGGTGGCCTTGCCCACTTGTTCATCTGGACGCCGGACGGTATCTTAGGTCGCCCCTTGGGTAAGCCTGCATACGAGAAAGGTGGACGAGATGAATACGCCCGTCGTAGGAATAGATGTCAGCAAACGTAAGTTGGACGTGGCCTTGCTGGTGGAAGGCAAGGTCAAGACCAAGGCAGTTTCGAACTCGCAAGAAGGATTCGCAGAGCTGGAACTGTGGCTGATCAAGCAGAAGGTTTCTCTCGCGGAAGCCCATATTTGCCTTGAGTCGACAGGAGTCTATAGCGAGCCTGTGGCCCTGTATTGGTTTGATAAAGGGATCAAGGTCAGCTTGGTGAATCCGAACTGCATTAAGAGCTTCGGCAGCAGCGAGAACATCCGCAATAAGAATGACCAAGTCGATGCAGGGTTGATTGCCCGCTACTGTGCAGTGATGGCACCATCATCTTGGAATGCGCCATCGCGAGAGCAACGGCAACTGCGAGCCTGGAGCAACAGGCTGACGGCACTTCAGGATATGCGCCAGCAGGAGCTCAATCGCTTAGAGGTACACGAAACGGCTAAGCAAATTGACGTAATTCCTCACGTCCTGGCCCATATCAAATGGCTCGACGCACAGATTACGCAAATAGTGCAGGACATTGATGATCACATCGACCGGCACCCGGGGCTCAAACAGGACGCTGAGCTCATTGAAAGCATTCCAGGGCTAGGCCGGACGACAGCAGCGAAGGTCTTAGGACATATAGGCGACGTACGGCGCTTCGAGAATGCGAAGGCGCTTGCAGCATACCTTGGGGTCACGCCCAAACAACGCCAATCTGGAACTTCAGTGCGCGGTCGGACAATGATGAGCCGTATGGGAAACAAACACCTGCGCGCTGCTTTGTTCCTGCCAAGCCTCGTTGCTAAGCGTCACAATCCCATCCTGAGGCAGTTTGGCCAACGGTTAGAGGCCAATGGGCTCTCCAAAATGGCCGTGGCCGGCGCAATCATGCGTAAGCTTGTGCACATGATTTACGGGGTAGTTAAGTCAGGCAAACCCTTTAACCCAAACCACATGGAAAAAGGGCTTGCTATTCAAGACGGTATCTGACCCCGACTTTTTACTTAGCAGCCAGGGTGCTGGTTTTGTCGTTTGGACGCAGCAGGGCGAAACGGTGGATCATGTCGCCGGCCACGGATTTGAAGCGGGCCAGTTCGGCCGTCGTCAACGGTGCCTGGGCAGTGATGTTGAGCTTGCCTGGGTCTTTGGCTTCGCCTGCCACGCGGAATTCGTAGTGCAGGTGGGCGCCGGTCGACCAGCCGGTGGTGCCGACGTAGCCAATAATGTCGCCCTGGCTGACCTTGGCGCCTTTTTTCATGCCTGCGCCGAAGCGGCTCATGTGGGCATAGGCGGTGGAGTAGTTGGCCCAGTGCTTGATTACGACCACGTTACCGTAGCCGCCTTGCACGCCGGCGAAGTCGATCACGCCGTCACCGGCTGCGCGGATCGGGGTGCCGGTCGCTGCTGCGAAGTCGGTGCCTTTGTGCTGCTTCCAGTTGCCCGAGATCGGATGAGAGCGCATGCCGAAGCCGGAGGAAATACGCGAGAATTCCAGCGGCGATTTCAGGAACGCTTTCTTCAGCGATTTGCCGTCGAAGCTGAAGTAGCCGCCGCCCGATTTGGTCTGCGGGTCTTCAAACCAGACGCTCTGGTAAGTGGTGCCCTTGTTGGTGAATTCACCCGCCAGGATGCGGCCGGCGCGCACGAACTCGCCGTCCTGCCAGAAGGTTTCGTACACCACATTGAATCGGTCGCCGCGCTTCAGGTCGGAACGGAAGTCGATGTTGGTGGAGAACATTTCAATGATCTGCGCGACGATGGTGTCGGGCAGGCTGCTGCCGTCGGAGCTGGAGTCGGTCGCGGCATACAGGGTGCTGGTGATCTCGCGCGAGCGCATCTCAACGCGGCGTTCCAGTTTCGCGGCCGTCTCTTCGGCCGTGAATTCGGCGTCGCCGGAGCGCGACACCATAATATTCTTGACGGGATTGTCTTTGCCGTCCACAACGGTGGCTTTCAGCCACAGCAGGTTGCCGTCTTCGTCGGTCTGCGCCTGCACGCGTTTGCCGCTGCGCAGCTGCATAATGGCGCGCGCGGTCTTGTCTTTCTTGATAAAGGTTTCTGCTGCGTCGTCTTCCACGCCCAGGCGGTTCAGCAAAGTCGCGAGCGTGTCGCCAGCGCGGATCTTTTCTTCATGAACATATTTCTGGGTGGCTTCTTGCTGCTGCAGGGCGGTAATCTGCGAGGACAGGTCGGGTAGCTGAATATCCTGGGCAATGGTCTTTACGGGCAGGTCGCTCGCGTCAGGGGCGAGCGGAGCCACGCCAGCAGCGCCAAAAGCGCATACGGCGAGGAAGATCGCCGATGCGCTAATGATTCGCGACTTTCGCGTCGAACCGAGCAGATTGTGCAAGCGTGAGCTTGTGAACTTGTTTATAGGGTTCATGCAATCAGTTAAAATTTGCCGCTTGAACTTTTAGGATTCTTGGTATTTTGTTCTAAGTTGTTGATTTAATTCGTTTTCATCGGGCAAGATTGATGGGATCGGGCATTATAACAAAGTCCTGGGCCGTGCCAACAATTTGAGAAATTTTCGGGAAAAATGGATACAGACAACAAAATCCTGCCTTTGAGCGATGCCGTGCAGGAAGCCCTCGCCATCACCAAACGTGGTGTGGACGAACTCATTATCGAAAGCGAATTCGCTCAAAAGCTGGCGCGTTCGGAAAAGACCGGCGTGCCGCTGCGCATCAAGCTGGGCCTGGATCCAACGGCTCCTGACTTGCACCTGGGACATACCGTGGTGCTGAACAAGATGCGCCAGCTGCAGAGCCTGGGCCACCAGGTGATCTTCCTGATCGGTGACTTCACGTCCATGATTGGCGACCCGTCGGGCCGTAACGTGACTCGTCCGCCGCTGACCCGCGAACAGATTGAACTCAACGCACAGACTTACTTTAAGCAAGCTTCTCTGGTGCTGGATGCGGCGAAGACTGAAATCCGCTACAACTCGGAGTGGTGCGATCCGCTGGGCGCGCGCGGCATGATCCAACTGTCCTCGCGCTACACCGTGGCGCGCATGATGGAGCGCGATGACTTTTCCAAGCGCTTCAAGAATGGCACCCCGATTTCCGTCCACGAGTTCCTGTACCCGCTGATGCAGGGTTACGACTCCGTGGCGCTGAAGGCTGACCTGGAGCTGGGCGGTACCGACCAGAAGTTCAACCTGCTGGTGGGCCGCGAGCTGCAGAAGGATTATGGCCAGGAGCAGCAGTGCATCCTGACCATGCCGCTGCTGGAAGGCCTGGATGGCGTCGACAAGATGTCCAAGTCCAAGAACAACTATATTGGTATCACCGAGCCGGCCAACACCATGTTTGCCAAGGTGATGTCTATTTCGGACGTCATGATGTGGCGTTACTACGACCTGCTGTCGTGGCAGTCGATCGAGCACATCGCCGGCCTGAAGAAGGCGATCGAAGGCGGCGCCAATCCGCGCGATGCGAAAGTGGCGCTGGCGCAGGAAATCGTGGAGCGCTTCCATTCGCGCCAGGCGGCGGAGGATGCGCTGGCCGACTTCGTGAACCGTTCCAAGGGTGGCATTCCGGACGACGTGCCGGAAGTTGCCTTGTCCGGCGCGCCGGTCGGCATCGGCCAGTTGCTGAAGCAGGCGAACCTTTGTGCGTCGACATCCGAAGCGCTGCGTATGATCGACCAGGGCGGCGTGCGTATCGACGGCACCGTTATTTCCGACAAGGCGCTGAAAATTGAGGCAGGCACCTTCGTGATGCAAGTCGGCAAGCGTAAATTTGCTAAAGTGACTTTGTCGGCATGATCGGGCTGCTGCAGCGGGTTTCATCCGCCAAAGTCGTTGTTGATGGCGAGACTACCGGCGCTATCGACGGCGGCCTGATGGTGCTGGTGTGCGCGGAGAAGGGCGATACGGAGAAGGAGGCTGACCAGCTGCTGGCCAAGCTCCTGACGTATCGCGTGTTTTCCGATGATGCTGGCAAAATGAACAAGTCGGTGACGGATGTCGCTGGCGGGCTGCTGCTGGTGCCGCAGTTCACCTTGGCTGCGGATACCAATTCAGGTACCCGGCCGTCGTTCAGCCCGGCGGCTGCACCGGCGGATGGCAAGCGCTTGTTTGAGTATTTTGTTTCGCAAGCTCGTTTGAAGCACGCCGTTGTCGGCACTGGCGTGTTTGGGGCGGATATGAAGGTGTCGCTGACCAATGATGGGCCGGTGACGTTTTGGTTACAGGTGAATCCTAAATAAAGGTTTGCAAAGCAAGCTGGGAGTTAAAGATGAAAATCTGGAGCGATTCCTTCAAGGATGGCGCCGCCATCCCCGGCGAGTTTGCCTTTGCCGTACGCGACAAGGCCACGAAAGTGCGCCTGTCGTCCAACAAGAACCCTCACCTGGCCTGGTCCGAAGTCCCGCAAGGCACCGAATCCCTGGTCCTGCTTTGCATCGACGGCGATGCCCCCACTGACGGCACCCACGTCAATCAGGAAGACTACACGCTCCCGGCCAGCATGCCGCGCGCCGATTTTTACCATTGGTCCCTGATCGACATTCCAACCACCCGCACCAGCATCGCCGCCGGCGAGTTTTCCAAAGAAGTCACGCCCAAAGGCAAACCGGCCAGCCTGCCAGCGCCCCTGCGCCACGGCATCAACGACTACACCGGCTGGTTCGCCAGCGACAAGGACATGGCCGGCGACTATTACGGCTACGACGGTCCATGCCCGCCATGGAACGACGAGCGCACCCACCACTATGTTTTCCGCCTCTACGCGCTGGACACGCCGCGCCTGGAGCTGGAAGGCCGCTTCACCTGCCAGGACGTGCTGCAAGCCATCCATGGCCATATCCTCGACGAGGCACAGGTGATCGGCAGCTACTCTCTCTTTGAATGACAAGAATCCTGTTGATCCGCCACGGCGAAACCGCTTGGAACGCCGTGCGCCGCCTGCAAGGCCACACCGATATCCCACTGAATGAAGAAGGCGAACGCCAGGCCGAGGCCCTGGCCCGTTCGCTGGCTGGCGAGCCGCTCGACGCCATCATCTCCAGCGACCTGGGACGCGCGATGCAGACCGCGCAAGCTGTGGCGGCGCGCCATCCGCAAGTGCCATTGCATACGGACTCCGGCTTGCGCGAGCGGGGCTACGGCGCCTTCGAGGGCCTCTTATATACGGAGATCGCCGAACGCTACCCCGTTGAATTCGCGGAGTGGCAAGCCAGGGACGTGGATGCCGTGATGCCATCGGCCAACCGCGTTGCCGAAAGCTTCCGCCAGTTCTACCAGCGCTGCCAGGACGGTATTGCGCACTGGGCCGAGCGCTACCCAATGCAATCGATCCTGATCGTGGCTCACGGCGGGGTGTTGGAATGCGCCTACCGCGCTGCCCGTGGCCTGTCGATCGACGGCCCGCGCGACTTCCAGATTAAGAATGCCAGCATCAACCGGTTTTCGTTCAGTAATGGCGCGTTGGCCCTGGAACAGTGGGGCGAATCCGCGCATTTGCAGACTGCCGCGCGGGACGATATCGTCTAAAAAGGACTCGCGCCAATGAGGAGAAGGGCCATGGCCACCTCAACTTCTCTGTTTGCGGCGTGAATCCGGTCAAGGAGCCGATTTCCTGGCGCGGCGTCGCCTTCCCGCTGTTTTGCAAACTCAACGAGCTCGCGTTCGGCATCAATCAGGTGGCGCCAGCTTTGTTCATATAGGCGTTCCGTCGACTGCAAGCTTTCGCTGTTGGCAATCAGGAGTTCTCGGATTTGCGGGTCTTCGCGCAAGGCGGTCGAGGTATTGATCGCGTCATCTCGTGCCTTGGCTGCCTTGCGCATTTCCATTGAAGTCGTGACGAGTGCTGCATCGCAGGAGCGAGCAGGGCGACGCACACTGCGCCGAGCGAAGCCAGGCACTTCAACTTCTTCATTACATTCCTCGATTGTTTGCAGCAAAATCTTGTCAGATATGGATGTGAGAATTGCAACGGCGATTGCATTATCACACGGCAGTTGCACAAAACCCTTTGAAATCAAGTCGCTGGACGATTAAAAAATAGTGCTTAGTTTTTGGGCAGCAGATCGGTTAAAATAGCCCCCTTTCCCCAGCAGTGTTACGGATTTATTAAGTGAAAATCGGACCCCACGAGCTCCGCAATAACGTCTTTGTCGCGCCTATGGCAGGTGTGACGGACCGCCCGTTCCGCCAATTGTGCAAGGAACTGGGTGCGGGTTATGCCGTGTCCGAGATGGCCGCTTCGAACCCGCGCCTATGGGCCAGCGAGAAGTCGTCGCGCCGTACCGACCACACTGGGGAAATGGAACCGAAAGCCGTGCAGATCGCCGGCGCTGTGCCGGAAGAACTGGCCGATTGCGCCAAGTTCAACGTCGACCGCGGCGCCCAGATCATCGATATCAATATGGGCTGCCCGGTGAAAAAGGTCTGCAACAACTGGTGCGGCTCCGCCTTGTTGCAGCACGAAGACCTGGTCCAGCGCATCCTGGAAGCGGTGGTGCCGGCCGTGAACGTGCCCGTCACCCTGAAATTCCGCACCGGCTGGAACCGCGAAAACAAGAACGCCCTGCGCATTGCGCGCATCGCTGAGCAAGCCGGCATCCAGATGCTGACGCTGCACGGTCGCACCCGCGCCGACGGCTATACCGGCGACGCCGAATACGACACCATTGCCGCCGTCAAAGCGGCAGTGGGCATTCCAGTGGTCGCCAACGGCGACATCACCACCCCTGAAAAAGCGCGTTATGTGCTCGATAAGACCGGCGCCGACGCCGTGATGATCGGCCGCGCAGCCCAGGGGCGCCCATGGATCTTCCGCGAAATCGATCATTTCCTGCGCACCGGCGAGTACCTGCCGGCGCCGCTGGTGGCCGAGGTGCGCAAGCTGATGGACGAACACCTGCAGGCCCACTACGCCTTCTACGGCGAATTCCTGGGCGTGCGCACCGCGCGCAAGCATATTGGCTGGTACGTGCGCGACCTCCCGGGCGGGGAGGAGTTTCGTCAAGAGATGAACCGCCTCGAGTCGACCGCAGAACAACTGCGCGCAGTCGACAGTTTCTTCGAATCCCAATGGAAGTACGGCGAGCGGTTACAATACCGCCTCGCCGAAGAACCGCTGGCTGCGTAAGCCGCGCCAGCACTGGCAAAACATTAGCAAGATATATAAAAAAATGAGCAAAGAAAGCATTCAAGAAGTGGTCCAGAAAAGCCTGGAAGACTACTTCAATGACCTGGGTGAGCAGCAAGCATCAAACGTGTACGACATGGTAGTGATGACCGTTGAGCGTCCTATCCTCGAAGTGGTGATGGGCCGTGCCGACGGCAACCAGTCGCATGCCGCCCAGATGCTGGGTATTAACCGCAATACTTTGCGTAAGAAATTACAGGAACACGGCCTGCTGTAAGGCTGATTCCGCGTCCCGGTCCCTATTGGCCGCGACGGGCCGTGGGGCCGGTTGATTTTGTACA
>Ga0102595_101401_pt1 | contig 11246 bp, 9 predicted proteins | sample Araplaol_mTSA_r2_2_FD_76864 | JGI IMG/M metagenome (GOLD analysis project Ga0102595, IMG submission 76864) | Arabidopsis root microbial communities from North Carolina, USA - plate scrape MF_Col_mTSA_r2 (SPADES assembly) (version 2) | ecosystem: Host-associated > Plants > Roots > Endosphere...
GACATCGACACGCCGTCCGACATCCAATGAAAAAAATCAGCTACACCATCGCCGCCAAAGACCCGGCAACCCATATGTTCCAGGTCAGCATGACCATTGAAGCGCCGGCCCCGGAGGGCCAGGTCCTGGTGCTGCCAGCCTGGATCCCGGGCAGCTACATGATCCGCGAGTTCTCGCGCAATATCGTGCAGATCCGCGCCGAAGCGGGCGGCCAGCCGGTGGAGCTGGCAAAGCTCGACAAGCACTCATGGCAAGCCGCGCCATGCAAGGGCAAGCTCACCGTGCATTACGAAGTCTATGCCTGGGACCTGTCGGTGCGCGCCGCCCACCTCGACCAGACCCACGGCTTCTTCAACGGCACCAGCGTGTTCCTGCGTGCCCTTGGACAGGAAGGCGAGCCGCATGTGGTCGACATCCAGCGCCCAGGCCACGAGGCAGCGGCCAAATGGCGCGTTGCCACGGCATTGAAAGAGCTGAAGGCCAAGCGCTACGGCTTTGGCACATATATCGCGCAGGATTACGACGAACTGATCGACAGCCCGGTAGAAATGGGTACGTTCGAGATGGCCAGCTTCAAGGCGCTGGGCGTGCAGCACGACGTGGTATTCACCGGCCGCGTGCCCAACCTCGACATCGCCCGCGTCTGCGCCGACCTGAAACAGATCTGCGAAACCCAGATCGCCTTCTTCGAGCCGCGCAGCAAAAAAGCCCCGATGGACCGCTACGTCTTCATGACGATGGTGGTGGGCGACGGCTACGGCGGCCTGGAACACCGCGCTTCGACCGCGCTGTTCTGTTCCCGCGCCGACCTGCCGACCGTCGCGCAGAGAGGCAAGGAGCCGAGCGAAGGCTATATGAAGTTCCTGGGCCTGTGCAGCCACGAATACTTCCACACCTGGAACGTCAAGCGCATCAAGCCGGCAGTGTTCGCGCCCTATGATTACCAGGTGGAGAACTACACCCCGCTGCTCTGGCTATTTGAAGGCTTTACGAGCTACTACGATGACCTGATGCTGGTGCGCGCCGGCCTGTTGTCGGAAGAGGGCTACTTCAAGATGCTGGGCAAGACTGTCGGCGCCGTGCTGCGCGGCAGCGGCCGCACCAAGCAAAGCGTGGCCGATTCCAGCTTCGACGCCTGGGGCAAATACTATCGCCAGGACGAGAATTCGCCGAATGCCATCGTCAGCTACTACGCAAAGGGCTCGCTTATCGGCTTGGGCCTGGACCTGACCATCCGCGCCAAGACCAATGGCAAGCGCTCGCTGGACGACATCATGCGCGCGCTGTGGCAGAAGTTCGGCCGCGAATTCTACAACGGCAAGCCGCGCGGCGTGACCCCGGAAGAAGTGGAAGCACTGTTCGACAGCGTGGCCGGCTTCAAGCTGAAGACCTTCTTCGACAAATACATCCGCGGCACCGACGACGTGCCGCTGGCCAAGCTGCTGCCGCAGTTCGGGGTGGGCTACAAGGACGAGCGCAAGGCGTCCAAGCCTAGCCTGGACGTCAATCTTGGCCGCGATGGCGCCGATTGCAAGCTGAGCGCCGTGCATGACGGCGGCGCTGCGCAGAAGGCCGGCCTGTCGGCCAATGACCTGCTGGTGGCGATCGACGGCCTGCGCGTCAGCGGCAACCCGTCCAATGTGGACGGCCTGCTGTCGCGCTACAAGGTAGGCGAGACGGTGCAGGTGCATGCTTTCCGCCGCGACGAGCTGATGGCCTTCGACGTGGTCCTGCAAGGCGACCGTGTGCCGGGCATCACCATCGCAGTGGAGCAGCAGAAGACCAGCCTGCGCCGCCCAAGCGCATGAAGATGCCGTGAAGTTCGCGCTGGACCCGTTCACCATCCTGTTCACCACCACGCTGACCTGCGCGGTGCTGGCTGTAGCCATGTATTCCATGCATATGAGCTTCCGCCGCGAGGTGGCCGGTGTCGGGCACTGGGCGGGCGGCTTGCTTTGCATGGTCGGCGCCGGCGGGCTGTTCCTGTCGCGCGGGACGCTGCCCGATGAAGTGGCGCTGCCGGCCGCGAATACCTGCCTGATGTGGGGCATCGGCCTCTCGATGGTGGGGACGCGGCGCTTTTTTGGCGTGCCGCCGGGATGGACGATTTTCCATGCCGTGTGGGTGCTGGAGCTGGCGGCCATCCTGTGGTGGCTGCTGGCCGAACCCAATTTCCCGCGCCGCGCAACGGCCTTCAGCTTCCTGGTCGCGGTGTTCTACGCTGACCAGTTGCGCCTGGTCTGGCGTTATCGCACGCCGCACTTTACCAGCTGGTTCTTCGGTATCCTGCTGGCGCTGCAAGTGGTGAATGTGCTGACGCGCGGCGTGGCCGCCATGTTTATCAGCGGCGAGGCGGCGGACCTGATGCAACGCAGCCCGCTCGTCAACGTCTACCTGGCGCTGGCCAACTTCATGACCTTGCTGATGACGGTCGCCTTCCTCATGCTGGCTACGCGCAAGTTGCAGAAAATCCTGGAACAGCGTTCCACCCATGATCCCCTGACCGGCGTGCTGAACCGGCGCGGTTTCCTGCAATGCTTCAGCGGCGTGCGGGCCCGCCAGCAGCGCCATGATGCGCCGCTGGCGCTGATGGCCATCGACCTTGACCTGTTCAAGGCCATCAACGACCAGCATGGCCATGCACAGGGCGATAAAGTGCTGGTGCATGTCGCGGCGGTGGTGCTGCGCTCGGTGCGCCAGTGCGATTTCGTCGCCCGCTTCGGCGGCGAGGAGTTCGTGGTCCTGCTGCCGGACACCGCGCTGCCGCACGCGCAGCAACTGGCGCAGCGCATCCAGTCTCAATTGCATGAATGCCAACAGCCAGGCCTGCCGGCTTGTACAATCAGCATCGGTATTGCCGGACAGCAAACATCGGGCGAATCCCTGGACAGCCTCCTGTCGCGCGCCGACGCGGCCCTGTACCGGGCCAAGGAAAATGGCCGCAACCGCACTGAAATAGCGGCTCATACACCTTTAGCGGCTTGACTGTCGCCACGTTGGCGGCTGTCGTTTTCATGCCGCAGAGACTATTATTTTGCCCGCCGGTAATTTAACATCAGCCATTACGAGTTTGGCTACGTTTAATTTATGACTTATCTACTGCACATCGTCGCGCGCGAAGTTCCTGCCAACGATGCGGAAGTTCTCCCATTCCTGGAACAGATTGCCGGCGCAACCATCAGCATTGCGCCATCCCAGCAGTTAAAAAGTTTTCGCGATGCCATCCTGAAGCTGTTCCCCTGCCTGACCAGTTATGGTGCAGGTGACAAGGCCGTCGATGCCTGCCCATGGGCGGATGGCCCGCTGGCCGACAACTTCAAGGGCGGCTATGGCAGCGTAGCGATCGCGCGCCGCCACGATGAAGTGATTCCTCACGTACTGCGCATTGCCAGTGACCTTGGGGTGACCGTGGTGGACGAGCAAAACGGCGCCGTGCACCGGCCACTGGCTTACCAGGTCGTGCTGGAGGGCCCGCTGGAAGGCGTGGAAATCGAAGTCGCCGCGACCCAGCTTGCGGAGTTGATGAACCAGCCGCTGCCGCAGATGGTGCTGCTGCTGCATTCGCGCCGCCGCACCCTGGTCAAGAAAGGCCTGACCCGCGCACAAGCCGAGGTTTACGTCACCGCGCTGCGCGACCGGGCGAGCTGCCGCGCCACGGTTTCTCCCGAGCCGCGCAAAGCCGCTGCCAAGGCGGCGCCAAAGGCGCCAAGCGCGCCGCCGGCGCGTGTGGCGCAGCCGCAGCCGGCAACCAGCTTCGACCAGCCGGCCTTTGTCGGCATCGAACCGGACGACAAGATGTTCAAGGCCGCAGAATCCCAGCGCATGGCTGCCCGGGCGCTGGGCATCAGTATTGCAGTGCTGTTGCTGGTCATGGTCCTTCGCCTCAAGTCGCCTTACCTGATTTCGCTGGCATTGGCGATGAATGTGGCGGGCGCGATCGCGGTGTTCCAGCTCGGCCAGGCGACTGGCTCCAGCCTGTTCCGCTTCGTATTCGCGCCGCTGGCGCTGGTTCCCGGCGTGGGCAGCCTGCTGGCCGCCTGGAGCTATTTCCGCGCCGCGAGTGTCCTGAAAGAGAACGGCCTTGCCACCAGCAACTCCTTGCTGGACGCCGACGAAGTGCGCGAACTGGGCGGCCGCGAAGGGATGCTGCCATCCACCAAACTGCTGCTCGCACTGCTGGTCCTCGCGGCAGCTGGCGCATACGCTTTCGTCAACTACCTGCCTTGAGATCGATGCGGATCGGCGCGATCGCATAGAAATAGAAACCGGCCAGGCCGGCGAGAATGGCGAGGCGAGTTGTCGTTTTCATGTCTCGCCAGTCTTTATTTTTGCACTATAGTAATTTACCATGCATTGTTAATTGTTTAATTGGCTTGCATGAGTTACCAGATTCAACTGGCGTCGGTCGCCACACCTGAGGCGGACCTGGACGTTTTTCCCTTCATGAACAAGTTGAGGCAAGAAAGCGGCGGGCAACCGCCGTCGGCCTTGCTGAAGCGCTTTCACGACGCGCTGGTGGCGCTGTTCCCGGACACCCCATGGTCGGAGGGCCATTTCGCCGGCGATGCTGGCCGCCTGAGCGTGACCTATCGCCGCGACGAAGTCATGCCGCATGTGCTCCATCTGGCCGGCCAGCTCGGCCTGACGGTGGTGGACAACCAGTCCGGCGAAGTGCACCGCCCTGCGCTTTACCAGGTTGTGCTGGAAGGCCCGGCGCCAGGCGTGGAGCTGGGCGAAGCCGCCCGGCGCCTTGCGGCTTTGATGCGCAAGCCGATAACGGAAATGCTGGCGCTGCTGTCGGGCGGGCGCCGGACCATCGTCAAGAAAGGCGTGCTGCGCGCCCAGGCCCAGCATTATGTCGACGCATTGAAAGAGCGTGCCGGCTGCCACGCCACGCTCAACCTGGAATCCGGCCGCGAGATAGGCCAGGCGCCGCCGCCACCAAGCCCGCCGCAGGCACGCCCGCCCGTTGCAAAGCGGGCGCCGGCGGCAGCCGGCCTGTCGCTGGAACCAGCAGAAGCGACAACAGCCATGCCGCCGTTGTCGCGCCGTGAGCCGGAACCGGAAATGGTTGCGGCGCGTGATTCCGGCGCAGACCCGGGCCTGTACATTCTGGCCGATGGCCTGCGCCTGACGATATATGCGAGCGTGCTTTACGTGGCCGCGAGCTATTTCATCCGCGGCCTGGCCGGCTGGCCGGCGCCCGTCCTGGCGATCTCCGTTACCGCCTTGGCGATGGCTGCCGTCTATCGCCTGGCCAAGGGAGCCGGATCGAACATTGTCATGCGGATCCTGGCGGTGGCCTTCATGATTATCCCGCTCGCCAACATCCTGGTTCTGCTGCTGATGATCCGGCGCGGCAAAGTGACGCTGCGTGAAAATGAAATCGGCACCGGCTGGTTGGGCGCTACCTTCGACGATATCGTTCGCCTGCGCGGCGGCAACCACGCCATTCTCCCGTCGACCATCGTCGGCGTGATCGCCGCGCTAGGCGTGGCTGGCCTGGTCGGGCTGGGGAAGCAGACTGCGGAGAAGCATGTCGAAGCAGCACTGGGCAGCCATCCACAGCCTTGCGCAATCGTCGGCATCTGGGAGTCCAGCAAGATCGGCCCGGATGGCAGGGTGCTCATGCGCGATGACGGCAGTTATTTTGTGCTGCCGGTGAAGGGCAAAGAGGACAAGGTCAAGGAGGAGCAGGGTGAATGGGCCGTACGCAACCGCAACTTCGTATGGCAGGTGCCGCTGGCCGACAAACCATGGATGACGGTTGAACGCATCGAGGCCTTCAAGATCAGCCTCGATGGCCAGACCATCACCATGTTCGAGCCGCAGTCGAAGGGCCTGTTTACCGAATGGCGCCGCGCCGGCGCCATGAAATCGGAACGCTGCGGATTTAACTGAACAGCTTGCGCAGCTCGGCTCCCGGGTCGGGCGCGCGCATGAAGGCTTCGCCGACCAGGAACGCATGCACGTCGTTTTCGCGCATGCGCTGCACGTCGGCCGGGGTCATGATGCCGGATTCGGTGATCACCATGCGTTCTTGCGGGATGCGCGACAGCAGGTTGAGCGTCGTGTCCAGCGTCACGTCGAAGGTGCGCAGGTTGCGGTTGTTGATGCCGATCAGGCGGCTCTTCAGGTTCAGCGCAGCAGTCAGCTCGTCGCCGTCGTGCGATTCGATCAGCACGTCCATGCCCAGTTCGTGGGCGCAGGCTTCCATCTCCGCCATCAGGCCATGGTCCAGGGCTGCCACGATCAGCAGGATGCAGTCGGCGCCCATCGCGCGCGCTTCATAGATCTGGTACATGTCGACCATGAAATCCTTGCGCAGCACGGGAATGTCGCAGGCAGCGCGCGCCTGCTGCAGGTATTCGTTCGCGCCCTGGAAGAAGTTCACGTCGGTCAGCACCGACAGGCAGGCCGCGCCGGCTTCGGCGTAGCTCTGGGCGATGTCGGCAGGGCGGAAGTCGGCACGCAGTACGCCTTTCGATGGCGAGGCTTTCTTCACTTCGGCAATGACGCCGGCATGGCCGCCTTCGATTTTCTTGCGCAGGCTGGCTTCAAAGCCGCGCAGGCCGGCGCGCAAGTCCTTGTCGCCTTCCACTTCGTCACGCAGGGATTGCAGGCTGCGGTGCTTCTTGGCAGCGGCTACTTCGTCGGCCTTGACGGCCAGGATTTTGTTCAGGATATCGGACATGATGATTCTCAGTGTTGTTCGGCCAGGGCCAGGCGTGCGCCGAGCGCGATGAACAGGCCTCCGGTCACGCGGTTCAGCCACAGGGCCACCAGCGGTTTGACCTTCAGCTTCGCGCTCGCGAAGGCGGTAAAGATGGCAAGGCCGTTACACCACAGCATGCCGTTGAAATTGAAAATGCAGCCAAGGACGAGGAAGGCCAGTGGCTTGTTGGCCGCATTCGCGTCGATGAACTGCGGCACGAAAGCCAGGAAGAATAACGCGACTTTCGGATTCAGGACGTTGGTCAGGAAGCCTTGGGCGAAGATTTTGCGGTAGGGCAGGGCAGCCGGCGGCGCAAACCGGTAGGACGGTGCCTGACCCAATGGGTCAGGCGGGACGGCCGATCCGGCCGGTTTGCCGGTTTCGCTGGTCTTAAGCCGCGCGCGCAGCATGGCAATGCCGCACCAGACGATATACGCCGCACCAACCCATTTCACCACGGTGAAAGCGGTGGCGGAAGTGGCCAGCACCGCTGACAGGCCAAGCGCCGCCGCGCCGATATGCACCATGGTGCCGGCGCCAATGCCCAGGGCTGCGGCGCAACCCGCGCGCCAGCCCTGCGTGGCGCTGCGCGCCATGATCAGCAATGAGTCCGGTCCAGGCATGATGTTCAGCAGCAGACCGGAGATTACAAACAGCGTCAGGTCGTGGATGCCGAACATCGCTTAACCCTCCCGGCCGAGTTCCTGGGTGACGCGGACGAACTGTTCCAGCTTGGCGACGGCCGCCCCGGAGGACACGGCTGCGCGAGCGCGCGCCAGGCCATCCTCGATCGAGGACGCCACGCCTGCCGCATACAGGGCAGTACCGGCATTCAGCGCCACGATGTCCGATGCCGGACCCGGCTCGCCGCGCAGCGCTTCCATCACGCGGGCCTTCGACTCCGTCGCATCGGCCACCTTGAGGTTGCGCGAAGCGATCATCGACAGGCCGAAGTCTTCAGGGTGGATCTCGTATTCGCGGATTTCGCCGTTGACCAGTTCACCCACCATGGTGCCCGCGCCCAAGGATACTTCATCCATATTGTCGCGGCCATACACCACCACCGCATGCTGCGCGCCCAGGCGTTGCAGCACGCGCACCTGGATACCGACCAGGTCAGGGTGGAACACGCCCATCAGGATATTCGGCGCGCCGGCCGGATTGGTCAGCGGGCCAAGGATATTGAAGATCGAGCGCACACCCAGTTCGCGGCGCACCGGAGCCACGTGCTTCATTGCGGCATGGTGATTCGGCGCGAACATGAAGCCGATGCCGGTTTGCGCGATCGACTGCGCGATCTGTTCCGGCTTCAGGTTGATGTGCGCGCCCAGCGATTCGATCAGGTCCGCGCTGCCGGAAGACGAAGACACGGAACGCCCGCCATGCTTGGCCACGCGCGCGCCGGCGGCGGCGGCAACAAACATCGAAGCGGAAGAAATATTGAAGGTGTGGGCGCCATCGCCGCCGGTGCCGACGATATCCACCAGGTTGGTGGTATCCGCCATCGGCACCTTGGTCGAGAACTCGCGCATGACTTGCGCCGCAGCGGTGATCTCGCCGATGGTTTCCTTTTTGACGCGCAGTCCCATGGTCAGCGCCGCCACCATCACCGGCGACATTTCGCCGGACATGATCTGGCGGAACAGGTGCAGCATCTCGTCGTGGAAAATCTCACGGTGTTCGATGCAGCGAACCAGTGCTTCTTGATGCGTGATTGACATGATGCTTCCTTCTCTTATTTGCGATCGAGGAAATTCTTCAGCAAGGCGTGGCCGTGCTCGGACAGGATGGACTCAGGGTGGAACTGCACACCCTCGATGTCGTACTCCTTGTGCCGCACGCCCATGATTTCGCCGTCGTCGGTCCAGGCTGTGACTTCCAGGCAGGAAGGCAGCGAGGATCGCTCGATTGCCAAAGAGTGGTAGCGGATTACCGTGAACGGGCTGGGTAAGCCCTGGAACACGCCCACACCCGTATGCGCGATAAGAGAAGTTTTGCCATGCATGACTTGCTTGGCTCGGATAACTTTGCCGCCAAAGGCTTCGCCGATGGCCTGGTGTCCCAGGCAGACGCCCAGGATAGGTTTCTTGCCCGCGAAGTGTTTCAGCACTTCCAGCGAGATGCCCGCCTGCGACGGGTCTTTTGGACCCGGCGAGATGCAGATGCGGTCGGGATTCAATGCTTCGATTTCGGCGATGGTGATTTCGTCGTTGCGGTGCACGCGCACATCTTCGCCCAGCTCACCGAAATACTGCACGATGTTGTAGGTGAAGGAGTCGTAGTTGTCGATCATCAGCAGCATTTCAGAACTCCCCATCCAGGCCATCTTGCACTTGCTCGGCTGCGCGCAGCACGGCGCGCGCCTTGTTTTCAGTTTCCTGCCATTCCATTTCCGGGATCGAATCGGCAACGATGCCGGCGGCGGCCTGCACGTACAGCATGCCGTCCTTGATCACGCCGGTGCGGATCGCGATCGCCACGTCCATTTCGCCGCCGAAGGAGAGGTAGCCGCAGGCGCCGCCGTAGATGCCGCGCTTGCAGATTTCCAGCTCGTCGATGATTTCCATGGCGCGCACTTTCGGTGCGCCGGTCAGGGTGCCGGCCGGGAAGGTGGCGCGCAGCACGTCCAGGTTGGACATGCCTTTCTTCAGCTTGCCTTCCACGTTGGAGACGATGTGCTGAACGTGCGAGTACTTCTCGATCACCATCTTGTCGGTCAACTTCACGCTGCCGGTTTCGGAGATGCGGCCCAGGTCATTGCGCGCCAGGTCGATCAGCATGACGTGTTCGGCGACTTCCTTCGGATCGTTCAGCAGTTCTTCGGCCAGCGCCGCGTCGCGTTCCGGCGTATTGCCGCGCGGGCGGGTGCCGGCGATCGGGCGCAGCGTGACTTTCTTCTCGCCGTCGGGCAGCGTCTCGTTGCGCACCAGGATTTCCGGCGAGGCGCCGACGATCTGCATGTCGCCGAAATTGTAGAAGTACATGTACGGCGAAGGGTTCAGCGAACGCAGGGAGCGGTACAGCGTCAGCGGCGAATCCACATATGGCTTGCGGATGCGCTGGCCGATCTGCACCTGCATCAGGTCGCCGGCCAGGATGTATTCGTGCGCCTTGGCGACCGCCTTCAGGTAATCCTCTTTGGCGAAGTCGCGGATGGTTTCGGTGCGCACCGAAGGCGTGGTTACCGGCGCATCGACGCCGCGGCGCAGCAGGGCGCGCAGGTCTTTCAGGCGCTGGCGGGCCTTGGAGAAGGCTTCCGGCTGCTGCGGGTCGGCGTAGACAATCAGGTACAGCTTGCCGGACAGGTTGTCGATGACGGCCAGTTCCTCGGTCACCATCAGCTGGATCTCAGGCAGGCCCAGGTCGTCTTTCGGCTGCGTATGTGCCAGCGTCTTTTCGATGTGGCGCACCGTGTCGTAGCCGAAGTAGCCGGCCAGGCCACCGCAGAAACGCGGCATGCCAGGGCGCACGGCCACTTTGAAGCGGGCCTGGTATTGCTCGATGAATTCGAGGGGATTGCCTTCGTGGGTCTCGATCACCTGGCCGTTCCTGACGATCTCGGTCAGCTTGCCGGTGCTGCGCAGCAGGGTATTGGCCGGCAGGCCGATGAAGGAGTAGCGGCCGAAACGTTCGCCGCCCACCACCGACTCCAGCAGGAAGGTGTTCTTGCCGTATTTCTGGGTCTGGGCCAGCTTGAGGTACAGGGTGAGCGGGGTTTCCAGGTCGGCGAAAGCTTCCGCGATCAGGGGGATACGGTTGTAGCCTTCCGCGGCCAGGGATTTGAATTCGAGTTCGGTCATGTTCTCTCCGTTCCGCCAGGGTTAGGGTGGTGGCGGTAAGGTTACAAAAAACCTGTCGGAACACATGGGCGTGCGCCGACAGCAATCGGGACTAAGTCAGGATTGCCAGCGTCGCCACAGCCAGGCCTCAATCGAGCCCCGGTGGGTTACATTGTGTCTTTTGTTGAGAAACATTTCGGTCAGATAGCGTCGTTTTGCGTGCTAATCAAGGCAGCTGCATGAAGCAGCGTGTCAACTATACCATCGGAATCTGTTTCGTGTATACCCACTCCGTGGTTATATCCATATGGCACAGTCAGCACCGGACAGCCTGCCGCGCGGGCCGCTTCCGCATCGTTCGAAGAGTCCCCAATTGCCACTACCTGCGACGGTGGCAGGTCGAAATGTTCGCAGGCTTTCAGCAGCGGCATGGGGTGAGGCTTCTTCTTTTCGAAGGAATCGCCGCCGAACAGCACTTCGAAATAGCCGTCCAGGCCTTTCAGTGCCAGCAGCGGCCTGGCGAAAGCGACCGGCTTGTTGGTCACGCAGGCCAGGCGCAGGCCGTTGGCCTTCATGGCCTGCAGGCCGGACACCACGTCGGCATAAACCTCGCTATGGCGGCCGTTGATCACAAGGTAATGGCGCTGGTAAGCCTCCATCGCCTGGCCGAACATGCGCTCCACGCCTTCTTCATCGAAGTCCAGCGCCAGTACGCGCCGCACCAGGTTTTCCGAACCTTTGCCGACCATCAG
>Ga0102595_101404_pt1 | contig 11226 bp, 4 predicted proteins | sample Araplaol_mTSA_r2_2_FD_76864 | JGI IMG/M metagenome (GOLD analysis project Ga0102595, IMG submission 76864) | Arabidopsis root microbial communities from North Carolina, USA - plate scrape MF_Col_mTSA_r2 (SPADES assembly) (version 2) | ecosystem: Host-associated > Plants > Roots > Endosphere...
ACGCCGACGACGCCATGCGCCGCCTCGAGGAAGAGCACCCCGACCTGATCCTCATGGACGTGGTCATGCCCGGCCAGAACGGCTTCCAGCTCACGCGCGCCATCGCCCGCGACCCGAAGTACGCCGCCATCCCGATCATCCTGTGCACCAGCAAGAACCAGGAGACCGACCGCGTCTGGGGCATGCGCCAGGGCGCGCGCGACTACATCGTGAAGCCGGTCAACGCAGCCGACCTGATGTCCAAGATCAGCGCGCTGAACTGAGCGAAAGCCTGCCGAGTCCATGGCGAATCGCGATGCTCTGAGAGCCTTCCAGTCCCGGCTGGCGAGCCGGCTGCAGGCCGCTCGCACGACGGGCGTGGCCGCCACGTGGCTGGCGGTCGAGGCGGGCGAGGGCAAATACCTCTTTCCGCTGGGACACGCCGGCGAGATCTTTCCCTGGACGCCGCCGCAGCCCGTGCCCTACACGGAGCCGTGGTTCCTCGGCGTCGCCAACCTGCGCGGCGGCCTCTACGGCGTCGTGCAGCTTTCGGCGTTCGCCACCGGCGTTCCTACCGCGCTGGCCGCCACCGAGGCGGCGCGCATCCAGTCGCGGCTCGTTGCTTTCAACGAGCTGCTCGAAGTCAACTGCGCATTGCTGGTCGATCGACTGGCGGGGTTGCGGGGGGCGGAGGCCTTCACGGCGTCCGAACCTCCTGGCGCAGAAGCACCTGCCTGGCACGGGCATCTGTTTACCGATGCAGCGGGGGAGCGCTGGCAGGAAGTCAACCTGCAGGCGCTTTCGCAGCAACCCCAGTTTTTGAGTATTGGTGCGTAGCAGTGCCCCCGCACGCCGTACCGGAAACCACCTGAAGGACCGACCGTGAGCTCGATCGCCGACAAGTTCAAGAAATTACTGCCCGTGACCAACGGCAACGACAAGGCCCGCGTCGATGGCTCCGGTTCGATATCGATCGACGATGTCGACACCGTCCAGGTTCCGGACGAAAAGACCGTGCGCCTCGCAAAGAAGGGCGCCGCGCCCGACACCAGCTTCGGCGATGTCGACCTGCCCGGCGGCGGAGATGCCGCCAACGAGCCCGGCGCGGCGGACGTCGAGGCCCTGCCCGACGCCACCGGCGGCCGGGCGGGCTCCAGCCCCGCGAAGCAGCAGCGTATCCTGGCCATCCTGCTGGCGGTCGTGGTGCTGTTGCTGCTGCTGGTCGCCGGCTCCTCCATTCTTCGCGCCGAACGCCTCGCGCAGCAGGTGGCGGCCACCGGCCAGTCGCTGATGCAGTCGCAGCGCCTCGCCAAGTCGATCTCGCAGGCCCTCGTGGGCAGCCCCTCGGCCTTCGTCGAAGTGAAGGACGCCGCCGATGACCTCTCGCGCCGCGTGCACGGCCTGACCAACGGCGACGACTCCCTGCGCCTGGAAGCCGTCGGCAACCAGTACGACGAGGAGATGGGCAAGATCAATCCGCTCGTCACCCGCGCCGAGGCCAGCGCCAAGGCCGTGCTGGCCCAGCGCCAGATCCTGACGCAGGTGGGCGCCGCCTTGCGCGACATCAACCAGCAGTCGTCCACGCTGCTCGAAATGACGGAAACCGTCGCCTCGCTGAAGATGCAGCAGAACGCCACGCTGCCCGAGATCTCGGCCGCCGGCCAGCTCGTGATGCTGACGCAGCGCATCGGCAAGTCGACCAACGAGTTCTTCACGGTCGAGGGCGTGAACCCCGACGCCGTGTTCCTGCTGGGCAAGGACCTGAACACCTTCCAGGAAACCACCCGCGGCCTGCTCGACGGCAATGCGCAGCAGCGCTTCCCCGGCTCGAAGGACCCGCAGACGCGCCAGCAGCTCGAGGCCATCCTGAAGACCTACGAACAGATGCGCACGCAGGCTTCGGCCATTCTGGGCAACCTGCAGGGCCTGGTGGCGGCGCGCGAAGCGCAGGCATCCATCCTGACCGACAGCGAGCCGCTGCGTAAGTCGCTGGGCGACCTGCAGGAAAAGCTCTCCGCCCGCACCGGCCTGGGCGCCGGCACCATCGTGCTGCTGTTCGTGCTGTCGCTGGCCGCCCTGGCACTCGCAGGCGCCATCGGTTTCGTGCAGGTGCGCGAAGGCCGCGAACGCGCCGCCATCGCCGAACGCGAGCGTCTGGCCGCCGAACAGGCTTCCGACGAAGCCAGCCGCGTGAACAACGCCAACCAGGCCGCCATTCTTCGCCTGATGAACGAACTACAGACAGTGGCCGAAGGCGACCTGACGCAGGAAGCGACCGTGACCGAGGACATCACCGGCGCCATCGCCGACTCGGTGAACTACACGGTGGAAGAACTTCGGCTGCTGGTGGGCAACGTGCAGAACACGGCAACCCGCGTGGCGCAGACGACGTCGCAGGTGGAAAGCACCTCGACCGAACTGCTTGCCGCATCTACCGAACAGCTGCGCGAGATTCGCGAAACCGGCCAGTCGGTGCTGACCATGGCCGAGCGAATCAACGGCGTGTCCACCCAGGCGCAAGAGTCCGCCACCGTGGCGCGCCAGTCGCTGCAAGCCGCATCGTCGGGTCTGCAGGCCGTGCAGAACGCCATCGGCGGTATGAACTCCATCCGCGACCAGATCCAGGAAACCTCCAAGCGGATCAAGCGCCTGGGCGAATCGTCGCAGGAGATCGGTGAAATCACCGAACTGATCTCGGACATTACCGAACAGACGAACGTGCTGGCCCTGAACGCAGCCATCCAGGCAGCGTCCGCCGGTGAAGCCGGCCGAGGCTTCTCGGTGGTGGCGGAAGAAGTTCAGCGACTGGCCGAACGTTCCGCGGACGCCACGCGCCAGATCTCGGCGCTGGTGAAGGCGATTCAGACCGACACGCAGGATGCGGTGGGCGCCATGGAGCGTTCCACGCAGGGTGTGGTCGAAGGGGCCAAGCTGTCCGACAACGCGGGTACCGCGCTGTCCGAGATCGACCGCGTGTCGCGCCGACTCGCCGACCTGATCGAGCAGATTTCGCAATCCGCCTCCCGCGAAGCCGATTCGGCGAACGTGGTGGCCGCGAACATCCAGCACATCTTCGCGGTGACGGAACAGACCGGAGAAGGTACGCGTACCACGGCACAGCAGGTGCGCGAACTCTCGCAGATGGCCGAGGAACTGCGCCGTTCCGTGGCCCGTTTCAAGATTGCGTGATGAAGCTCTCCCCCGGCCTTCGCGCACTTCGTGTCGCTTCGGCAAGCCCCTTCCGCGGGCAACACCTGCGGCCCGGCGAAGCCGGTTGCGCGGTGTTCCTTGAAGTGGCTGCGACGGCCTCCTGCATTAGGGGCGCTTTGCGCCCATTGAAAAACTGACAGTCAAAAGAAACGGCGAGCATCCAACGTGTCGATTCAAACCCCTGCCACGGCCCCTCACGCCGGCAACGCGCCGGTCACCGAAGACCTCGGGCCGCTGGCCTGGGTGCTGGGAGAAATCCAGAAATCCCTCGACGGTGTAGGCAAGTCGTTGCGGCGCTTCGTGCGCGAAGTGGACGCCGCGAGCGAGCCCGAGGCCGGCCCGCTGCAGATGGCCCGCCAGCAGCTGCACCAGGCCGTCGGCGCGCTCCAGATGGTGGGGCATTCCTCGCCCGCGCTGGTGCTGGGCGCCATCGAGTTCGCGGTGCAGGGCTTCATCGCCGAGCCGCAGCGCTGCACCGAAGCGGCAGTGAACAAGATCGAGCGTGCCGGCTTCGCCGTCACCGACTTCCTCGGCGCGCTGCTGGCCGGCAAGCCGGTCTCGTCGGTGGCGCTCTTTCCCCAATACCGTGACGTGCTGGAGCTCGTCGGCAACGAGCGCGTGCATCCGGCCGACCTCTGGAGCACCGCCTGGCGCTGGGTCGAGATCAAGCCGGCGCTCACGCAGGCGGCCATCGCCTACGACCCGTCCGTGCGCTCGCGGCTCGACCGCGAGGTGCTGCAGCTCATCAAGAGCGGCGACACGCAGGCCGCACGCCGGCTGCATGCGCTGTGCCTGGGCCTCGGCCGCGGCGCGCTGCTGCCCCGCGTCGCGAGCTTCTGGACGCTGGCCGCCGGCTTCTTCGAAGCCCTGGCCACCGGGCTGATCACGCCCGACGCCTACGTCAAGCGCGCCGCCTCGCGCGTGCTGCTGCAGTACGCGACGCTCGCGCGCGGCGACAGCGTCGTGTCCGACCGCCTGGGCCAGGATCTGCTCTTCTTCTGCGCGCAGGCCGTGCCCGCGGCAGGCGACGACGCCGCCACGCTGCGCACCGTGCGCCTCGCCTGGGGCATCGCCAGCGAACAGTACGTCGACTACAACGTCGAGCAGTTCGGCCGCTTCGATCCGCTGGTGCTGCAGCAGGCGCGCAAGCGCATCGAGACCGCCAAGGAAATGTGGTCGGCGCTCTCGGGCGGCGACATCACCCGCACGCGCCAGGTGGCCGACACCTTCGCGCAGCTGGGCGAATCGCTGCAGAAACTGCATCCGCCGAGCCTGCCGATGGTGCAGGCCCTGACCCATGCGGTCGAGGCTTCCGTGCGTTCCGGCCAGGCGCCGGGCACCGAGCTCGCGATGGAAGTCGCCACCTCGGTGCTCTACCTGGAAGCCGCCCTCGAAGACCTCGACCCGAGCGATCCGCAGCTCACCGCCCGCACGCTGCAGCTGGCGGGCCGCATCGAGCGCGTGCGCGCCGGCGGCCATTCCGAGCCGCTCGAGCCGTGGATGGAGGACCTCTACCGCCGCGTGAGCGACCGCCAGACCATGGGCACCGTGGTCGACGAGCTGCGCAGCCACCTGGCCGAACTCGAGAAGTCGCTCGACCAGTATTTCCGCCGCCCCGCCGAAAAGGGCCTGCTGCGCACCGTGCCGACGCAACTCCTGCAGATGCGCGGCGTGTTCTCCGTGCTCGGCCTCGACCAGGCCGCCCTCACCGTGCAGCGCATGCGCGAGGACGTCGAGGCGATGCTCGTCAGCACCTCGCCGGCCGAGGAAATGGCCGGCTTCGACGCGCTGGGCAACAACCTCGGTGCGCTCGGCTTCCTGATCGACATGCTGGGCTACCAGCCGGCGCTGGCCAAGCGCCTGTTCGTGTTCGACGCCGACGCCGGCGAACTCAAGCCGCTGATGGGCCGCCAGGCCGCCGACGCCACCGCCGGCGAGGGTGCCGCGCCCAGCCAGGCACCGGCCGCTCCGGTGCTCAGCATCGAGGAAGTCGACGCCCAGATCGCCTCGAAGCTCGCGGCGCTCGCCGCGCCCAAGGCCAAGCCTTCGCCGATCGAGGAGTTCAGCAGCAAAGCCGACAGCTGGACCCACAAGATCTCCGGTCCGGCAGCGCTGCCCGACACCGAAGTCACCGAGCTCGAGGAAGACGACCTGCAGAACATCTTCCTCGAGGAGGCTCGCGAGGTCGTGCAGAACGGCCTGGCCGCCATCGAGGAGCTCGCCAGCTACCCGGACGACACCGAGGAACTCACGATCCTGCGCCGCGCCTTCCACACGCTCAAGGGCAGCTCGCGCATGGTCGGCCTCACCGAATTCGGCGATGCCGCCTGGTCGCTCGAGCAGGTGCTCAACACCTGGCTGGCCGACCAGCGCGCCGCCACGCCCGAACTGCTGGCAGGCACCGAACGCACGATGAAGGAGTTCGGCGAGTGGGTCGAGGCCATCGCCTCGGGTTCCGCCCATGGCTGGAAGTCCGCCCCGTTCAGCCGCGTGGCCAACGCACTGCTGGCGGGCGAGCCCGTGCCCCCGCCGGTGCGCGTGGCCGATGCCGAAGCCCTCGCGGTGGCCGCGCGCCATATCGCGGCCGAGCCGCCCGTTTCTACGCCTGAGCCTGCGCCTCTCGAGGTCGCGGCCCCCGTGGCAGCCCCGTTGCCCCCGCTCCAGCTGCCCGACCTGCCGGACCTGTCCCTGACGGCCGAAGCGCCTGCGCCGGCGCCTGCCGCCGCAGCTCCGGAAGCTCCCGCGGTTCCCGAAGCCCCGTTCGAAACCCTGGCCTGGCAGGAGCCGGAGCCCGCGAAGGCCCCCGCGACGCCCGAGGCCGACGACGATTTCGCCTCGACCGACTTTATCGACTTCGAGGCCAAGCAGACCGACGAACCCCCGCCGCCGCTGGTGCTGCCGAGCGGCGAGATGTTCGACTTCCTGGCGCCGCCCGCCAGGACGCCGGCCGTCGTGGAACTGAAGTCGGAGCCCGTCGAACCGCCGGCTCCCGCTGCCGAACCCGAACCCATCGTCAGCTCCGTGCCCACCACGGCCGGCCTGCCCGACCTGCAATGGGAGCCCGAGCCGCTACCCGTGCAGGCTGCCGCCGAACCCGTCATCGAGCCCGCCGTGGAGCCGGAGACGGTCGAGGCCGCGCCCGAGCCGCTGCATGCGCTGCATTTGGAAGAGCCGGTCGCCGAGGCCGCGCCGCAGCCGGCTGCCGAAGCTGAACCCGAGCCCGAACCCGCCCCCGTGGCCGCCGAGGAAGTGGTCGCGCCCATCTTCGAGGCACCCGCCGAGCCCGAGGAAGCGCAGATCCTCGTCGCCGATGCCGCTCCCGAGCCGGTCGTGGCCGCGGCACCCGCCGCGGCGCCGCAGGAAAGCGCCGAGGACCAGGTCAAGGTGATCGGCCCGCTGCGCATCGGCATCCAGCTCTACAACGTCTACCTCAACGAGGCCGACGAATGGTCCCGCCAGCTCGCCACCGACGTGGGCGAATGGGCGCTCGAGTCGCATGAGCGCCTGTCCGACTCGACCGTCGCGCTGGCCCATTCGCTGGCCGGCAGCTCCGCCACCGTCGGCTTCCACAGCCTCTCGGGCATGGCCCGCCTGTTCGAGGCCGCGCTGCAGCATCTGCAGATGCAGGGCAGCGGCACCCGCGAGCAGGGCATGGTGCTGGTGGCCGCGGCCGACGAGCTGCGCCGCCTGCTGCACCAGTTCGCGGTCGGCCTGCTGCGCGATCCCGCCGAAGGCACGCTGCAGGCGCTGCGCGACATCGCCAATTCGCCGATGCCGACCGAAGCCGCCATGCGCGCCGAAGCCCGGCCGCTGCCGCAGGTGGTGGTCAGCGAGCCCGTCGCCGACGTGGCGCTGGACGACTCCGAAGACGCCATCGACCTGGCCGACGCGGTCGACGTCGACCTGTTCCCCATCTTCGAGGAAGAGGCGGCCGAACTGCTGCCCCAGCTCGGCGAGGCGCTGCGCCAGTGGGCGCACCACCCCGACGACAGCGCGCCGCGTGCCTCGGTGCTGCGCACGCTGCACACGCTCAAGGGCAGCGCGCGGCTGGCCGGCGCCATGCGCCTGGGCGAGCGCGCGCACCGCATGGAGTCCGAGATCGAAGTCCTGGGCTCCCAGGGCGCCGAGCGGGCCGACATCGAGAAGCTGCTGGCCCGCCTCGACACCCTGCAGGCCACCTTCGACGCGCTGCGCGCGGCCGACGACGCCACGCAGGTCGAGCTGGCCCAGATCGTGGCCGCAGCCACTTCGGCGGCGCCCGTTGCTGTCGCCTCCCAGGCGCCCGAAGCCGGCGTGCCGGCGAACGACGAGACCGTCGCGCCCGCGGCGAGCCTCGACGACGAGCCCGCCGTCGAAACGGCGCCGGCGGCAACGGCAACCGACGCGGCACCCGCCACGCTGCAGCCGCGCCCCGCGCCGGCCGCCCTGGTGGCACCGCTGCGCGCCGCGACCGGCCAGGCCGTGCGCATCCGCACCCAGCTGCTCGACCGCCTGGTCGCGCAGACCGGCGAGGTCATCATCACGCGTTCGCGCCTGGAGGCCGAACTCGGCCAGCTGCGTGGCTCGCTGTCCGACCTCACGGGCAACCTGGACCGCCTGCGCCAGCAGCTGCGTGACATCGAGGTGCAGGCCGAAAGCCAGATGCAGTCGCGCCTCGCGCAGGCCAAGGACTCGCAGCAGAGCTTCGACCCGCTGGAGTTCGACCGCTTCACCCGCGTGCAGGAGCTCACGCGCATGATGGCCGAGTCGGTGAACGACGTGGCCACCGTGCAGCGCACCCTGCAGAAGACGGTGCAGGCGACGGAAGACGATCTCAGCGTGCAGGCGCGCCAGACGCGCGAACTGCAGCGCGGCCTGCTGCGCACGCGAATGGTGGAGTTCGAGGGCATCTCCGACCGCCTCTATCGCGTGGTGCGCCAGGCCTCGAAGGACACCGGCAAGCAGGTGCGCCTGGACATCGTCGGCGGCTCCATCGAAATGGACCGCGGCGTGCTCGACCGGATGACGCCCGCCTTCGAGCATCTGCTGCGCAACTGCGTGGCCCACGGCATCGAGGATGCGGCGGTGCGCGAGAAGGCCGGCAAGGACGCCAGCGGCCTGATCGTCATCGACCTGCACCACGAGGGCAACGACGTGTCGGTGAGCTTCCGCGACGACGGCGCCGGCCTCGACCACAAGCGCATCGCCGAGCGTGCCCGCACGCTGGGCCTGCTGGGCGCCGACCAGGAGCTCACGCCCGAGGAGGCCACCGAGCTGATCTTCAAGCCCGGCTTCTCGACGGCGGGGCAGGTTTCCGAGCTGGCCGGCCGCGGCATCGGCATGGACGTGGTGCGCGCGCAGATCGCGGCGCTCGGCGGCCGCATCGAGACGCACAGCACGCCGGGCCAGGGCACCACCTTCAAGCTGGTGCTGCCGCTGACCACCGCCGTGACGCACGTGGTGATGCTGCGCGCGGGCGAGGTGTCCATCGGCGTGCCGTCGAACCTGGTGGAACTGGTGCAGCGCGTGGGCGCGGCCGACCTCGAGGCCGCCTACCTGCACAACAGCCACCCCTTCGGCAGCGAACAGGTGCCGTTCTACTGGACCGGCGCGCTGCTTCAGGCTTCCACCCGCAGCGGACAGGGCCTGGCCAAGAACAACACCATCGTGGTCGTGCGAAGCGCGGCGCAGCGCGTGGCCCTGCACGTGGACGAAGTTCTGGGCAACCAGGAAGTCGTGGTGAAGAACCTCGGCCCGCAGCTCGCGCGGCTGCCCGGACTGGCCGGCATCTCGGTGCTGGCCTCGGGCGCGGTGGCGCTGATCTACAACCCGGTGGCGCTGGCGGCGGTGCACGGCGAACAGGCGCGCGAGCGCCAGGCCGCCGCGCTCGCGACGCCCGCGGTGCAGGCCTCGGCCGCCGTGGCCGACCAGGGCGCGCCGCAGGAGCCGTTGCAGACGCTGGCCCCGGCGGTGCCGCAGATTCCGCTGGTGCTGGTGGTGGACGACTCCATCACCGTGCGCCGCGTCACGCAGCGCCTGCTGCAGCGCGAAGGCTATCGCGTGTCGCTCGCGGCCGACGGCCTGCAGGCGCTGGAGCGGCTGCAGCAGGAGCGCCCGGCGGTGGTGCTGTCGGACATCGAGATGCCGCGCATGGACGGCTTCGACCTGGCCCGCAACATCCGCGCCGACGCGGCCCTGGCCGAACTGCCGATCATCATGATCACCTCGCGCATCGCCGAGAAGCACCGCGACTACGCGCGCACGCTGGGCGTGAACCACTACCTCGGCAAGCCGTACTCGGAAGAGGAACTGCTGCGCCTGGTGCGTGCGTACACGAGCGAGTCGGCGCTGGCGGTCGCGGCCTGACGCGCCCGGCCTGCCGCTCCATCGAAAAAGGGCCCATGCGGCCCTTTTTCTTTTCCGGTTCCTGCGCTTCCTATTTCTGCAGCGCCTTCGCCCGCGCCACCCCGTAGCGCTGCAGCGTCTTCTCGCGGGCCTCGGCGTGGTCGACCACCGGCTTCGGGTAGTTTTCGCCGAGCTTGATGCCGGCGGCTTCGAGTTCCACCGGCGAGGCCAGCCAGGGCGCGTGGATCGCCGTGTTCGACAGCCCCGCGAGCTGCGGCAGGTAGCGGCGGATGAACTTGCCCTCGGGGTCGAAGCGCTCGCTCTGGGTCACCGGGTTGAAGATGCGGAAGTAGGGCTGGGCGTCGCAGCCGCTGGAGCTGGCCCACTGCCAGCCGCCGTTGTTCGAGGCCAGTTCGAAGTCGTTGAGGTGCAGTGCGAAGTAGGCCTCGCCGCGGCGCCAGTCCAGCCCCAGGTCCTTGCACAGGAAGCTCGCGGCCACCATGCGCAGGCGGTTGTGCATGTAGCCGCTCTGGTTGATCTGCAGCATGGCCGCGTCCACCAGCGGGTAGCCGGTGCGGCCGTTGCACCAGGCGTCGAAGAGCTGGTCGGCGTGCTTGCCGTGGTGCCACTGGATCTTGTCGTACTCGGGGCGGAAGCTCTTCGATTCACCGCCTTTGTGCACGTGCGGGAAGTGCGCCAGGATCTGGAAATAGAACTCCCGCCAGATCAGCTCGCTCAGCCAGGTCGCCGCGCCCGTGTTGCCCTGCAGCGAGAGCTGGTGCGACAGGCTCGCCATCTGCCGGATCGACACCGTGCCGAAGCGCAGGTGCACGCCCATGTAGCTGGGCCCGCGCACGGCGGGGAAGTTGCGCGCCTCGTCGTAGCGGTCGATGCGCTCGAAGAAGTCCTCGAAGAGCTGGCCGGCGCCTCGGGTGCCGGTGGGAATCTCCAGCGTCGACAGGTTGGTCTTCTCGAAGCCGATCTCGCGCAGCGCGGGCACCGGCTCGCCGTAGGCCTGCGGCGAGGGCGCCAGCGCGTCGGCGTGGCTGCGTACCGGGTACGACTTGAGGAAGAAGGAATCGAGCTTCGCCAGCCAGGCCCGTTTGTAGGGCGTGAACACCGTGTAGGGCTGGCCGGTCTTGGTCATGACCTCGTCGCGGTCGAAGACGGTCGAGTCCTTGTAGGTGTGAAAGGTCACGCCGGCATTGGCCAGCGCGCCGAAGACTTTGGCGTCGCGCTCCAGCGCGTCGGGCTCGTCGTCGCGGTTGGCGAAGACCGCCTGCACCTCCAGCTCGCGGGCCAGTGCCGGGATCTCCTGCGCCGCCACCGCGTGCCGCACGATCAGCCCGCCGCCCAGCGCGCGTAATTCGGCCTCGAGCTCCACCAGCGATTCGCGGATGAATTCGACCCGGCGGTCGGCCGTGGGAAGGGCGTCCAGGATCGCCTTGTCGAACACGAAGACGCACAGCACCTGACGGCAGGCCCGCAGCGCCCGGTAGAGGGCGGCGTTGTCGTCCACGCGGAGGTCGCGGCGGAACCACATGAGCCCTTTGGGATAGGTCTTGTCGACGGCCAGTAAAATCGGAGGCATATGGCCGCCGATTCTGCCCCGATGAACCTCACGCATCACTTTTTGATAGCGATGCCCGGGATGGAAGACAAAACTTTCAACCGCAGCGTCGTGTACCTCTGCGAACACAGCGAGCGCGGCGC
>Ga0102595_101414_pt1 | contig 11159 bp, 10 predicted proteins | sample Araplaol_mTSA_r2_2_FD_76864 | JGI IMG/M metagenome (GOLD analysis project Ga0102595, IMG submission 76864) | Arabidopsis root microbial communities from North Carolina, USA - plate scrape MF_Col_mTSA_r2 (SPADES assembly) (version 2) | ecosystem: Host-associated > Plants > Roots > Endosphere...
CAAAGTCGTGCAGCTGGTATTCCAGAACCCCTACGGCTCGCTGAACCCGCGCAAGAAAATCGGCGCCATCCTGGAAGCGCCGCTGGAGATCAACACCAGCCTCAATGCCGAGGAGCGCGCCGCCAAGGCCCGCGCCATGCTGGCCATGGTGGGCCTGCGCCCCGAGCACTACGACCGCTACCCCCACATGTTTTCGGGCGGGCAGCGCCAGCGCATCGCCATCGCGCGCGCGCTGATGCTCAACCCCACGGTGGTGGTGGCCGATGAGCCCGTCTCGGCGCTGGACGTCTCCATCCAGGCCCAGGTGCTCAACCTGCTGGCCGACCTGCAGCAGTCCATGGGCCTGGCCTACCTGTTCATCTCGCACGACCTGGGCGTGGTGCGCCACATCGCCCACGACGTGCTGGTCATGTACCTGGGCCACGCCGTCGAGCAAGGCGAGAAAAACGCCTTGTTCAACCGGCCCCTGCACCCCTACACCCAGGCCTTGCTGGCTTCCACGCCGGGCCTGGCCGGCAGCACCGGCGTCAGGCAGCGCATCGTGCTCAAGGGCGAGCTGCCCTCGCCGCTGAACCCGCCCACCGGCTGCGTCTTTTCCACCCGCTGCCCGCACGTCACCGACCGCTGCCGCGCCGAAAGGCCGCAGCTGCGCGAGGTTGCGGACCGGCAGGTTGCATGCCACTATGCTGAAAACTTTCTCACTGCGTGACCCAAAACCGTGCACACCCTGCATGGTTTCCAGGCCACGTTTTTTAATGACCAGAGCGCTCAACGTCACAAATGTTGCGCAATCTGGCCGCAAGCCCCGCTGCGAAGCAGCATTAACCTCCAAAGGGATCGTCAAATGATTCAGACCAAACCAAGTGCAAGCCGGCTACGCCCGGTCAAGCGCGCATTGCTGTGCGCCGTCGCCCTGCCAGCGCTGCTGGCACTTTCACCCGTCTCCGCAAAGACGCTGGTGTTCTGCTCTGAAGGCAGCCCCGAGAACTTCTACCCTGGCGTCAACACCACGGGTACCTCGTTCGATGCCAACGAACCCGTCTACAACCGCCTCGTCGAATTCGAATACGGCGGCACCAAGGTCGTCCCCGGCCTGGCCGAAAAATGGGACATTTCCGCCGACGGCCTGACCTACACCTTCCACCTGCGCAAGGGTGTGAAATGGCACGCCTCCAACAAGGCCTTCAAGCCGACGCGCGACTTCAACGCCGACGACGTGCTGTTCATGTTCGAGCGCCAGTGGAAAGAAGACAACGCCTTCTTCAAGGTCACCAGCCCCAACCACTCCTACTTCAGCGACATGGGCATGCCCAAGCTGCTGAAGTCGGTGGAAAAGGTCAACGACCTCACCGTCAAGATCACGCTGGACAAGCCTGAAGCGCCTTTCCTGGCCAACCTGGCCATGCCTTACGCGGCCGTGCAGTCCAAGGAATACGCCGACGCCATGCTCAAGGCCGGCACGCCGGAAAAAATCGACCAGGACCCGGTCGGCACCGGCCCCTTCTACCTGGTGCAGTACCAGAAAGACGCGATCATCCGCTACAAGGCCTTCCCGCAGTACTGGGGCGGCAAGGCCAAGATCGACGACCTCGTGTACTCGATCACGCCTGACGCGTCGGTGCGCTGGGCCAAGCTGCAAAAGGGTGAATGCCATGTCATGCCCTACCCCAACCCCGCCGACCTGGACGCGATCCGCAAGGACCCCAACGTGACCATCGTCGAGCAGGCCGGCTTGAACGTGGGCTATATGGCCTACAACACCACCAAGAAGCCTTTTGACGACGTGCGCGTGCGCAAGGCCATCAACATGGCGATCAACAAGAAAGCCATTGTCGAGGGCGTGTACCTGAGCACCGGCGTTGCCGCCAAGAACCCGATCCCGCCGACCATGGCCGCGTACAACAACGCCATCAAGGACGACGAGTACAACCCCGAAGCCGCCAAGAAATTGCTGGCCCAGGCCGGCTTCCCCAACGGCTTCACCACCGACCTGTGGGCCATGCCCGTGCAGCGCCCCTACAACCCGAATGCCAAGCGCATTGCCGAGTTGATGCAGGCTGACCTGGTCAAGGTCGGCGTGACCGCCGAGATCAAGAGCTTCGAATGGGGCGAGTACCGCAAGCGCCTGCAGGCCGGCGAGCACCAGATGGGCATGCTGGGCTGGACCGGCGACAACGGCGATCCTGACAACTTCATGTACACCCTGCTCGGCTGCGCTTCGGCCCAGTCGGCCAGCGGCTCCAACATCGCCAAGTTCTGCTACCAGCCTTATGAAGACCTGGTCCTGAAAGCCAAGACCGTGACCAACCCCGCGGAGCGCAACAAGCTCTACCAGCAGGCCCAGGTCATCTTCAAGGAGCAAGCTCCCTGGTTCACGATCGCCCACGCGGTGCAGCTCAAGCCCGTGCGCAAGAGCGTGATCGGCTACAAGAACAGCCCCTTCGGCCGCCACAACTTCTACGCGGTGGACATCAAGGAGTAATCCTGGGTACACAAAGCGGCTTCATCCTGAAGCCGCCGCCCACAAAAAAGGCCGGGTCACCCCGGCCTTTTTTTATGCCCAGAGGCTGGGCTACTGCTGCGATTGCTGCGACACCCTGGCCAGCGCGCTTTGGGTGATGGACGACAGTGTGCCGCGCGTGGTGATGACTTCCGGGTCCAGCGTCACCTCGATCAGCGTGCCCTCCTTGCGTTCCAGCGCCGCCAGCAGTTCGGCCTCGAACTCGGCCGTGCGCGTGATGCGCACACCCGCATAACCGTAGGCGCGCGCCAGGCCCGCGAAGTCCGGGTTGTTCAGGCGCGAGCCGCTTTCGTGCCGCGGGTACTCCCTTTCCTGGTGCATGCGTATGGTGCCGTACATGCCGTTGTTGAGCAGCACGATGATGCTTTTGGCGCCGTGCTGCACAGCCGTGGCCAGCTCCTGGCCGTTCATCAAAAAGTCGCCGTCACCCGCGATGGTGAAGGCCACCCGGCCCGTCGTGATGGCCGCCGCGATGCCGGCCGGCACGCCGTAGCCCATGGCGCCCACCGTGGGCGCCAGCTGTGTCTTGTGGCCCTTGACCAGGCCGTGGTGCCGGAAGAAGCGGTGCACCCAGCTCGCGAAGTTGCCCGCGCCATTGGTCAGCACCGCGTCAAGCGGCAAATGTTTTTGCAGCAGGCCGACGATGGCCGGCATGTCGATGTCGCCCGGCAGGTTGGCCGAGGGCGTGGGCTTGAGATTTTCCAGGTAGTCCTCATTGGCAGACGCTGTCCAGGCTTCCCAGGCCACGCTCACCGGCGCCGTCAGCACTTCCAGCGAGCGCGCGGCGGCATTCATGGTGGCATTGATCGCCAGGTCGGCCTGGTAGACACGGTTGAGCTCCTCGGCACTGGCATGGATGTGCACCAGTTTCTGCGCGGGGCGCGGCGCCTGCAGCAGCGTGTAGCCGCCGGTCGTCATCTCGCCCAGGCGCGGGCCGATGGCAATGATCAGGTCGCTGGCCTTCACGCGCGCGGCCAGTTTGGGATTGAGGCCTATGCCCACGTCGCCGGCATAAAGCGGGTGGTGGTTGTCAAAAGTGTCCTGGAAGCGGAAGGCGTTGCCCACCGGCAGCTTCCAGTTTTCGGCGAAGCGCTGCAGCGCCTGCGCCGACTGCGGCGTCCAGCCGCCGCCGCCCGCGATGATCAGCGGGCGCTCGGATTTGAGCAGCATCTCGCGCAGCGTGCGCAGCGAGCCCGGGTCGCTCCAGGCCTGCACCGCCTCCACGCGCGGCAGCGGCTGCGCGGCCGTCATGCGGGTCAGCATGTCTTCGGGCAGCACCAGCACCACCGGGCCGGGACGGCCGTTCATCGCGGTGGCAAAGGCGCGCGCCACGTATTCGGGAATGCGGTCGGCTTCGTCGATGCGCTCCACGCGTTTGGCGAAACCCTTGGTGCTGGGGCCGAAGAAGTTGAAGTAGTCCACCTCCTGGAAGGCCTCGCGGTCGCGGCAGTCGCTGGCCACGTCGCCCACCAGCAGCACCATGGGCGTGGAGTCCTGGAAGGCCGTGTGCACGCCGATGGAGGCATTGGTGGCGCCCGGGCCGCGCGTGACCATGCACACACCGGGCCGGCCGGTCAGCTTGCCGTGGGCCTCGGCCATGAAAGCCGCGCCGCCTTCCTGCCGGCAGGTGACGAACTGGATCTTGTCCCGGCGCGCATGCAGGCCGTCAAGCACGGCCAGGTAGCTTTCACCGGGCACACCGAATGCGTGGGTGACGCCCTGGGCCAAAAGGCAGTCGACGAGGAGGTGGCCGGCAAGCTGCGCAGTGGCAAGCTTCGACCCAGGGGATGAAATGGAGGAGGATGTCGCTACAGTCATGCCTGCTATTGTGCAGCCATTGGGAATGTCTGCCGGATCGCACCGACATCGTGAATCCACCTTGTTTGCGCCACGGCCACACCCCCGGCCGTATGGAAGAAACCGGCGCTACCCGCAAGCCCTATTGCACCGCAACAATCGCATCGGCCACCCGCTCCACGTTAGCCGCATTCAAGCCGGAAATACAGAGGCGGCCCGACTTCACCAGATAGATCGCGTGCTCCTCACGCAAGCGCCGGACCTGCTCTGCACTCAGGTTGGTATAGCTGAACATGCCGCGCTGGCTAAGCAGGTAAGCAAAATCGCCTCCCGCCAACTTTCGGCCCAGTGCTGTATGCAACTGCCGGCGCAGCGACCGGATACGCTCGCGCATGCCCGTGAGGTCGCGCACCCATGATGCGCGGAGCACCGGGTCACCCAGCACATGGGCAACGATCTGCCCGCCATGCGCGGGCGGGCTGAAGTAATTCTGGCGTACGGTGAACTTGATTTGCCCGAGCACTCGTTCGGCCTGCCGCTCATCCGCACACACCACGCTCAAGGCACCACACCGCTCTCCGTACAAGCCCATGCTTTTGGACAAGGTATTGGCGATCAAAAACTGGATACCCGCCTGCGCCAGCAGCCTCACGGAAAAAGCATCCTCCTCAATACCTTCGCCGAAGCCTTGATAGGCCAGATCCAGAAACGGAATCAACTGGCGATCCTGGATCAGGGGAATCAGCTCCAGCCACTGGGCGTGGGTCAAATCCACACCTGTGGGGTTGTGGCAGCAGGCATGCAACAGCACCACACTGCGGGGCGGCAACTCTCGCAAGGCGGCCAGCATGGCGTCGAAACGCACGCCGCCGGCAGGGTCGTAATACGGGTACGTGCCAACGACAATGCCCGCGCTCTCAAAAAGGCTGCGGTGGTTGTCCCAAGTGGGATCACTCAGCCAGACACCGCTGGAAGGAAACCACTGGCGCAGGAACTCAGCCCCCGCCCTAAGCGCTCCGCTGGAGCCCACGGTCTGCACGGTCGCGACCCGCCCCTGGAGCAACACCGCATGCCCCGCGCCGAACAGCAATTCCTGCATGGCGTTGCGAAAACGGGCGATCCCCTCCATCGGCAAATAGGGCTTGGGCTGCCTGGCCGCAGCCAGGTGTCGCTCGGCCTCACACACGGCATGCTGCGCGGGTACCTGCCCTTGTTCGTCGCAGTAAATGCCGATCGACAAATTAACCTTGTGCGGCCGGGGATCCCGGTGAAACGCTTCGTTCAACGCCACGATGGCATCGCCCGCAAAAGCTTCTATGTGTTGGAACATCTTTGAGCCCCGCCTCAGCTGAGCCCGCTGACCGGCAAGGCAACGCCGTGCACGGCGCGCGCGGCGTCGGATGCCAGAAACGCGATGGCCTGGGCCAGGTCTTGCGGAGACACCCAGCGCGCGGGGTCCGCCTCCGGCATGGCGGCCCGGTTCTCGGGAGTGTCGATGATGGAAGGCAGCACGCAGTTGACGCGAATGTTTTGCTCCCGCAATTCAGCCGCCATGGATTCGGTCAAACGGATGACGGCGCCCTTGGAAGCGCAGTACGCCCCCATGTGGGCGGCACCGCGCAGTGCCGACTGCGCCCCGACATTGACAATGCTGCCGCCACCCGCCGCCAGCATGCCGGGCACGACGGCACGCACCATGTTCAAAAGCGTGCGGACATTGACATCCATCAGAAAATCCCAATCGCCGTCCTGGGTCGCGTGTACGGGTGGCCCCATGCGAAAACCACCCGCCAGGTTGCACAACACATCAATGCGGCCAAACCGCTCCTGCGCCGCCAGGACCGCTGCCTGCACGTCCGCGGACTCCAGCAGGTTGACGGGCAGCAGCATATGCCGATCGGCGGTTTGGCCGTAGCGCTGCTCCAGCCCCTCGCGCCGCAAATCCAGCAGCACCAGATGGGCTCCGCGCGCCGACAGCAATTCGGCGACCGCAGCACCAAGATTGCCCGCCGCGCCGGTGATCAACACGGTTTTTTTGGAAAAATCCATCTCACTCTCCTCCCCGTCGGGTGTCGTGGTAGCGCCCCGTGCCGCGGTTCAGCACCACGTCGCCGGGCAGTAGCTGGCCCGGCACAAACTCCTGCTGGTGCCGAACCTGGGCGTACAGCGGCGCAAAGTCAATGCTTGCCAGGGACATCAACTCGTCAAGATCGTTGATGACGAAATAGGTTTCCTGAAAATCATCGATCCGGTAGTGCGTGCGCATCACGCGCGGCAGGTCAAAACGCACACGGTTGGGGGAAGCGTCGTCCAGCGCAAACAGCGTTTCCGACGCGGAAGATGCGATGCCCGCGCCATAGATACGCAGCCCGTCTTGCTGCTGCACCAGGCCAAATTCCACGGTGTACCAGTACACCCGGGCCAGCTGGGCCAGCACGCCCAGCTTTTGCGCTCGCAACCCGCCTGCGCCATAGGCCTGGATGTAGTCGGCAATGGCCGGGTTCATCAGCATGGGCACATGGCCGAACACGTCATGGAATACATCGGGCTCCTCCAGGTAATCCAGCTCATGCGGCTTGCGAATGAAATGGCCGGCCGGAAAGCGCCGGTTCGCCAGGTGTTCGAAAAACACCTCGTCGGGCACAAGCCCCGGCACCGCCACGATCTGCCAGCCCGTGCGGCGCAGCAGCACCTCGTTGAGGCGGCGGAAATCCGGAATCTGGTCCGCGGCAATAGGCAGATCGCGCATTCCCTGTACAAAGGCGTCGCAGGCACGACCCGGCAGCAAACGGCTCTGGCGCTCGAAAAGCACTTTCCAGGTAGCATGCTCCGCGGCGCTGTAGTGGTCCCACCCCTGGTCTATGGTCCAGTCGGCCCGTGTGGGCTTCATCCCCGCAGCCAGGCCGTGTTTGCTAGAGCTGGGCTGCGTGTTCATGCTGGCATCTCCTGCAGCCGGCCATCACAAGCCGCGTCGATCACGCGCGCCAGTTCCAGGTCGCGCGGCGAGAGGCCTTGCACATCGTGTGTGGTGAGCGTGATCTCCACGCGGTTGTAGACATTGCGCCACTCCGGGTGGTGGTCGCGCTTCTCGGCCGTCACCGCCACCTGCGCCATAAAACCAAAGGCTTGGGCAAAGTCGGCAAACACCAGGCTGCGGGCCATGAGGCCACCGCGCTCGGTGCTGAAATGCCAATGGGGCCAATCGGCCTGCAGGCGGCCAAATGTGCCGGGATCAATGCGCTCCATACAGCACGCCCTTCACATCACGCACGGCCAGGCCGACGGGTTTATCCAATAAATCACTTGTGGCTGCGGCCAAGATCGTGCTCCTCAAACGCTGTTTAGAGCCTTTGATTGTGGTGAATTGGCCGTGCAAAGGGTGTGCAAGTTGCAGGCTGGAATGGGCCGAACATGCATAATTCACGCATGAAATCAGACAAATACGATGATTCGCTGCTTGATAGCTTTGATATCAGTCTTCTGGCCGCATTGCAGCGCGATGCGCGCGCCACCCACCAGCAAATTGGGGAACAGGTGCACCTGTCGGGATCGCAGGTCAGCCGCCGGGTGCAGCGCCTGGAGGCCGCCGGCATCATCCGCCGTTATGTGGCCCTGCTGGAGCCGAAGGCCATACGCCTTGGCGTGCGTGCCATCTCCTATGTCACCCTGACCCGGCACAGCGGTGAAGAGGGCTCGGCGTTCGAACGCGAAATAGCCGGCTTTCCGGAAGTGCTGGAATGCTATTCGGTAGCGGGCGAGTCGGACTACATCCTGCAGATCGTCGCCGCTGACCTCGGCGTGCTATCGGAGCAAGTCCTGCGCCGCCTGACCCGCATCCAGGGCGTGGGCAGCATCCGGTCGAATATCGTGCTCAACCGCATCAAGAGCAGCACCGAGCTGCCCCTGGCGCACCTCAAGTGCTGACCGGATATCCCCGGGGGTCCATTCGCCTGCCTGGCTTGAGGTAACAGCGAGCCATCATCCTTGCGCTTATTCCGGCGTGGCAGCGTCGCCGTCGCCGCCGCCGGCTTCCAGGGCCTGGCGAGCCAGCTCTTCGTCGCTCAAGGGCGGCGCGCCTTCCAGGGCCCGGAGTTCCTCGAGAAACTCCTCCGTGGGCTCTTCGTGTTCGAGCAGTACTTCTTCCAGCTTTTGCCGGCCGGTCTCCACATGCACCGAGGGAGAATGCAGCTCGGGCGGCGGCACGGGGAATTTTTCACCCAACTGAAATTTGAGCGCCTCGGCCTTCTGGTCTATCCAGTTTGCGAAGTCGCCGTCTTTAGGCGTGTCTGAATTGCTCATGGCCATCTCCTTTGCCCAGGGCGCCGGCGCGGGTGGCCGGTACCTGTCCAATTATGGGGGTACCCTTCCACCCTGTGTACATCCCACGGCGCTATCGCCCAAGGATTTCTTGCCTTAATTCACCAAACAGTTAAATTCTCGCCATGCCGCCCCTCAAAACAAAGCCTGCCGAACCCCGCTCGCGCGATGCCGACCGCTCCCAACTGGCCATCCTGCTGGCCGCCCGCGATGAGTTCGCGCAGCACGGTCTGGGCGGCGCGCGCGTGGACCGCATCGCCGAGCGCGCGGACATCAACAAGCGCCTGATCTACTACTACTTCAAGAGCAAGGACGAGCTCTTCCTGGCGGTGCTGGAGAAGGCCTACGCCGACATCCGCGCGGCGGAGACGGAGCTGCACCTGCGCGACATGGAGCCGGCGCAGGCCATACGCCGCCTCACGGAATTCACCTGGGAGTACTACATCGCCCACCCCGAGTTCCTGACGCTTCTCAACAGTGAAAACCTGCACCAGGGCCGGCACCTGGCCATGTCCAGCCGGGTGCAGGAAATGAACTCGCCGCTGGTCCAGACCCTGGCGGAAATCCTCGAGCGCGGGCGCGCGGAGGGGCTGTTTCGCGGGGGCATCGACCCGGTGCAGCTCTACGTGTCCATCGCCGGGATGTCGTATTTCTACCTGTCGAACAACCACACGCTGTCGGCCATCTTCGGGCGCGACCTGATGGCGCCCAAAGCCCGCCACGAGCGGCTCTCGCACATGTGCGAGGTGATCCTAGGGTATGTCCTTAGAAGCTGATCCTGGCCGTCATTGACGCGGCGACAAGGCTGTTTTTACAATTCGTAATTCACTTAATGGTGAATTAGGCGTAAACTGCACACCGGCATCCCAACAACACCGGCGGCATGGACAGGCCTTTGGCAGCCCTTCAATGACCTCTTTCAGGAGACAAAGCCCATGAACTTCACACGTCGCGCCGCTCTGGCCTGCCTTGCTTGCCTGGCGGCGCTGCCACCCCTGATCGCGGGCGCCCAGGGCGCCTATCCCAACAAGCCCATCCGTGTCATCGTGCCCTTCGCCGCCGGCAGCACCACCGACATCATTGCCCGCGCCATCACCGACAAGATGAGCCAGAGCATGGGCCAGACGCTGGTGATCGACAACCGCGGCGGCGCCAGCGGCACCATAGGCCAGCAGGCCGTGGCCACGGCCGCGCCGGACGGCTACACCATCATGATCCACTCGTCCTCGCACACGGTCAGCCCCTCGACCTTCGCCAAGCTGCCCTTTGACACCGTGGCCGACTTCGCGGGCGTGACGCCGATTTCCAGCACACCCAATGTGCTGGTGATGTCGCCGTCCAAAAATATCAAGACGCTGCAGGAACTGCTGGCCGCCGCGCGCGCCAAGCCCGGCAGCATGAACTTCGCATCGGCCGGCCAGGGCAGCGCCACCCACCTGAACGCCGAAAAATTCAAGCTCGCCGCAAAAATCGAAGCCACCAACATTCCCTTCAAGGGCTCCGGCGAAGCGGTGACTGAAGTGATCTCCGGCCGCGTCGACTACTACTTCTCACCCATCGCGCCGGTCATCGGCCAGATCAAGAACGGCCAGCTCGTCGCCCTTGCGGTCGGTTCGCCCAAGCGCGCCAGCGCCCTGCCCCAGGTTCCCACCACGGCGGAGGCCGGCGTTCCGGGTTCGGAATTCAACTTCTGGATCGGCATGATGGCCCCCGGCAAGACGCCACGCGATATCGTCAACCGCCTGCACGACGAAGTGACCAAGGCCCTGAACACCCCCGAAGTCAAGGAACGCTTCGCCGCCCTGGGCGCCGATGCATGGACGCTCCCGCCCGAGCAGTTCGACGCCTACATCAGGGACGAAATCAAGAGCAATGCCGTGCTGGTCAAGGCCGCCGGCTTGCAACCCACCCAGTAACACCCGGCAAGTTTCCCCGCAGCGTCCCCGCACCCTTTCAACACCCCTGGCCGGACCAGGGTGCGGCCGCCGCATTACCCAAACCCAAGAGAGAAGGACCCCATGGCCACCCAACGACTCGGAATCATCATGCACGGCGTCACCGGACGCATGGGCATGAACCAGCACCTGATCCGCTCCATCGTCGCGATCCGCAAACAGGGCGGCGTGACGCTCTCCAATGGCGACAAGGTCATGCCCGACCCCATCCTGATCGGCCGCAACGCCGAAAAGATCGAGGCCCTGGCCAAGGCCCATGGCCTCGCGCGCTGGGGAACCGATCTCGACGAAGCGCTGAAAAACAAGGACGACACGATCTTCTTCGATGCCGGCACCACACAGATGCGCCCCACCCTGCTGGCCAAGGCCCTACGCGCCGGCAAACATGTCTACTGCGAAAAACCGATCGCCACCAACCTCAACGAGGCCGTCGAAATTGCCCGCCTGGCTGAAAAGTCCGGCCTCAAGCACGGTGCCGTGCAGGACAAGCTCTTCCTGCCCGGCCTGCGCAAGCTCGACATGCTGCGCCGCGCCGGCTTCTTCGGCCGCATGCTGTCGGTGCGCCTGGA
>Ga0102595_101416_pt1 | contig 11153 bp, 9 predicted proteins | sample Araplaol_mTSA_r2_2_FD_76864 | JGI IMG/M metagenome (GOLD analysis project Ga0102595, IMG submission 76864) | Arabidopsis root microbial communities from North Carolina, USA - plate scrape MF_Col_mTSA_r2 (SPADES assembly) (version 2) | ecosystem: Host-associated > Plants > Roots > Endosphere...
CCAGGCCCTGGCGCTGGCCCAGCGTGTAGAAGGACAGGCCCACGTGTTCACCGAGCACGCGGCCCTTGTCGTTTTTGATGGGGCCGGGCGCCTTGGCGATGTAGCGGTTCAGGAAATCGCGGAAAGGGCGCTCGCCGATAAAGCAGATACCGGTCGAGTCTTTTTTCTTCGCGTTGGGCAGTCCGATCTCGTCAGCGATGCGGCGCACCTCGGTCTTGTGCAGCTCGCCCACCGGGAACAGCGTTTTTGACAGCTGCGCCTGGTTCAGGCGGTGCAGGAAGTAGCTCTGGTCCTTGGCCGGGTCCAGGCCCTTGAGCAGCTCATGCAGGCCGGTCGCTTCATTCTTGCGGACTCTCGCATAGTGGCCGGTGGCGATTTTTTCCGCGCCCAGACGCATGGCGTGGTCCAGGAAGGCTTTGAACTTGATCTCGGCGTTGCACAGGATGTCGGGGTTGGGCGTGCGGCCGGCCTGGTATTCGCGCAGGAATTCGGCGAACACGCGGTCCTTGTAGTCGGCCGCGAAATTGACGTGTTCTATCTCTATGCCGATGACGTCGGCCACCGCGGCGGCGTCGACAAAATCGATGTTGGACGAGCAGTACTCGCTGTCGTCGTCATCTTCCCAGTTCTTCATGAAGATGCCTATGACCTCGTGGCCCTGCTGTTTGAGCAGGTGCGCCGTCACGGCGGAGTCCACGCCTCCGCTTAAACCCACGACGATCCGCTGCGCGGACTTGCCTTTTTGACCCATAGGCCAATTATCCCCGCTGGCCCAAACACCAGGGGTTTGCGGGGATGATGGCGCCCCCTGGCCCTAGAAGGTATGGAGGATGCCCGCCGACACGCCGGTGGCGGTACCCTTGAAACCGGCGCCCTGGTAGGCGTTTTTCCAGCGGGTGTAGTCCAGCTCGCCATACAGCCTGGTGCGCTTGGACAGTTTGTATTCCAGGAAGGAGACCATGCGGTTGAAGCCGTCATCCGCGGCGGCGGTGCGCGTGCGCTTGACCTGGTAGGCGCTCAGCACCAGGTCTATCTCGCCACTCAGGGGAACCGTAGCGCCCAGGCCTAGGGTACGGTTGCGGGTTTTGGCCGTGGCGGTGGTTTCGGCTTCATGGCTGCCGTAGCTCAGGTTGAATTTGGTGTTGCCTAGCATGGCACCCACGCCACCCAGGTAGCCCTTGAGTGTGAGGCCGGCGGCGTTCTTGAACTGCGCGTAAGCCAGCGCCGCGTTCCAGGCCTCGGTCTGGTAGGCCGCGCCCGCGCCCGAGGACGACAGCGCCGAGGAACTCGACTGCTCGCCGAAGGCATGCATGGCGCGCACGGTGAAGTCGCCGAAGCGGCCGACGTACTTGACCGAGTTGTCCAGCCGATAGGCGCCGGCCGTGGAGCCGGCCGGGCCGTACTCTATGCCCAGGCGATGGGCGTTGAGGGCGGCGATCGCCACATTGGGGTTGAAGCTGGGAAAACGCACGGCCAGCGGATCAACAGCGCTCACGGTGTCGGCCAGCACGGTAGTCTGGCGGCCGAAGGTGGCTGTTCCCCAGTCGCCCTGCAGGCCCACGGTGGCGGCCCGGTCAAAAAGCTTGGTGGCATTGGCCTGGGCGCCGGTGTCCACGTTGATGCCGGACTCGAGATTGAAGACCGCCTTGAGCCCACCGCCCAGGTCTTCCACGCCCCTCAGGCCGAAGCGGCTGGTGTTGTTGATGCCGCTGTTGACGGCGGCGCTGGAAGTGGCGGAGCCGTTGTAGGCGGCGTCCAGGCTGCTGCTGTAGCGGACGGCGGCATCCAGGATGCCGTAGACGGTGACGCTGCTTTGCGCCTGGGCGGCGCCGGCAGAGGCTAGCAGGGCCAATGCGCAAAGCGCCTTGGGGTGGTGAACTCTTTTCTTCATATGCAATGTCTCCTCTCCTTGGTTTTAAAAGCCCAGGTGCATGGCGATGCACCCGTAGCTGTCGGCGACTGTAAGAGTGGCAATTGCGCAGCCTATTGTGGGTACCCACATACCGTGAGAGAAATGTCCGCACGCGGACAGTCTGCGGTCAGCCAGGGCATTCCAGGCAAGTGAAGCGGGTAAAAAATGCGCCGTGAGCGATTGAGGTGCTCGATCTCGATGCCGGACGGCCGGAGCCCGGTGCCCGCCAGGGGCAAACCACCGGCTTGGCTGAGCCGTTCGGACTAATGTCGATGGCCGCGGCGCGTCGCCGCGGATGTTTCCAGCACAATGGAAAGCCCCTTCTTGCAGGAGCTGCCACTTTGCAACGACGTCAATTTCTTTCCCGCACCGGCCGGGCCGCGGCGGCGGCCGGCATGGCCACCGGCCTGCCGTGGCTGTCATCGCTGGCGCAGGCCGCGGGCCTCAAACCCGTGGGCAAGGCCCAGGCCTTCGACTACGCGGCGCTCAAGGGCCAGGCGCGCGACCTGGCCGCCAAACCCTACCGGACCCGGGCGGTGGCCTTGCCCTCCGGTATTGCGGACCTGAACTGGGACCAGCACCAGGCGATCCGCTTTCGCGACGACCATGCCTTGTGGGGCGATGACAAGCTGCGTTTCGTGGCCAAATTTTTCCACCTCGGCCTGTATTTCAAGACGCCGGTGCGCATGCATGAAGTGAGCAACGGCCAGGCCCAGGAACTGGCTTATGACCCGGCCATGTTCGACTACGGGAAAAGCGGCGTGCGGGGCGAGCAACTGCCGGCCGACCTCGGTTTTGCCGGCTTTCGCCTCAATTTCCACACCGATCCCGTGCGTGACGTGGCGGCCTTTCTGGGCGCGAGCTACTTTCGCGCGGTGGGCGGCGAATGGCAGTACGGCCAGTCGGCACGGGGCCTGGCCATCGACACGGCGCAAACCTTCCCGGAAGAGTTTCCGGATTTCATCGGCTACTGGCTCGAAAAGCCGGACCCCAGGGCGGCTTCACTGACCGTCTACGCCCTGCTGGACTCGCCGAGTGTCAGCGGCGCCTACCGCTTTGTGATCACGCCGGGCGACACGCAGATCATGGACCTGGACGTGGCGCTGTACCCGCGCAAGACCATAGACCGCCTGGGCATTGCGCCGTGCACCAGCATGTTCCAGACCGGCGAGAACGACAGGCGCATGGGTTGGGACTGGCGCGGCGAAATCCACGACACCGACGGCCTGGCCATGCACAGCGGCACGGGCGAATGGCTGTGGCGCCCCTTGACCAATCCGGCGCAACTGCAGTTCAACGCCTTCCAGGACGACAACCCGCGCGGTTTCGGCCTGATGCAGCGCGACCGCAACTTTGACCACTACCAGGACGACGGTGTGTTCTACGAAAAACGCCCCAGCCTGTGGGTTGAGCCCAAGGCCGGTTGGGGCGCCGGCGCGGTGCAACTGGTGGAAATCCCGACCGTGGATGAAACCTTTGACAACATCGTGGCCTTCTGGAACCCCAGGGACAAGCCGCAGGCGGGGCAGGAACTGCTGTTTTCCTACCGGCTGCACTGGGGCGGCCAGCCGCCCGCCGCGCAAGGGCCGCTGGCGCGCTGCGTGGCCACGCGTACCGGCCTGGGCGGCGTGGTGGGGCAAAAGCGCACCGCCTACTCACGGCGTTTTGCGGTCGATTTTGCGGGCGGCGACTTTGCGCTGCTGAAGGCCGGGGCCCCGGTCAAGGCTGTGATCACCGCCTCGCGCGGCACAGTTGAATTGACCTCGGCCCGGCCGCTGGACGCCATCAAGGGATGGCGCGCCATGTTCGACCTGCGCCCCGATGGCGAGAGCACGGCACCCATCAACCTGCGCATGCATTTGCAGGTCGACGGCCAGCCCTTGACCGAAACCTGGCTGTACCAGTGGGCGCCGCCGCCCGTGGCGCAACGGATTTTTTACTGAGCCCCGGGCTGGCCCAGCGGTGCATGCACGCTGGCATCCGTGGTCACCAGCTCCAGCGGGTAGCGCTTGCCGGCCAGGTAGTCTTCCAGGCAGGTCAACAGCAGGGGGCTACGGTGCTTGGGTACGCTGGCCCGGATTTCGTCGGCCGTCAGCCAGACGGTGCGCACAATGCCTTCATCCAGCGCCTGGCCGGGGACGTGGTCGCCGAGCTCGCCGCAAAACGCGAAGCGCAAATAGGTGATGTCCAGCGGCTGGTCCTGGCCGGGCACGGCCCGCTCGAAGCGTGACAGGTAGACGCCGACGATGGCCGTGGGCTTGAAGTGCCAGGCAGCTTCTTCCAGCGTTTCACGGGCGCAGGCCTGAACCGGGCTTTCGCCCGGGTCCAGGTGGCCGGCGGGGTTGTTGAGCTTGAGGCCGTCCCGGGTCTCCTCCTCCACCAGCAGGAACTTGGGGACGCCGTCGATTATTTTTTCTATGACCGCAGCGACCGTGACGCTGGGCTTCCATCGATTGTTCATGCATTGATTATCCGTGGCGCGCGTGACAGCGCTTCCGGGTGTTTTTCCCCGTCCGGGCTGTCACGGCGCCGGGGCCGGCTGCGCGGCGCCGAAGCCGCCGGCAAAACTCTCGCGCAGGTGCTCGACAAAACACTGCACGGCCTTGGGCACCTGGGCCGACCAGGGCCTCAGGGCGTAGATGCGTTCGCCGAAGAAGCCCTGCACCTGCCAGTCGGGCAGCACATGGACCAGGGGTGCTGGCTGGCCGCCCCCCCGGGGCACGCTGAAATCCGGCAGCAGCCCTATGCCCAGGCCGGCCACCAGCGCCTCGCGCAGCACCTCGCTGTTGTTGGCCTTGAGCGTGCCGCTGATGCTGACCCCGACCTGCTCGCGCGACTTGCGTTTGCCGCTGCGCATAAAGGTCCAGCTGGCCGTGTTGTGGTTGCCCAGGTAGAGCAGGCAGTCGTGCGTGGCGAGTTCCGAGGGCTGGGTGGGCACGCCACGCCGCGCCAGGTAGTCGGGGCTGGCCAGCAGGATGGAGCGTGTTTCGCACAGCACCCAGGCCACATGGGTGTCGGGCGGCGTGTTGGTATGGCGTATCGCCAGGTCAAAGCCTTCGTTGGCCAGGTTCACAAAGCGGTCGGTCAGCTCGAGCTCAATGTGGATTTCGGGAAAGCGCTTGAGAAAGGCCGCCACGCAGGGCGCGAGGTGCTGGCGCCCCAGCGCCACCGGCGCCGTCACGCGTATCAGCCCGCGCGGCGTGCCCACCAGGTCTTTCACGGCCAAATAGCTTTCGCTGATGCGGGCAAAAGCCGGCTGCATGCCGTTGACCAGCTGCTGACCGGCTTCGGTCAGGCCCACCGAGCGTGTGGTGCGCCGCACCAGCATGACGCCGGCGGCGCGCTCCAGCTCGCTGATGCGCATGCTGGCCGAGGCCTTGGAGACGCCCAGGCGGCGCGCCGTCTCGGTGAAGCTGCGGGTGGCCGCCAGCACCGTCAGCAGGTGCAGGTCGGCCACCAGGGGGGAAAGTTGGTCGGAGGACATGGTGCCAGGCGCTGGGTCGCCCCGGCCTTCGATTGTTCAGGAATATGAACAATGTAATCACAAATGAGGGAGTTATCAATCCGGCCCCGCCGGCCTAGACTGCCAGCAAGCCGCCCGTTTCGGGCCCCTGCCGGCCGCCAGGCCACTTCCAGAGGATTTCCCCATGTCTTTATCACCCGCCGCCACCGCTCCCCAGGCCACCATTGGCCACTACCTCAACGGCCGCGTCGCCGCACCGACCTCGGGCCGCAGCCAGGAAGTCTTCAACCCCGCGACCGGCGCGGTGTCGGGCCACGTCGCGCTGGCCAGCACGGCCGAGGTCGACGCCGCTGTGGCGTCCGCGCAGGCGGCTTTCCCGGCCTGGGCCGACACGCCGCCGCTGCGCCGCGCGCGCGTGCTGTTCAAGTTCCTGGAGTTGCTCAACCAGAACAAGGACAAGCTGGCCCACATGATCACCGCCGAGCACGGCAAGGTCTTCACCGACGCGCAGGGCGAGGTCTCGCGCGGCATCGACATCGTGGAATTCGCCTGCGGCATCCCGCAACTGCTCAAGGGCGACTTCACCGACCAGGTCTCCACCGGCATCGACAACTGGACGCTGCGCCAGCCCCTGGGCGTGGTGGCCGGCATCACGCCTTTCAACTTTCCGGTGATGGTGCCGATGTGGATGTTCCCTGTGGCGATTGCCGCCGGCAACTGTTTTGTGCTCAAGCCCAGCCCGATAGACCCCAGCCCCAGCCTGTTCATGGCCGACCTGCTCAAGCAGGCGGGCCTGCCCGACGGCGTCTTCAACGTGGTGCAGGGCGACAAGGAGGCGGTCGACGCGCTGCTGGTGCACCCGGACGTCAAGGCCGTGTCCTTTGTCGGCTCCACGCCGATCGCCAACTACATCTACGAAACCGGCGCCCGCCACGGCAAGCGCGTGCAAGCCCTGGGCGGCGCGAAGAACCACATGGTGGTCATGCCCGACGCCGACCTCGAGCAGGCGGTGGACGCGCTGGTAGGCGCGGGCTACGGCTCGGCCGGCGAGCGCTGCATGGCGATCTCGGTGGCGGTGCTGGTCGGCAATGTGGCCGACAAACTGGTGCCCATGCTGGAGGCGCGCGCCAAAACGCTGGTGGTCAAAAACGGCGTGGAGCTCGATGCCGAGATGGGTCCCATCGTCACCGCGGCCGCGCACCAGCGCATCACCGGCTACATAGCCACCGGCGTGAAGGAAGGCGCGAAACTGCTGGTCGACGGCCGCGGTTTCAAGGGCGCCCAGGCCGGCGCCGGCTGCGACAAGGGCTTCTGGATGGGCGGCACGCTGTTCGACCACGTCACGCCCGGGATGCGCATCTACAAGGAAGAAATCTTCGGCCCGGTGCTGGGCTGCGTGCGCGTGAAGGATTTCGCCGAGGCGGTGGAGCTCATCAACGCCCATGAGTTCGGCAACGGCGTGAGCTGCTTCACCCGCGACGGCCATGTGGCGCGCGAATTCAGCCGCCGCATCCAGGTCGGCATGGTCGGCATCAACGTGCCCATCCCGGTGCCCATGGCCTGGCACGGCTTCGGCGGCTGGAAAAAGAGCCTCTTTGGCGATATGCACGCCTATGGCGAAGAGGGGGTGCGCTTTTACACCAAGCAGAAATCCATCATGCAGCGCTGGCCCGAAAGCATAGGCAAAGGCGCCGAGTTCGTGATGCCGACGGCCAAATAACACGGCGCACGCCGCGGCGTGACAGCCCCCTCAGGCGCATGGCGTCCGAGGGGGCTATTTTTATGGGCGGCTGCGGAATGCGCAAAAACTATAGACTGCCCTGACAAAAAATCGCAAAAATCTCATGTAAGCTTCATGACAGGTACAAATACAGACACGCAGAAGACAGATCACGCACAAGCCCAGCCACGGGCTGATGTCCACCAAGCCCATACCAACGTACTGAGGAGAGACCCATGCTGATTGGGGTACCCGCCGAAATCACGGCCGGAGAAACACGCGTCGCCATCACGCCCGAGACGGCCAAAAAACTCAAGGCCCAGGGGCACACCGTCCGTGTGCAGTCGGGCGCCGGCGTCGCCGCCAGCGTTCCCGACGAGGCCTACACGGCCGTCGGCGCCGAGATCACCGACGCGGCGGGCGCCTACGGCGCCGACATCGTGCTCAAGGTGCGCTGCCCGCTGGACAGCGAAATGGGACTGGCCAAAGCCGGCGGCGTGCTGGTCGGCATGCTCAATCCTTTTGACGCCGCCGGCCTGCAGCGCCTGGCCGCCGGCAAGCTGACTTCCTTTGCCCTCGAAGCCGCGCCGCGCACCAGCCGTGCGCAAAGCATGGACGTGCTGTCCTCGCAGGCCAATATCGCCGGCTACAAGGCCGTGATGATGGCGGCCGACCGCTACCAGCGCTTTTTCCCCATGCTGATGACGGCGGCCGGCACGGTCAAGGCCGCGCGCGTGGTGATCCTGGGCGTCGGTGTCGCCGGCCTGCAGGCCATCGCCACGGCCAAGCGCCTGGGCGCGGTCATTGAGGCCAGCGACGTGCGGCCCAGCGTGAAGGAACAGGTTGAATCGCTGGGCGCGAAATTCATCGACGTGCCCTATGAAACCGACGAAGAGCGCGAAGCCGCCGTCGGCGTGGGCGGTTATGCCAAGCCCATGCCGCCCAGCTGGCTGGAGCGGCAAAAGGCCGAGGTCGCCAAACGCGTGGCGCAGGCCGACGTGGTCATCACCACGGCGCTGATCCCGGGCCGCGCGGCACCGGTGCTGGTGACCGAAGAGATGGTCAAGGCCATGAAGCCCGGCAGCGTGATCGTCGACCTGGCCGCGCCGCAAGGCGGCAACTGCCCGCTCACCGAAGCCGGCAAGACCGTGGTCAAGCACGGCGTGACCCTGATCGGCGAAACCAATGTGCCGGCGCTGGTCGCGGCCGACGCCAGCGCGCTCTATGCGCGCAACCTGCTCGACTTCCTCAAGCTCATCATCACCAAGGAAGGGGAGCTCAAGGTCGACCTGGAAGACGACATCGTCGCGGCCTGCCTGATGACCCAGGGCGGTGAGGTCAGGAAAAAATGATCCGTGAGCTGCTTTCGCTGGTGATGCTGGCAGCCGCAATGGCTGCATTGCCTGCGCATGCCGAAACCGTCAAGGTGGGCAGGGCCAGCATCGAACTGCCGGAAGGAAACTGGAAAGCACTCGCGTCCAGCGATGGGCAAGACACGGTGGACGGCAATGGCACGGGCGGTGCCCTGCCGACCGAAACCCGTTCGTTTGCCTTCATCTCGGGCGGCCGCGTGATGGCCATTCTTTACGTGAACTCGTCAAAGGGCGGGGGGCTTCGCATCAACTGGGTCAATACCTGTACCGGGAACCAGAATGTCCACGCCCTGAACCTGACAAAAGACCCCAATGCACTGGAATGCATCCGCGCGTCAATCCCTTTGAAGGCGGAGCTCTATCTCAAGCGCGCCATGCCCGAGGTGTTGACCGCCATGGAAAGCCAGGGCATGGCCGTGCCACCGGCCTTGCAAGCCATCGGTGTGACGGTAGGCAGCTCCGGCGGCACCAGCATGCACGTGAATCTGCTGGTGGTGCCGGGCTTTCTGGGTTTGCAAGGCGACGAAGCTTCGAGCCTCCCGACATACCTGAAACCCGGCCAGTTTGTGTGGGCGCGCCAGCTGGCCGCGGCCGTCAAGGGCAGCGTCTACTCCATGAGCGGCAACATGGCCCTCCCACCCCTGGCCTTTGCCACTCCCCGCGTTACTTCATCAACTTCTCAATAGGCGATCATGGAAGCAGTTTCCCCCACCATCATCAACCTGATTATTTTTGTACTGGCTATCTATGTGGGCTACCACGTGGTGTGGACCGTCACGCCGGCCCTGCACACGCCGCTGATGGCGGTGACCAACGCGATTTCGGCCATCGTGATCGTGGGCGCCATGCTCGCGGCCGCGCTGACCGAAACGCCGCTGGGCAAGACCATGGGTGTGCTGGCCGTGGCGCTGGCGGCCGTCAACATCTTCGGCGGATTTTTGGTGACGCGCCGCATGCTGGAGATGTTCCGCAAGAAAGAAAAGAAAGCCGCCGCGCCCGCTGAAGGAGCCGCCAAATGAGCATGAACCTCGTCACGCTGCTGTACCTGGTGGCTTCCGTTTGTTTTATTCAGGCGCTCAAGGGCCTGTCGCACCCCACCAGCTCGATTCGCGGCAACTTGTTCGGCATGGTGGGCATGGCCATTGCCGCGCTGACCACGGCCGCGCTGATCGTCGAAATCTCGGGTGGCAAGGCTCTGGGCATGGGCTATGTCCTGCTGGGCCTGGTGGTCGGCGGGGGCTACGGCGCCTGGCGCGCCAAGACGGTCGAAATGACCAAGATGCCCGAGCTGGTGGCCTTTTTCCACAGCATGATCGGTCTGGCCGCGGTCTTTATCGCCGTGGCCGCCGTGGCCGAGCCCTATGCCTTTGGCATCGCGGCCAAAGGCAGCCCCATCCCCACCGGCAACCGGCTGGAGCTGTTTCTGGGCGCCGCCATCGGCGCCATCACCTTCAGCGGCTCGGTGATCGCCTTCGGCAAACTGTCCGGCACTTACAAGTTCCGCCTGTTCCAGGGTGCGCCGGTGCAGTTCGCCGGCCAGCACAAGCTGAACCTGGTGCTGGGCCTGCTGACCATAGGCCTGGGGCTGGTGTTCATGTTCACGGGCAGCTGGCCCGCGTTTTTCGCGATGCTGGCGCTGAGCTTCGTGATGGGCGTGCTCATCATCATCCCTATCGGCGGCGCCGACATGCCGGTGGTGGTGTCCATGCTCAACAGCTACTCGGGCTGGGCCGCGGCCGGTATCGGTTTTTCGCTGAACAACTCCATGCTGATCATCGCCGGCTCGCTGGTCGGCTCGTCGGGCGCCATCCTCTCGTACATCATGTGCAAGGCGATGAACCGCTCCTTCTTCAATGTGATCCTGGGCGGCTTCGGCGGCGAGGCCGGCGCGGCCGCCGCGGGCGCCAAGGAGCAGCGTCCCGTCAAGTCGGGCTCTGCCGACGACGCCGCCTTCATCCTGGGCAATGCCGAAACCGTCATCATCGTGCCGGGCTACGGCCTGGCGGTGGCGCGCGCGCAGCACTCGGTCAAGGAACTGGCGCAAAAACTCATCGACAAGGGAGTCAACGTCAAGTACGCCATCCATCCGGTGGCCGGCCGCATGCCGGGCCACATGAACGTGCTGCTGGCCGAGGCTGAAGTGCCCTACGACCAGGTGCATGAAATGGAAGACATCAACGCCGAGTTCGGCCAGGCCGACGTGGCCATCATCCTGGGCGCCAACGACGTGGTGAACCCCGCCGCGCACGTCAAGGGCAGCCCCATCTACGGCATGCCCATCCTGGAGGCCTACAAGGCCAAGACGGTCATCGTCAACAAGCGCTCCATGGCGGCCGGCTACGCGGGCCTGGACAACGAACTCTTCTACATGGACAAAACCATGATGGTGTTCGGCGACGCCAAAAAGGTGATCGAAGACATGGGCAAGGCTGTCGAGTAGACGCGCATTGCCGGGGCTTTTCCGCGGCCGGGTGCCGCGGGCCCTTTCACTTTAGAGGGGCTTCCCTTCTGATTTCCCGGGTTTCCTAGGGAAAACGCAATAGCCACGAAGAGGGCAGGCCGTGAGAATCCATGGCTGTAAGCAAAACGTAATGGAGAAGACAAACATGAATGCAGCGACCATTGACCGCCCGTGGCTCAAGGCCTACCCGCCGGGCGTTCCCACCGACATCGACGCGTCGCAGT
>Ga0102595_101419_pt1 | contig 11136 bp, 17 predicted proteins | sample Araplaol_mTSA_r2_2_FD_76864 | JGI IMG/M metagenome (GOLD analysis project Ga0102595, IMG submission 76864) | Arabidopsis root microbial communities from North Carolina, USA - plate scrape MF_Col_mTSA_r2 (SPADES assembly) (version 2) | ecosystem: Host-associated > Plants > Roots > Endosphere...
CCAGTTCATCGTTGACACGCTTCAGGCCATCGATGTCAGCGAAGATGACGGCACTCTTTGTACGTCTACGCCGTGCCAGCTTATAGATCTGTTCGGCTTGCAGGAAAAATCCTCGCCGGTTGTACAGGCCCGTCAGGACGTCGGTCAGCGACAGCATCCGCATTTCGCTCACCGCCTCGTCCCTTTGCTTCAATTCTTCGGCATGGCTCACTGACGTGTCGGCGATTTCCTGGCGCTGTTCACGAAGAAGCCGCTCGAGTGAAGTGTGCGATTTGATTTTTCCCAGTGCTGCACCAGCCAGCTGCAGAATGTATGAGATGGTGCGTTTGTATGCCTCCTGCATCGCGGTATCGACATCATGATTCCAGCTGACAGCGAGGACCACCGCTGCGGCGTGCGCCGGCACGGCCAGTAACAGCCTGCGCGGCCCTCCGTATTCAAGCTGCTCTTCGCTATTGGAGCGAGCATCCGCAGCGGCCGCCGCGTCGGCGGTCATGCGCATGGCGGCGCGTTATAACGGATGGTCCGTGCCGGCCGAATGCGCAATACCGTGGCTGTCGAACTCGACGAGATCCATCCGATCGCTGCGCACGAGCAGCAAGGCCGACTCGAACCGGACCATTTCCGCCAAGGTGCGGCCGATCAGTGCCAACGACCCCTGCGCCTCGTCGGTCTGGAGCAGGTCACGCGCCAGCGTCAACAGTATGCGCAACTGGGCCGGTCCAAGCTGCCGTGTTTCAACCCGATGCTTTCTCATAGTGCGCGGCCCTTCATGCTAGTCCTCTCCCGTGTCTTTCGTCCGCGGTGGAGAGGATGGTGTGATAGCCTCCGAGACCAGCTGGTCGGTACTGGGGGCTCGGCGCAACGAAGGCTTGTCGAGCACTCGCGCAATTACGCCCGAGGGAACACGCCTGTATTCCATGTACTTCTGCGCCAGAGCCCGATTGCGCACCGACTGGATGTTGACGCCGCGCGCCACCGCTTTCGCGGTACCCGTGTCAGAGCGTCTTTGGCGTTCGTTCATAATAGTTCCAATCCAGTATTTCCAAGATTCTTCTCTTGATTCGCGGTCTGCACTGACTGTATGCCTATTCCCGCCCACGCGTCAGTCATCTTTCCGTGCCGGCCCCGACATGAAATCCCGATGGCCTCTGTCTAAGGTGACAAGCGTCCTCGCGAAATCGCTGGCTGTTCACCGCAAAGGCATGTATATTGGATTCACCGCGTATCAAGCACCGCTGAAGAATTGCCGGTCTCTCTCCTGTCTCGCCAACGCTGGCGACTCCCGTCTGATTCCCTCACTTGTTGACCCTGCTCGTCGCCGCGTGTGTCCGGAATCGGCCTGACTCTACATTCTTGTGAGGTACTATCATGACTACGCAAACCGGCATCGTTAAATGGTTCAACGAAGCCAAAGGCTTCGGCTTCATCACACCGGACTAAGGTGGACCAGACCTGTTTGTCCATTTCCAGGACATTCAAGCTACTGGCTTCAAGTCGCTCTCCGAAAACCAGCGCGTCTCGTTCGAACGCAGCCCTGGCCCTAAAGGCGAGAAAGCCACCAACGTCTGCCCCTCCTGACAATCCGTGCAGCCTTCTTCTGCGCGGAACAGCTGCGAAGCCCATGAAACAGTCTCTATACAGGTGAACCACATGCCCATATGGCGCATCCAATACCAGGACGATCAAGGAGCGATTCAGGTGTGTCTTGGCGAACAGGAATGCCGTCCAAGCGCTCATGAAGCCATCGAGATCGTGGTTCAAAGCCTGATTCAGGCCGCACGGACCAGCATGATGAGCGCTGCGCCATACCTGACACTCCTATCGGCAGACGCACTTTCTGAACTTCGGATCCGCTCCATTTCACCGGCTGGCGCCATCACCCAGATTGCCCGGACGGCGATTGACCCTTCACATCCCAGCGTTCCCGCATTTCCGTTTGCTTTCGCTCACGCGAGTGCTGGACCTTCAAGCGCTTTTCCCACCAGCCATAGTCCGACAAAGTCTCCTTCGCCATTTCGACGCATCGCTGGTAATCGGGAGAGGCCTTGGAGCATGGCGGGACCGGTGGTTCAATACCTTGGGCAATGCAATAGCGAACTGCATCTTCCAGGCCGCCCTCGTTAAGCAAGTCTTGGCAAGCAGTCGAATGAATCAGTGCAAGGTTCATGCCGCTACCCATAGCTTGCCAAGTGCCTGGCAAAACGCTGAAGCGGACGCGGGCCGGAGCGCTCCGCATTCACGCACCAGGCCTGCAGGCCTTCCAGAAGCTCCTCTTGCGTGGCCGGCGAACGCTCCCACAACTTCTCCAGCCCCTGCCGCGCCAAATGCATGGCAGAGAGTCGGGCACTTTGTTCTGTAACCTGCTCCAGGTCTGCCCGTTGCGCATCTGTAAGCCGCCAAGGTGCATACCGTAACAGAAGCTTTGCCCGCACCAAAGCCTCATGCGGGACCAGCTTCGCCAAACCAGTGCGTTCTGCCTGAAACACATCCAGCGTCGCAAGTGTCAGCTCGCGCGTCAATACCGCCCGATTGCCCAATACCAGGTTCAACGTCGCCAAGGTGGGCACGAACTGCCCTGCACATCGCATCAAGCGCTGCGGCGGGCGTCGGAGCGATGCCAGCCGCAACCAGCGCAAGATGCTGATATAAGTCCAGCCAATATCCAGTTCGAACCAGCGAACCGAAAACTTTGCCGAAGTGGGAAAGGTGTGATGGTTGTTGTGCAGCTCTTCCCCGCCGATCAGCAGGCCAAGCGGAACGATATTGGTTGCAGCTTCCTTGCAGTCGTAATTGCGGTAGCCGGCATAGTGCCCCAGGCCATTGACAACACCGGCGGCCAGGAAAGGAATCCACATCATCTGGCAGGCCCACAGCGTCAGGCCCCGCGCCCCAAACATGCCCAGTTCGATCAACAGCAGCAGGCCCACGCCCTGCCATGTGTAGCGGCCATAAATCCGTCGCTCCAACCAGTCTGCCGGAGCGCCACGACCGTAGCGATCCAGCATCGCAAGGTCGGCTGCCGCATCGCGGTAAAGTTCAGCCCCGCGCCACAAAACCTGATTGATACCGCGTACCATTGGACTGTGCGGATCCTTCGCCGTTTCGCAGTGGGCGTGATGGCAACGATGCACCGCGACCCATTCCCGCGTCACCATGCCCGTCGTCAACCACAGCCAGAAGCGGAAGCAATGTTCAACGATTGGGTGCAGTTTCAGGGAGCGATGGGTCTGACACCGATGCAGGTAGACCGTCACAGTGACGATCGTCATGTGCGTGGTCACAAGTCCGATCAAAAACAGCTGCCACCAGCTTACCGCGAGAAGACCTTCAGCCACCCACCGCAAATACATTTCCATGCTGGCGCTCCTTCACGATGCTGGCCTATAAGTTCGGGTGGCCGGCGGCAAACGCGATCGCATCACACAGTTGACCATACCGGCAGCCACCATAGAGGAAGTGGCCCTCGATATAGGCGATACCATGCAGCTTCATCATGCTTTCGTCTTCGTCAGTTGGGTGATATGCGGCCGCCCAGTTCGGTTGAAACGCATCGTCGCGCACGAAGGAAGATTTCGCATGCTCGGCAACTGCATAACGCAGGGCATCCCGAAATACATCGTAATGGTGCTGCCGGAATGCGTACCGTCGACCGTCAAACGATATCTCATACTGTGCCGCCAGGCTTTCATCCGATTCCTGACAGGTACTTGGGTCGCGAATATTCTCCATGATCAATCTCCCTCACTTGTCGTTCGCGTTGATTACGAAGACCTGGCGCCAGCCGTTTGACATCGCCCTGGCGCAGCACGACAACCACGTGCCAGGGGCAAGTACATGCTTTGTCACGACAAATATGGGCTTTGACGCGATTGCGTTCTCACGCTGCAATACTGAGGAAGACCGGCGCAAAATTTGATGTTGGCCAGGCACCTGCTACCCACTATACGCCCACAAGCTTGATCCACCTAATGCATTCCTCGTCGCCCGCACACGCTTTCGCACGGTGAACGGGCGTTACACCGTTGAATGCTTCATAGCTTCTGCTTCACGGGCGGCAGTGCGTTCCTCGCGCGCGGAGGTTGGGTCGCCTCCACTGTCGACCTGCCCGGCAGCCCGTTCCGCATCGCCGTGTGCACCTTCGGCTTCGGCGCTCCCGCTGGAATTTTCGGTAGCAGGCGGTTCCAACATGTCTTGCACCATCGCGCGCAGCTCTTCAACATCGGGTAACAAACCACGCCTTTTCCGCAGGTGAATATAGTGTTGGATTTCAGATTCCTGTTCGGCACTAAGAGGCAGGCCGCGGAAGGAGAACTCCGGTCCATTATCTTTCATGACGGTTCTCCTGATCGTTGACTCATAACGAGTGTACGCCTAAACCCGCATCTGCATCGGCCCGCTAGAGATATTCAAAAACCGTGGTCGGGGTAGATGCGGCCAAGGCGTATTCCAGTTGTACAGCGTCGACATGGAGCGAGGCCCTTACAGGCGCTGGGGCAAGTATTGAGTTCGACCGGAGCCTCCCAGGTTCTCAAGATATCGTTAGGTGTTCAGCCCAATGCCATGTATATTGACAGTGCTGCTTACGAAGCACTGCAAATAGTTTACGGTCTCTCTCCTGTCTCGCCCAACCTGGCGTCTCCCGTCTGATTCCCTTGCTTGTTGACCATGCTCGTCGCCGCTTATCGCCGGAAACGGCCCAACTCACTTTTTCACAAGGTTCTATCATGACTACTCAAACCGGAATTGTTAAATGGTTCAACGACGCCAAAGGCTTTGGCTTCATCACCCCGGACGCAGGGGGCGGTGACTTATTTGTCCACTTCCAGGACATTCAAGCAAACGGATTCAAGTCCCTGACGGATAATCAGCGCGTTTCCTTCGAGCGCAGCCCTAGCCCCAAAGGTGAAAAGGCTACAAACGTTCGTCCTTCCTGATCACCCGGTTCAGCTGTAATCCGCTGGGCCACGTGATCCACTGGCGCAGCGGAACCATCACGCACTGATGATCGGCGTCATTTGGAATTCCACGACCATAAGCAGCGTGGATCACGGGAATCCCGGCTAGGGCAGCGCTAGCATGACAAGTCACATCTTCAGGGATTCCGATGACTAGACATCCCATCGCCCCACCATGGCCGAACAATGTCGTTTTACGCGCCGAGGAAAACGATCCGGAACTGCGTCAGCGACGCCTTGCACTGGACGAGGCCAGCCTACAGTTAAGGATGTGTGCGGCCGATATGAAATCGCTGGCATTCCAGGACTACCAGTTGGCGTTACACAATCTCTTGCATTATCTCAGTACGGCCTACCTCACCTAGCCTTGCGCACGCAAATGCAGTCATTCGCCATTCACAGGCGGCGCACCACGTGGATATTAATTGCGCGCGAACCATACGCGGACTCCTCGACGTCATAAGAAACCAGCTTCTTTTCGAGGCTCCCCGGTTGCTGTTTGCTGACAAAGTCCCCGATATCGGCGCAGACATCATAGCCTCCATCATCAGGCCTGATTTGCCCAATCCCTTTTAACCTGCTGAACCAATGGATAGTTCCTGTATGCATACTCATGTAGATCTCCTTGTTATCGACGTACGAATCCAGTTCTCAAGTAGAGCCAGGGGTCGAGGATCGGACAGGAATGGCGCAGGGGCCGAACAGGAAGGAAACAGGACGGTGACTAAGAACCGAAGCAGAAGCCGCAGTGTATCGCATAAAGTCCGTTTCACCTAATGGCACGGTGCAAGGCGAAATCAATAATGTTCAGCAGCCTGGTTAATTTCAGAATTGCGCTGACTTTCACGAGACCGGAGAATCCTGGCCGGGCCATTCCCCTTTCAAGCCATCGGAAACCTTCATGCAGAAGAAAAACACCTTACGCTGGAGACCTCTCCTGCTGTCGCTCCCCTTATGGTTCACCGCCCCCGCGCTGCACGCCGCGAATGATCCGCTGGCGCCTACTGCCAAATGGAGCGCCTATACTGCCGGCCACGCCGCCACCCCGCCAATGGGCTGGAGCAGCTGGAACGCGTTTGGCACGGATATCGATGAAACAAAGGTACTCGGTTCGGCCCAGCGCATCGTCGACACCGGACTTGCCGCCAAAGGCTACCGCTACATCAACATCGATGACGGGTGGGCTTTGCGCCGCCGCGTTTCCGATGGTCATCTGGTGATACGGCCCGACCGCTTTCCGTCATCAATAACCGGCAGCGACAGCACGTTCCGCCCGTTCACGGACCGGCTCCACTCAATGGGACTCAAGGCCGGCATTTATTCTGACCTCGGCCGAAATACCTGCTCCCAGGCCTATTCCGGCAGCGACGCCGACCTGCCAAAGGGAAGCGTACTGGAACGCGAGGTCGGACTATACGGACATATCGATCAGGACATAGCGCTCTTCTTCGCCAACTGGGGTTTCGATTTCATCAAGGTTGATGGCTGTGGCTTGAGTGCCTACGGCGCAGCAAGCCCGAAAGTGCGTACAGGCCAGTACCGGGCATTGCACCCAGTGCTGGACTTGGAGTCGGTAAGCCGTTCCAATATCCCGGCAGTGCAGGCAGAATTCGCACAAAGCAATGCGGCACTCCAACGCAACAAGCCTGACGGCGACTTCCTGCTGTCACTTTGCGTGTGGGGCGCAGCGGATGTTCGCGCCTGGGGCAGGAACTTCGGCAATCTTTCCCGCACTAGCGACGATATCACCCCATCCTGGGGCCGCATGCTGAGCAATTTCGACAGCGCAGCAAGGCGCGAACTGTATGGCCATCCGGGCAGCTGGAACGATCCGGATATGCTGTACATCGGCAAGGGTGACTTCGATGCCGATCACCTGGTAGAAGCCCGGTCGCACTTCTCGCTGTGGGCCATGCTGAACGCGCCGCTAATGATAGGCGCCGACCTCAGGACCATGCCGCAGGCGTTGATGGACATCGTAGGGAATGCCGATATCATTGCGGTCAACCAGGACGCTGCCGGCAACCAGGCCACGCTGGCGTATGACGCCGACGACCTGGAGATTCTGGTCAAGCCGCTGGCGTCCGGGCAAAAGGCGGTTGCCATCTTCAACCGCGGTCTCGCTCCGATCGACGTTGATCTGACCGCTGAACATCTCAAGTTCAGGAAGGATGCGCCCATCTCGCTGACGGATCTCTGGACCAAGGAGGCCGCCGCCTTTACCAATGAGACCAGGCTGCGTGTGGCACCGCGCGAAACAAGGATCTTCCGCGCCTCCGGCACGCGCGAGCTGGCACATGGCCTTTATCTGTCAGAACAGCCGGGCAGCGTGAATCCTGCCGTCGATGGCGTGAGCAGGCCGCAAGCCGATCCCACCATCTTCCGTTCCTCTGCGGGGTGGAGTGGCACCAGGGGGCCAGGCGAACGACCTATGTACGGCGGCTGGGGCGGCGCGCGCGCCGATAGTACGCCGTACGGCCAGGCACTACGGATTGCTGGCGTTACTTACACTACCGGCATTGGCATTCTGGCCAACTCACGACTGGAGGTGCGCAATCAGGGATATCGCCGCGTCAGCGCCCAGGTTGGAGTGGACGATTCCGCACAGGTACACAAGCGTGGCGTCACCTTCATGATTTATGGCGATGGCAAACTTCTGGCGAAGAGCAAAGCTCTGCCCTGGGGCCAGCCGGCGCAGGCCCTGGACGCCGACGTGGCCGGAGTCAAGCTCATTGAATTGGTGGCACGCAGCACGGCAGGTGAAAATGAGCAGGTGCCGGCCAGTTGGGGCAACGCCGCACTGTTATCGCCGGTCCAACCGGACTAAAAATAATGGCTCCAAATGGAGCCATTTAGTATTCATCTGCGACAACGACAGTTAATGTTCTGACACTTCGAAGGCATGCGATCCAGCCAGTGGGCCAGCCTGCGCCCAAGTCTACGTAAGCGTAAGCTCTCGCTACCCAGCCCTACAGTATCACCGGTGATGGCCACGACGCAGCCGTTTAAGTCATATCGGGGCATCTCGATCTCCTTGGTATGGTCGGCGGTCTTCGATTTGGCCGCTCGTGTTTTCTCAACGCTGCGATTCAGTCTCAAGTTGCTGAAGCAACGCATGCATTACTTTGTGTCGACTCAGCATGACATCGGTGAGTACACCGAAGACACCGCGGAAGAGTGAGAACGGAACCCACCGCCATGGCGCGTAGATGCGCGGCCTCCGGTACTGCACACCTTTCGCGATCGCACGTGCTACCTGCTCGGGAGGAATGGCCCGACGCAGCCAGCCTGGAAGTCCAACTTCATTCATTTTGGTCACGGTTGCGTTTCCGCCGAAGGCAACTTTCGCAATGGCTGTGGCCGTCCAGCCGGGGTAGACGACGCTGGCCGTTGCGCCGCTATATGCGAACTCTGCCCTCAAACAGCGTGTGAGCATTTCCACCCCTGCTTTAGATGCGGCATAAGGTGCATTCGCCATCCCGTTGAGAAAAGCGTACGCGGAAGACGTCACAAGGACTTGGCCCTTGTTGCGAATAATCTCCGGCAGCGCAGCACGAATCGTACGCCAGACACCAAGCAAGTCCACCTCTACGATTTTCTCGAACTCGGCCTCATCGCAACTGGCAATAGTTGAGGCGCCACTACGCCATGAAATACCAGCGTTGGCAAAAACTACATCCAGGCGTCCGAAGCGTTGGATCGTTTTCTGGATGACAGCCTTCGTTGCTGCGGCGTCAGTGACGTCAAGCGCCACAGGTAGCACCCGAGATTGGGAGAACTCTTTAGCAAGTTCATCCAAAGCGGTTTGCTGCATATCGGTCAGCACCAAAGTCGCACCCCGGGCATAAAGTTCGCGCGCAGTCGCGGCACCTATGCCGCCGGCCGCACCGGTAATCAGTACCACCCTGTGGTTCAAGTCGTAAGTCATCATCATGTACTCTCTTGGTTAGCGGATCGGAACATGGCGGTGCAGGAAGTCGATCTGGTCAACTACCACTTTCTCGAAGCCTTGTCCGACATACACATCGAAGTGTCCTTCCTGGTAGAGCTTCACCTCGCCCTGCGGCGCCTTGAGGACATGGCGGAGCGTAGGCCGCGTCGGTGCGACGGTGTCGTGCTCACAGACGCAGAACAGGGCGGGACAGGGCAACTGGCGGGCCAGTTTGCCGGGACGGTAGGCCATGATCTGCAGCGCGGCGCGTGCGGCAACACGGTTCTGAAACGGTAGACCGCGCGGTACCAGCTTGAGGTAGCCATGCAGGCAATCGTGCGCCGTCATCAGCGCGGCCGAGCCCGGAGCGCCGCTGGTATCGACCATGATCGGCCTGGCGCCGGCCCAGGCCAGCAGCTGGTCGGCAATGGCGAGCGGCAAGACGCGAAGCGAGGTGATCGGATTCATCGCCAGCCCCGACGCAAGGCCATCGGTGAACAAGCATTGCGCGATGACTGCGCTGACTCCTTCCACGGTGGCACCAGTATGGACGGCGTGCCCACCGCCGAAAGAGGTTCCCCATACCACCACACGACGCCCGTCGACCTGCGCCAGCCCGCCTGCGAACTCGACGGCCGCACGCCAGTCAGCCTGCTGCTTTGCGACATTCAACAGTTGGCGCGGCGTTCCTTCGCTGCCGCCGAAATGCCGATAGTCGAAAACCAGGCAGGCATATCCAGCGGCTTGGAAACGTTCAGCATAGGAGTCCAGCCGCATCTGCCGCACCCCGCCCAGACCGTGGGCCATCACAATGATGGGCGCCGGCCGCCCGCCTTGCGGCAGGTACAACCATGCGGCGCAGCGCTCGCCCTGCGATGGGAAGTGAATTTCCGAACGAGTGGTCATTTTGGCTAGTCCCAATGTTAGAGTTGTCTCCATTTCTTGGAGTTAACTCTATACTTGGAGTGTGCTATAGTCAAGCTATGAATGAAGCCAAGCCCACCCGTACTCAACGGCGCACCGAGGACATGCGCCGCGCTATCATCGAAATCGCCTCGCGAATTCTCGCTGAAGGCGGCATCGCAGCGCTCAGCGCTGAAGAAGTTGCACGCCGTGCCGACGTAGCGCCACAGACGGTTTATAACCGGGTTGGGGGTAAAGGCGCCCTGCTGGCTGCCGCGACCGAATCAGCCATGCTCGAAAACCGCCGGCACATGGATGCGGCGTATGCAACGCCGGGGTCGCCGCTGGAACGCATCCAGCGGGTTGGCGCGGCCTATCGTCGGTTTGCGATTGAACAACCGATCCAGTTCCTGCTCTTGGCCTCGCCGCCCAATGACTTGGAAACTGCCAAGCCCCTGATAGCGCTGGTCGCCGAACAGAACACAAAGCTGGAACAGGCGTTGCGGGAAGGGATTGCCTGCGGTGAGGTGCGCGCCGACATCGACCCCGCTGCAATGGCCACTGCGCTTTGGGGAATGTTCAACGGTGTGCTAACGCTGGGCGTGCGCAACGATGGCTTCCGGCTCAAGGACGCAGCTTGGGAGAAGGTCCTGGCGTCGGCGACCTCCGTAATACTGGAAGGCCTGGCCGACAGGCAGACGCAACCCTAGCAGGCGCTATTCTTCCCACCCCAGAGGGGACGGGTTTGACACGCTTCTTGATCAACGAGGAATCAAAAGATAATGGCTCCCAAAAGGAGCCATTATTTACTTATCCTAGGCAATGAAAGTTAATATTCTGTCACTCCCACTCTATTATTTACGGCAGACCGAAGTCCTTGATCTATCTGACTTTTCAATCGTAGTCGTGCAGCAATACCATTCAAAGTACCATCCTATAGCCACAGCGCTTGGTTCAATGCAAGCGGCTCCGCTTTTGCGCGTACATTTGTTCGTCCGCCAAGAGGACGTAATGCGATAGCGTCTGTTCCGCGTTGGAATCGACCAGCACGACGCCGGCACTGATCGAAACGCAATATGGCCGCTCCTGCATCAAGTTGAAGGCGCGCAGGTTGGCCTCAATACGCGACAGGATGACCTCTGGCTGCTCGTCGTCAAGGGTATATGCGACAAATTCGTCGCCGCCGAGGCGTGCCACGACATCGGCATGGCGGAACGACTGGCGAAACACCAGGGCGGCGTCGCGGATCATGGCGTCGCCGGCCTCGTGCCCCAGTTCATCGTTGACACGCTTCAGGCCATCGATGTCAGCGAAGATGACGGCACTCTTTGTACGTCTACGCCG
>Ga0102595_101422_pt1 | contig 11120 bp, 10 predicted proteins | sample Araplaol_mTSA_r2_2_FD_76864 | JGI IMG/M metagenome (GOLD analysis project Ga0102595, IMG submission 76864) | Arabidopsis root microbial communities from North Carolina, USA - plate scrape MF_Col_mTSA_r2 (SPADES assembly) (version 2) | ecosystem: Host-associated > Plants > Roots > Endosphere...
TTGCCATGCGTTCGTTTGATCTTGCCCTCCTGTCGGCTGCCTGACCTTCAGCGTTTGAGCTAGAGCGCCCGGCCGGGCGCCGACATTTCCAGACTATCCCTGCTTGACACGCCGCGCGTGGCTGGCCGTGTTCACCCATGGAAAACGCTCATCATGATCGACTTCGACTACGAAGCTTTACGCAGCATCGGACTTAACAACACCATCATTTCGCGCCTGGCCGAAGCGCCTGCCGGCCGGCTGTACCGCATCACCGAATACCAACGCGACCGTATCAGCCTGCACGATGGCACGGCCGAAATTCACGCACGCGCCCTGCCCCGCCTGCTCGCCGAGACACCGCTTTGTGTCGGCGACTGGGTGATTGCGGAGGCCAACTCCTTAAGCGAGGTGTGGATAAATCATCGTTTATCCCCAATGAATCAATTCGCCCGCGCCGATGCGCCGCCCATCGCGAGCAACATCGACACCGCCTTGCTGGTCATGGGCCTGGACGGCGACTTCAATTTGCGCCGCATCGAACGCTACCTGGCGCTGGCCGCGGCCGCCGAAGTCACGCCCCTGATCATCCTCAGCAAACCGGATCTCTGCGCCGACGCCGACAGCCGGGTGGCCGCGCTGACGGAACGCCTGCCGCCGGGCACAGAATTCCTGCTGGTGAACGGCACCAGCCCGGAATCCATCGCGCAACTGGATCCCTGGCTGGGCGCCGGGCAAACAATCTGCCTGCTCGGCTCTTCCGGCGCCGGCAAGTCGACCTTGACCAACGCCCTGGCAGGAGCAAGCCAGGAAACCGGCGGCGTGCGGCGCACGGACCATCGCGGCCGGCACACGACCACTGCCCGGTCGATGCATTTGTGCCCCTCCGGCGCCTGCATCATCGATACGCCGGGCTTGCGCAGCCTGAGCCCGGAGTCGCTATCGTCGGCCTTCGACGACATCGAATCGCTGGCCGCTGGTTGCCAGTTCCGGGATTGCCGACACGAGGGCGAACCCGGCTGCGCAGTGCTTGGCCGTGTGGACCCCGACCGCCTGCACAACTTCCACAAGCTGCAACGCGAAGTACGCCGCAACCAGCAAACCGCGCTGGAACGGATCGCTGAGCGGCAGAAATGGAAATCGCTGATGAAGTCGGCTGCAGTGCGCAGCCGGATGAAGCGCGGCTAGCTTAGCTGTACGGTGGCCTCGATATTGTTACCGTCGAGGTCAATAATGAAGGCGCTGTAGAAGTTTGCATCGCTGACACGTGGACCTGGCGGGCCGTTGTCTTCCGCCCCCAGGTCTATCGCCGCATGATAGAAGGCGTTCACGGCGTCCCGGTTCGGCGCGGAAAAAGCCAAATGGATCGGACTGCGCGAAGGCTCATGCCCGCTTTCCCAATAGCTGGGAATCTCAGCCCCCACCCAAAGGAAAGGATGACCGGTACCAGACGCATAAATTGCCCAGTCCAGATCAGTTTCCGCGCGACGGATCCCGAGAGGCGCGAGACAGGCATCGTAAAGCGCCGCGCTACGCACGAAATCCGATACGACGATACCGAGATGGTGGATCATGTCTGCCTCCCATCGCTACTTTTAGTTCAAGACTAGCACCGCGGCTGGGCGGGTGGCGCACCACTCAGCCAGCCGGTCGGGTAAACTGTCGGGACTAAAAACAAGAGGTTTCACAACATGCGCAAAGCCGCGCCACTCGCCCTGTTACTCGCTCTCGCCGGCTGCGGCGATACCTATACACCTGGGCCGCTGTACCAGGCGACTTCCCCCGACTGCAGCACGCCGGTGGACGCGGATACCTTTGAGCTGCCGCGCGGAATCACGGTTGCAGCCACCACCGTCCTGCCGCAACCTGCCGAAGGCGGCATGGAAATCGGCGTCAACTACATGCTGCCCCGCACGACCCAGGTGCACTTCGCCACGGCCCACTTCCAGGTCAGCCAGCCGAAAGGCCCGCTGATAGAAAACGCGACCGTGCTGAGCGTCTACCAGCGCCCTACCAACGGCAAGCCCGAGATCGTGGAAATCGTCAATGGCGTGCCCCTGGTCCTGTTTGCAGTCGGCACCAGCGACGATACCCAGTTCCGCTACCGCCTGATCATCAAGGGCAAGATGCCGAAACGCTTCGACCTGACTCCGCCGGACGTGATCATCGGCGGCAAGCGCTACGTGTCCCGTACCTACACCTACCGCTGGTTCGAGGACAAGCAAGCCTTTGGCATGTGTCATTGAAAGCCACCCCGCGCACGATTGAAATCTCGCTTGCCAGCAATTTATTTCTGAGATGTAATGGCGATCCGTATGCTTATTGAAAATGCAACGCCATGCTGGATCGCCTTACACAAGAGACGAGGCTGCTGCGCCTGACAGCGCCGTCCGACTTACTGGCCGAATGCGTGCGCGGTGAAGAGGCCATCGGCAAGCCCTACGTTTTCGACATTTCCGCCCTCTCCACCGACGCAGCGATTCCACTCAAGTCCTTGATTGGACAGCCAATTCTGCTGGAACTGGTCACGTCCGCCGGGCCACAGGACCTGCGCCCCTTCCACGGCCACGTGACCGCCGTTGAATTGCTTGGCTCAAACGGTGGACTTGCGCGATACAAGCTGCGGATGGAACCGTGGACCGCCTTCCTCACGCAAAACCGCGACAGCCGGATATTCCAGGGCCTGTCGGTCTGCGACATCCTCGACGCTGCTCTCGGCAGTTGGCAAAGCCAGGGCAAGCTGGTGCCGGAATGGCGCTTCGAGCTGGCCGACCGCAGCATTTATCCCAAGCGCAGCCTGTGCACCCAATACCAGGAAAGCGACTGGGCCTTTGCCGAACGCCTGATGGCCGAGGAAGGCCTGTTCTACTACTACGAGCATCGCAGCGACGGCCATGTGCTGGTCATCGCCGACCATAATGGCGCCTTCCGCCCCAACCAGCAGTCAAACGTACGCTTTACCCAGGCTGGCGCCGTCATGCGCGAAGACAGCATGGACCGCTGGCGCATGCAGGCCAGCCTGCTGACCGGTGAAGTGGCCATGCAAAGCTGGGATTACCGCACACTGGATCATCGCAAGGTAAGCGCCAGCGGCAAAAACACGGGCGAGATCACATTGGCGGCGCGCGATGTCCCCGGCGCCTACCATTACGCCAACCGCGAACACGGCCAGCGCCTGGCCGACCGCCGGCTCGAAGCACTCGACGTAGCGCGCAAGTCCACTACCGGCGCCGGCACCGTGCGCACCATGGCGCCCGCAACCACCTTCTCGCTGCAAGGCGAACCGGCAAGCGGCGGCAGCGGAACCTTCATCGTGACCCGTGTGCTACACCTGATGCACAACAACCTGGCGGCGGAAACTCGCTCCTCCATCCAAAAGCACATTGGCATCGCTCCACTGCAATTGCTGAACGATAGCGAGCTTGCCGACAGCCTGCACGCAACCGGCAAAGCGATCGCCGAGCGCCCGTTATACCGCAACCGCATCGACGCCATTGACGCCGCCCTGCCCTACCGCAGCAGCGCCGAATGGAAGCGGCCGAACGTGAAAGGCCAGCAGACTGCCATCGTCGTGGGCGCTTCCGGCTCCCCAGTCCATACCGACCGCGACCACCGCGTGAAGGTGCAATTCCATTGGCAGCGCGGCGACAACAGCCATAGCCGCCTCTCGCCAACCCTGCAAGCCGGCGACACCGGTGCTCCCGCCGACGACAGCGCGGGCACCTGGGTGCGCGTTGCCACGCCGCTGGCGCCAATCGCAGGCGCCAACTGGGGCAGCAACGCACTCCCGCGCGTGGGTCAGGAAGTATTGGTCGACTTCCTCGAAGGCGACATCGACCGCCCCGTCATCATCGGCGCCCTGTACAACGGCGACGGCCAATCTGACGCACAGCACAACAAGGTAGCCAGCGGCACCGGTGCCGCGACCGGCAACGCGCCCGCCTGGTTCCCCGGCGAAGCAGGCGGCCACGCACATCCGGCAGCCTTGTCAGGCCTGAAAAGCCAGGCCATGCAGAGCAGCCAGAGCGGCGCTGGCGCCTACAGCCAACTGGTCTTCGACGACTCCCCCGGCCAATCGCGCATCGGCCTGCAGCGCCACGCCAAACCGCACCAGGGCACAGCGGAACTGAACCTGGGCCACCTCCGTCACCAGACCGACAACCAGCGCCTGCAAACCGCCGGCTTCGGCGCGGAACTGAAGACTGAGCACGCATTGGCGCTACGCGCCGGCCGCGGCCTGCTGCTTTCCAGTCAGACCGCCCGTGGCGCCAGCGGACAGACGCTGGACTCGCGCCAGGCCAACAGCCAGGTTGACGCCGCCCACCAGCGCCAGCAAGCGCTCGCCGAACAGGCAAAAACCCACAAAGCTGACCTGCCAAAAGAACTTCCAGCCGACCAGCTGCCGGCGATCGCCGGCATGAACCAAACTTCGGAGGTTCTTCAAGCACGCACCGGCGAAGGCGTGACAGCTTTCGACCGACCACTGTTACAAGTGGATAGCCCGTCCGGCATTGTGGCGGCAACGCCCGTCAACAACATATTGGCTGCCGGCGCCACCAGCAGCATCTCGGCAGGCCAGGACATCAACCACGCCGCGCAAGCCAATCTGCTGCACGCAGCGGGTGCCGGCATCAGCCTGTTCACCTATGGCAAAGCAGAGGCCAAGGAAAAGCCGAACCAGGAAACCGGCCTGCACCTGCACGCGGCCAGCGGGAAGTTCAGCAGCCAAAGCCAGGACAGCACCGCATTGTTCACCGCCGACAAAGCGGTCACCGTCGCCAGCACCAACGCTGAAGTGAACATCGCCGCCAAGCAGCATGTCCTGCTGACAACGCAAGGCGCCGCGATCCGCATCGAGGGCGGCAATATCACATTGAACGCCCCGGGCAAGATTGAATTCAAAGCGAGCGTGAAGGAACTGAGCGGCCCAGGCAACAGCGACGTCACATTGCCTGCCTTGCCGAAAGCCGACCAGGCGAAGAACTTCCTGGAACTGAATTACCGCTGGGATGATATGCAGCCAATGGTTGGCGCACCTTACAAGGTCACTTTCGCCGACGGCACCAGCCGCGAAGGCAAGCTCGATTCAAAAGGCTTCGCCCGGCTCGAAGGCATCCCGAACAGCACGGCGACCGTGGTCTACGGCGAGGACGAACGCGACGCCAAGCCGCGCAAGCAACGTAAGCCGAATGCCGTGTATGGCATGAAGGCTACCACGCAGGAAGAAGCCGAAGCGATCCTCGCGAAGTACATCGAGCAGGAAAACGCCTACCTCAAGGACAACTATTTCCCGGACGAGATTGAAGAGATGCTCGCAGCAGCGGAAAGCGACGGCGAGGTCGACGCTGAATTCCACTACGACGATTACCGCTATGAGAATGAGGATGCCGAAGACGCGCCTCTGGAGCTTAGCTATCGCGACCGGCACGATAACGAACAAGGTAGCGAACAAGATAACGAAGAAGGAGAAGACGCATGAGCGCGGCCACCCAAGCGCCCCATGCCAATGTCGCCCGCGTCGTCCGCAAGGTCGACGACGACATGGGAACCTGGCTGAAGGACCTGGTCACAGGTGAGGGTTCATCGCCATCGCACATCATCGTCACAGGCATACTTGGCGTGGTGCCTGGCGTGGGCCAGGCTATGGACGCGCGCGACATGATCCTCGCCATTATTCAGATTGCCAAAACACCTGCCGCCGTGGGTGGCTGGGTCGAGCTGGTCATCACGCTGGTCGGCTGCGTACCGGCAGTAGGCGATTCGTTGAAGGTCGGCTTCAAGTTCATGACCAAAGGCTATAACTTTGGCCGAGTGCTGGAGCGGGTATCTCCTACATTGCGCGGCAACGTCGAAAAATACATGCGCAAGATCGACTGGGCCGACCTGGCGAAAGATAGCAAAGGCCTATTTGGCCAGACTATTGGCGCGTTTATCGACGGTCTGGACAGCTGGGTCGTCAAAACGATCGCCGGCCGCAAGGAAGTAAAGATCGTGATCGACGAACTGAACGCACTGAAAAAGAACGGCGACAAGATGATCGACGCCGCCTTTACGGAACTACGGGAAATGCATTCCAAAATGATGGGGCATCAACTGGCAGGCAGTACTGCCGCCGTAGGCGCAACCAGTAGCCGCGCAGTCAAGCACGAAGTTCAGGAAACAGTTGCGTCAACGGCAGCCAAGAAGACCGCCGCGCAAACACAAAAGAAAGAAGCCAAGGTCGTGGCGAAGAAAAGCCAGGACGTTAAAAGCAATTCCACGCCGGCGAACACCAGCAAAGTCGATAAGAAGAAGGCCGCCAAGCCCAAGAAGCAGAAATGGAGTACTGGCGTACCTGCTGAGCACATCACCGATTACTTCGTGAAGCATAAGCACGTAACCTTCGAAAAGGTCAACAACGGCGGCAAGCTGACCGAAGAGTACACCCTGCCACACAATGGTATGGACCACCTGTGGTCGAATCGACCTAACTTAGCCAAACCATTCGTCGTGGGTGAAACCAAGTCTAGCATTTTCGATTCGTTGACCTTGATCGCAGCCCTTCCATCCGATCTCAAAGATAAGTTCAATACCTTAAGAGCCAACGAGGCAAAAGTCCGGACCGATAACGACAAGCCAAACATCTTCCATAACGAAGGCCGAGATACACATGCGAATCAAAGCGTCGCTATTGGCGGCACCAAGGATGATGAGGATGCAGTTAAAAAAGGTGTCAATAAGCCTGGTGTAGACAAGGATGGCGAACCAACGGGTCTTCCTACGCAAATGAGCCATGAGTGGATTGTTTATGTACTGCCGAAAGAAGAGTTGACCGCGCAGGGGCGTCAATTGAAACGACTCGTGAATCAGTATCGTAGATCAGGAGAAAACTGCCCGTATCAACGTTGGATATCACTTGTGACAGGAAGACAACTCCATAAGCATCAACAGTCCAAAGGGGCTAACCACGAAGTGCAGGTCGTTCTGCATCTTCCCGATACCATACTTGACAATTAAGATGATTGAATTACTTACACCTGAAGAGTTTCAGAGCCGTAGGCGCGAAAAGCTATTGGGATATGACATCTATTACGAGCTAGCTGATGACCTACTCGCGTCACTTCCAATTGCTTTGCGCAACTTGTCTGACTTCGAATGGCGTGCTGGAAAAACGCCTGGAAAAAGAATGATGGTGGCTTCAGCAGCCGCAAGTTTTTCAAACGATTTGCTGACTTTGGGATATTCCGCAGGATCAAATCTGGCGGAACTTCGTGCGTTCTATCCTTCAGTCGTGGAGGCCTTGATTACGCACGAAAAGTACCACCACGAATACAGCCAAACTCCTTCAGGCACAGATTCCACCGCAGCGACTTATGCATTGCTTGGAGATGCTTTTGAGGTTGTGAATCGCGTGGTTTGCTTTGGCATCTTGCTTGGTTGGGGGAGACTACTCCCTTCCATTTCGAGAATCATTGAGTATAAAAATCCGCGCATGGATGGAATGCTTGAACGCCTTCTGTCATTTTACGTTCCTGACCGTGATACATCCATCACAGAATGTACACGTCATCTACCTTACTTTAAGACGCTAAAGATATTTAATGCCGCTCCCGAAGCACGGCCAGAGTTAATGGCTGAGTATCTCGAGGATTGGTACGTCGCAAGTCGCCGCGAACCTTATTATGACTCGCATAAGCGAGACACGTCCTTTAAAGGTTACTGGTCATGGGAGGCTGCCGCAATCACATTCGTGCTGGACATCGATGACAGCAGTTATCGAACCGCCGAGTTCTATCCTGCGGACTTGGTCGACTTCGCGCGTCGAGTGAAGCTGGACGAGGCCTCAGCAGATCGGCTTGACGTTGATGCGAAAGAGCGCCGAATGAAAGCAGGCGACGCCTGCCCGAAATCCGGAACCTGGCAATCTATCGACATTCCGTCGACAACCAAAGTGTTCTCCGAAGGCGAGATTGCTCCGGACCTCGGATCGCGTTACGGATTGACCGTCTGGCGGTATTCAGATTAAGTCCGATGATTGAAGTACTGACAGCAGAAGTCTTCCAGACCCGTGCCCGCGAAAAGCTCTTGGCGTATGAGATTTACCAAGACGAGGGGGAGCACCTAGCTTCGACAATTCTCCGAGGACGAGACAATCTCTCGAAGCTAGAGTGGCTTGAAAGCAAAGATACGGGGCAAAAAATGCTTGCCGCATCTACTGTTGCCGAGATGGCCGTCGATTTCGTCACTTTGGCATATTCTGCTGGAGCGAACTTAGCGGAGCTTCGTGCGTTCTATCCATTGGTTATGGAGACATGGCTCGCGCACGAAAAGTATCACGTTGCATATGGCAAGAGCCTTTTGGGTGCAACCTCAACGGCCGCCACCTATGCGCTGCTTGGCGATGCGTTCCATTATGTGAACCGTATGGTCTGCTTTGGAATTTTGCTCGGATGGGGAGAGCAGTTGTCTCATGTCGCGCGCATCATTAAGCATAAAAATCCGCGTATGGATGGCATGCTGGAACGATTACTGTCTTACTACGTTCCAGGTCGAGATACGTCGATTACGACATGTACGCGCCACCTGCCTTACTTTAAGACGCTAAAGGTATTTAATGCGTCGCCAGAGGCACGACCCGCGTTAATGGCTGAATACCTCGAAGTTTGGTACGAGGCAAGCCGCCGCGAATCATATTACGACTCGCACACACGTGACACTTCCTTCAAGGGTTACTGGTCCTGGGAAGCCGCCGCTATCACCTTCCTCTTGGACATTGATGACACCAGCTATCGAAACGCGGAATTCTATCCTGCTGAACTGGTCGACTTTGCACGTCGAGCGAAACTAGACCGAGTATATGGTTGAAGTACTTTCTGCCATGGATTTTCAGCGTTTGAGGCGCGAAAAGCGCTTGGAGTACGCGCACTATTTCGAAGAAGCAGATGATTTAACGTCTACATTTCAACGTGCTCGGCGAAATCTTGCTGATCCAATTTGGCTATCAGAAAAAGACGAAGGCCAAAAGCTTCTCGCTGCATCCGCTGGCGCCAGATACGCCGTCGATTTTCTGACACTTAGCTATTCAGCCGGCTGTGATCTCGCAAAACTTCGCGCGTTCTATCCATCGATCGTTGAAGCATGGCGGACGCATGAAAGGTTCCACCACGCCTATGATCAATGCCCGGAGGGTGCCTCGTCTCAAGCAGCAACCTATGCATTGCTTGGAGATGCTTTCCATATCGTGAATCGCATGGTTTGCCTTGGTATCCTGCTCGGCTGGGGCGAATTGTTACCCTCTGTTGTGCGTATCATTGAATATAAGAACCCGCGAATGGACGGCATGCTTGAACACATGCTTTCCCATTACGTTCCGGATAGAGATACGACTATCACCGGATGCACGCGCCATCGTCCTTACTTCGGGACGCTCAAGATATTCAGTTCGCCAGTGAATGCGCGGCCCGCCATGATGGCGGAATACCTAGACGATTGGTATCGCGCAAGTAGTCGCGAACCTTATTACGAATCGCATACTCGCGGCCCCGTCTTCAAAGGTTATTGGTCGTGGGAGGCCGCGGCAATCACCTTCCTTCTGGACATTGACGACAGCAGTTATCGAAATGCCGAGTTCTATCCTACTGATCTCGTAGACTTTGCGCGTCTCGCCAAATTTGAAGGGACGCCTCAAGATCGTCAACAGCCTGGGGATAACAACCAAGCTCTTCACATGCCTGGTGCCTGCTGACAACTTGGCAGAATGCGCATAGAAAATATGATTAATACGCTGACTGAAGAAGAATTTGAAGAGCAGAGACGCGAAAAGCTTTTGGGATTCGATATCTATTCTGAATTGGCGGAAGAGCTGGTTCTGGCGATTCCACGTTCCCAACGCAATCTCGCTGAACCAACCTGGCTTGCTGCCAAAGACGAGGCGCAACGGGTGCTCGCATCGTCGGCAGGCGCCAAATATTCAGTTGACCTCCTTGCTCTGAGCTATTCTGCCGGCGCAAATTTTGGAGATCTCCGCGCGCTTTATCCGGCTGTGTGCGACACATGGCTGATGCATGAGAAGCACCATCACGCATATGATCAAAGCCCTTTGGGAAAAACTTCAACCACAGCGACGTTTGCTCTTCAAGGAGACGACTTTGCGACCGTTAATCGCATGGTTTGCTTTGGAGTCTTGCTAGGATTTGGCGATTTACTCCCTTCGGTGGCTCGTATCATTGAATACAAGAATCCACGCATGGATGGCATGCCGACTTTGCACGGCGCCTCAGGACCGATGCCGTGCGACAGAGCGCATGAATCAAGTACAAGGAATCGCTGCGCCGTGAATAGCACGCGCTGCGGGGCTGCACAGGTACAGGATTACATCGGCCAGCGCTTCCGGCGCGACCCATTTGCTGCGGTCGGCTTTCGGCATTGAGGCGCGGTTGTCCGGCGTGTCGATGGTGCCGGGCAGGACGCAATTGACGTTGATGCCCTGTCCGCGCAATTCGGCCGACATCGATTCCGTCAGGCGAATCACCACGTCCTTGCTGGCGCAATAGGCGCCCATATTCGCCAAGCCCTGGCGCGCGGAGCCGGAGGCGATGTTGACGATCTTGCCGCCCTGCCCGTCCAGCATGCCGGGCACCACTGCGACAACGGCATTACGCAGGCTGCGCACGTTCAGGTCGAACAGTTCATCCCATTGCGCATCGGTGGTCGCGTGGACTGGTGTACCCATTGCGAAGCCGCCGGCGATATTGCATAAGGCGTCGATGCGGCCAAAGCGTTGAATGGCGGCGTTGGCTGCGGCTGCGACGGATGCTGCATGGCGCAGGTCGGCAGCGAGAAGCATGCGCCGCTCGCTGGCAGGCCCACAGGCTGCTTCCAGGCGCGCGGTGTCGCGGCCAATCAGTACGGTGTTGGCGCCTGCGGCGTCGAAAGCTCGCGCAACAGCGCTGCCCAGTGCGCCAGCGGCGCCGGTGATGAAAATAGTCGTCATGCGCCAATCATAAAAGAAAAAGGCAGCCGAAGCTGCCTTTCCAATGCGACTAGACGAAGGGATTAGCCCTTGATCTTGCGCAGTTTTGCGATTGCTGCCAGCTGGCCGATAGCCGCTGCCAGTTCCGCTTGTGCTTTCGCGTAGTCGATGCCGGTCTGCTTGTTGGCCA
>Ga0102595_101423_pt1 | contig 11112 bp, 12 predicted proteins | sample Araplaol_mTSA_r2_2_FD_76864 | JGI IMG/M metagenome (GOLD analysis project Ga0102595, IMG submission 76864) | Arabidopsis root microbial communities from North Carolina, USA - plate scrape MF_Col_mTSA_r2 (SPADES assembly) (version 2) | ecosystem: Host-associated > Plants > Roots > Endosphere...
GTCTTGGTGGCGAAGTCTTCGGCGGTGTATTGCGTGAACGGCTTGGCAATGAAGATGCCGGCGTTGTTCACCAGCGCATCCACGCGGCCGAATTTCTCGATGGCGGTGGACACCACGCGGCGGGCCGTGTCCGCATCGGCGATATCGCCTGCCACGGCAAGGATATCGGCGTCATCGGACGGCTTGATGCTGCGGGCCGTGGCCACCACGCGGTAGCCGCGTTGGCGATAGGCCTTGACCAGCTCGGCACCGATGCCTTGCGAGGCGCCCGTGACGATGGCGACCTTGGTTTCGTTGGAGGAAGTAGCGGAAGTGATTTGCGTGCTCATGATGGGATCTCGTATCTAGGTTGACCTTGGCGATTTGCCAATCGAACCGACGTGGTCGATGGATGCAAATTTAGGTGACGACCCGCTTCAGTTGAACGGCCTGGCGGCACAAAGACTTGTGCGTGGGGGGAACAAGTGCAGTCCGAGGCCAGTCAACGCCGCAACAAAAAAGGCCGGTGCCACTGGCGCCAGCCTTCTGAGAAAAACCGGTTGCGATCGCGAACGATCGCCGGTGGTCAGCGCAACGTCGCGCGCAATCCCGCCAACCCATCAACGGCTTCGGCCAACTCCCCATTCAACACCCGCATCAGTTCCGCAGCCGGCAGCGCTCGCGCCAGCGGCACCGCTTGTCCCGCCCATTGCGCGGCGAAAGCTGCCGAGCCTTGTGCCTTGGCGGCGGCGTGGAGCGCTTTGCCGGCATCGTAGGCGATCGGATAGTCCGGGGCCGCTGGCGCGTTAGCCGCCATGCCGAGTGCCGTGAAGCGGTTCGTGAAACCGCGTGCGGCGCGGCCCGAGATGGCTTGGGTCAGCGTGGTAGGTGGTGTCTGCGCCGAGGCCAGGATGGCGCGATACGCGGCATCGGACGACGTTTCGGGACACGCCACGAAAGCCGTGCCGAGTTGGGCGGCCGCCGCACCGAGGGCTAGCGCCGCTGCGATGCCGGCACCATCCATGATGCCGCCCGCCGCAATCACGGGCAGGCGTGTTTCACGTACCAGCACGCGCACCAGCGCCATCGTGCCGAGTCCTTCGTCGTATTGCTTCGGATCGAACACGCCGCGATGGCCGCCGGCTTCGATACCCTGCGCGACGATGGCATCGATGCCCGCCGCTTCGATCAGCCGTGCTTCCTCCCGCGAGGTGGCCGACGCCATCAGGTAGATGCCGGCGTCGTGCAGCGCGCGGATCTTGGCAGCGTCGGGCAGCCCGAAATGGAAGCTGACCACGGCAGGGCGTTCTTCGAGCAACATCTGCAGCATGGCTTTATCGGTCTGGAACGACTGATAAATCTCACGCAGCGATTCGGGCGGCTTGGCACCGAATTCCGCAAAGACCGATGCGAGGTAGTCGAGCCATGCCAGTTCGCGCTGGCTGTCGGCCTGCGCGGGCGTATGGCAGAACAGGTTGATGTTGATGGCTTTGGACGTCAACGCGCGGGTATCGGCGATGGCCTTGCGGGCGGCCTCGGCATCCATCGCACCGACCCCGAGAGACCCAAGGCCGCCCGCGTTGCTCACGGCGGCGGCCAGTGCCGGGGTGCTCACGCCGGCCATCGGCGCCTGGATGATCGGTGAGGTCAGGCCAAGACGGTTCAGGAAGATCGAAGCGGACGAAGCGGACCAGGTGGGCGAAGTCATGTTGCAGTCTCCAGTTAAGGCGCAGCCGGCGAGATGGATTTCATCTCGAAACAAGATGAAAGATGCAATGTAAATGCTGATTTCGCGATGATAGGGGAAAGCGTGCGACTTGAGTTGTTCCTCAGCGTATCAAGTCATGTGCCAGCGCCGGGGTTTATCCGCGGCGGGGCGGTTCCTATAGTTGGCCGCAGGTTCGCATCCCTTGATCAATGACTACCCCGGAGACTGCCATGAGCACCATCGAATCGAAACTGGCCGCGCGCGGCCTGACACTGCCGCCGCCGCCCCAACCGCTGGGCAGCTACACCGCCGTCAGCCGTGCGGGCGATCTGTTGTTCATATCAGGACAGTTGCCGTTGCGCGATGGCAAGGTGGCGTGGACCGGGCAGGTGGGCCGCGACCTGAGCGTTGCAGAAGGCAAGCAAGCGGCGGCGCTGGCCGCATTGAATGTATTGGCGCAGATTCGTGCGTATCTCGGCAGTTTCGACCGGCTTGATCACATTGTGCGCGTGGAAGGGCACGTTACGAGCGCGCCGGGCGTGTTCGATCAACCCGCCGTGCTCGACGGTGCATCGGACCTGTTTGCGGAGGTATTGGGCGACAAGGCCGGACATGCGCGCGCGGCCTATTCGCAGACGCAGCAGCCCGGCAATGCAGCGGTGATCCTTGTGGTGATCGCGCAGATCAAGGATTAGGCCGCGCCGCGGGTGCCTGCCGGGACGACGGCTGCCGGCACCGGCGTGGACACGTGTGCGGCGTACAGCCGCTGCGCACACACCGATCCCACCACGGCGAGTGCCACGGCTGGCAGCATGTCGTATTGCAGATGCGTGAACTCGCCTACCAGCACGATGGCCGTCAGCGGCATCTGCATCGATGTGGCGAGGAAGGCCGCGCCACCGATGACGGCGCAGGCGCCGACCGGGATGTCGGGCATGAACATGTTCCAGAATCCGGCGGCGATCACGCCAATCAGCGCGCCGCAAGCCAGCCCCGGCGTGAGCAGCCCACCCATTGCACCCGCGCGCAGCGAGGAGCAGATGATCGCGAGCTTGAGCGCCAGCAGCGTGATGGCGAGGCCGATGGCGATCTGGCCAGTGAAACCGAGCAGCGCGGGACCTTTGCCGTTGCCCGGCAGTTCGGGAAAGACCATCGCCAGCAGACCGATCAATGTGAAGTTCAGCAGGCAGAGCACGGGCAGGCGCCAGGAACGCGCGGCGTGCAGGCGTGCAGTGGCGGTGACTTTGGCAAACAGGTGGGCGGCGAGTCCGGCGATCGGTCCGAAGAGTGCGGCCCATGCAAGCAGCGGCAAGCCCGGCGTGAATGCGGGCAGCGTGTACTGGACTTCCGACCCGAGACCCATCGAAGCGACCAATGCCGCGACGGTCGACATGAAAATCGCCAATACCGCCGTGGAGGGCTGAAAACTTTGCAGCAGGACTTCGAGCGTGAACAGGGCGCCTGCGAACGGGACGTTGTAGACAGCGGCCAGTCCGGCGCCCGCACCTGCGGCGACTATCCGGCGTTGCCAGGGGGCGGGCAGGGCGAATGCTGCCGACAGGCGTTGTCCGATGAGCGCGCCAATCTCGCGCGGTGCCACTTCGCGGCCCAGGGGCGAACCCAGCGCGACGGTGACGATCTGCAGCAAAGCGTGGCAGACCGTGGTGAAGACAGGCATGCGGGGTGGTGCAGGCAGCGAGACGTCCGCCTCGCCCACCGCGCGCCGGATACCCACCAGCGGGCGGCCGAAACGATAGAGCAGGAACCATCCCGCGCCTGCCACGATGCCGGCCACAACAAGTGCAGCGAGCCGGCGCAGCGGCGTGGCATGTTCCACACCCGACAGAAAACTCTGGTGGCCGATGACCTCGGCCAGGCTGTAGTGATAGGCCAGATGCTGGATGGCGTGCAGGAGCATCGCCAGGGCCATGCCGCCCAGTCCGGCGCCGACGGCGGTCAGCGCCGCTACCAGGGGCAGGCGCCAGCCGCCACGCGGAACATTGCGTGCGGCGGCGGGCTCGACGATCAGGTCATGTGGCCTTGCACCCATACTCAGGCGCCGTCGAAGAACGGGTTACGCGGACGGTCGATACGCGGCACGTAAGTGGCTGCCTTCATCGACGTCATCTTCGCCTGCACCTGCGGCTGCGTGGCATACGTCGCGTTCGACACCGTCGATGCCTGCGCCTGCGACAGCTTGGCTTCGGCCTTCTGCAGATCCACCGGGTAGTTGTAGTCCGTGCGGAACGGGTCGTAGCCTTCCTTCTCGACATTGACCAGATCCTGACGGACCTGGGCGCGCGTCAGCGGCTTCGGTGCGCGGATGCCTTCCTCGGCCGATACCTTGGCTTCGGCGGCCTGGATGTCAGCCGGATAGTTGTCGTTCGACAGGGCCGGATCGTAGCCAGCCTTCTCCACGGCGATCAGGTCGGCACGCACCTGTGCGCGGGTTTCGGCGCCATTCTGAACGGTGCTTTGGGCGAAAGCCATGGCGGGCAATGCGAGGATTGCGGCGCTGGCGAGGAGGGTCAACTTCTTCATGATGTGCTCCTTGGATAGAGAGGTAAGACTTCAAGTGATGCGACGTTGTGGAAGCGTCGGAAGTCATATTGCTCGTCCAGGGAGGGCGTGATTTTCAGATTCGCACGCAGGATTCAGGGATGCCACGCCTCGGGGCCGATCCGCAAACCGGGGCGGGTGGACCGTACTATCTACTTGTCCAGTGTCACCTTACTCTCGGCATAAGCGGCCTGCTGCGCGAGGTTGGCTCAGGTCACCTTGTGCACTTCGGTATCGGCGGGCGACAGGATATTGCCGTCCTTGTCCATGGGCGCCATGCGCGGCACAGGTTTGCCGGTGCGCGTGTCGATCAATACCGAGTGACGTTCGCCACGCGTGAAGCGCTGCGGCTCGCCCCATTGGCCCAGTGCCACCACGACCGGGAACCGCAGCGGCCAGCGGTCACCGATGACATCGAGCGTCCATGCGAGCCCAGCGTCAGAATGCGGGCTTCACATTTTCCACGGCAGCACCGGTCAACTGGTAGCCGGCATCGCCCATCATCGTTTGCGACGCCTTGACGCGCATCGTGCCGCTGACCGTCACCACATCCATCGTGCGGAAATTGCGTGACGCTTCGTTCGCCACCACGTGAACCACCTGGTTGGCTGGCGGGGGTGGCGTATGGATACATGCGCCAAAGTAGGGCACGAGCAGGAACTCGCGGATCGCCTCCCCCTCGCCTTCGAGCGACACCACATACCCCGTCATCCGCGCACCGCGGCCGTCGAGCGCAGGATTCATCGGCGCGTTCTGCCAGTACACCTTGGCCTCGTCGAGCGCCTGCTGCGCACGCGGATCGTCGTCCTCCAGTTTCGCGATGTCGAGGCCCTTGAACGGCTTCATCGGATCCCAGTCCGCAGGACGCAGCGTCTCCCAGGCAACGGTTTCGATGCTCGGCGCCGGGGCCGGGGCTGCAGGTTTCGAGACCACCGGCGGCGTACGGGGCTTCGACGCGGGTTTGCCAAAGAACGCCTGCCCGGCCGCCATCAACGCGAGCACGCCCGCCGTGGCCATGGCGGCAATGCGCAGGGATCGCGGAAGTTTGCGGGGAGCGGAACGGCGGGGCATGGCAGGGCGGGGACGGCGGGCGAGGGGCCATTCTAGCGTGCGGCGCTTGCGAAAGGCTTTCGGGGAGTAGACACAGGGATGGCTCCAAATTTGCAACCATTCGAAACCGTCCGCATCCTCATGTATCTTGGGCCCTGCCAGACACACTACGATACAAAGCCTGCATGGAAGCAGGCAGGGGTGGCTGATATAACGCGGATCGAACAAGAACAATGCGCGATCTCCCCTCATGAATCTGCAGTCGTTTTCCTCCCCCGCTTTCTTCGAGAATCCTTATCCGCTGTATGAACAGATTCGCCAGGCAGGGCCGCTGCTGCCGCTTGGTCCGAATGTATTCGTAACGGGCCGCCATGCCGTGATCGACGCATTGCTGCGTGACCGGCGCATGGGCAAGACGTATCTGCAGAGCGTGCAGGCCCGCTACGGCGAGGCCGCCACACAGCAGCCGGTGTTCCAGGCGCTGAGCCGCACCTTTCTGATGATGAATCCGCCCGCGCATACGCGGCTGCGCGCGCTGCTGATGCAGGCGTTCAACCAGCGGCAGGTGGAAGCCATGCGCCAGATCGTTGCCGCCACCACGCAGCGACTGCTGGATCGCATTGGGCCGCAGGCCGAGTTCGACATCGTGGCGGATTTTGCGCTCCCGTTGCCGGTGGAGATCATCTGCCGCATGCTCGATATCCCGCTGGAGCACGGCGAGCGCCTGGGCGCACACGCCGCGCGGCTGGCGTCGGCGCTCGATCTGGCACCGCTCGATGCCGACCAGCTCGCGCTGGCCGATGAAGCGGCGCTGGTGCTGGAAGCGCATTTTCGCGATGTGGTGGCACAACGGCGCGCGCATCCCGGTGACGACCTGATTTCCGCACTGGTCGCCGCCGAGGAAGACGGTACGACACTGAGCGTGGACGAGATTGTTTCGAACGTGATCCTGCTGTTTGTGGCGGGCCACGAAACCACGTCGAACATGATTGGCAACACGATGATTGCGCTGTTCCGCAATCCGGACCAGTTGCAGCGCCTGCGTACGGACGCATCGCTCGTACGCAACGCGGTGGTCGAGTGCATGCGCCACGATGGCGCCGTGCAGATGGTGGTGCGTACGGCGATGGAAGACGTGGAAGCTGGCGGCGCGCATGTGCCGCGCGGCAGTATCGTCTTCATGCTGCTGGGCGCGGCCAATCGCGATCCCGCCGTGTTTGCCGATCCGGACCGCCTCGATATCGAACGCGATGCCACGGCGGCGCTGGGCTTCGGCGGTGGTATCCACTATTGCCTGGGCGCGCGTCTCGCCATGATGGAAATCGAAGTGGCGATTCGCGCCTTGCTGGGGCGTTTTCCGGACCTCAGGCCGGTGGATCTCGAACAACTCGCCTGGCACCGCCGCAACAACCTGCGCGGCGTGCAAGCGCTGAAGGTCAGGACAGCGGGCCGCTGACGGCAATACTGGCGAAGGCGAGCTTTCCTCTCGCCGCCGCCGGCATCACCACCATCACCATCACCATCACCATCACCACTACCACTACCACTACCACTACCACCACCATCAACTCATGACGGCTTGTCGTCTTCCTTGCGCGGGCGCGTCTGGCCCGGCATGGCATTGAACACACACCGATGACCGGCACCGCCCAGTTCCGAAGCCAGCGCGGAAAGCGCCATGGTCACGAGCAACAACATCCGGCGCATCGACATGTTGGCCTCCTTACTTCTTGTCCACGTCGAGCACGGCCTGCGCAAACGCGGTGGGCGCTTCCTGCGGCAGGTTGTGGCCGATGCCGCCAGTGATTTCGCGGAACTCGTAGCGGCCCGTGAACTTGCTGGCGTAGGCGCTGGGCTTCGGATGCGGGGCGCCGTTGGCATCGCCTTCCATCGTGATGGTCGGAATGCTGATGTTCGGTGCCTTGGCGAGTCGGTCTTCCAGCGCGTTGAAGCGTGCCTCGCCCTTCGCCAGGCCCATGCGCCAGCGATAGTTGTGGATCGTGATGGCCACCTGGTCGGGGTTATCCAGCGCGGCGGCGCTACGGTCGAACGTGGCGTTGTCGAATTCCCACTTCGGCGAGGCCAGCTTCCAGATCAGCTTGGCAAAGTCGTGCGTGTACTTCTTGTAGCCGATCTCGCCGCGCTCGGTGGCGAAGTAGAACTGGTACCACCACTGCAGTTCGGCTTCCGGCGGCAGGGGTTGCGCGCCGGCTGCCTGGCTGCCGATCAGGTAACCGCTGACCGAGACCAGGCCACGGCAACGATCCGGCCAGATGGCGGCCATGATGTCGGCGGTACGCGCGCCCCAGTCGAAGCCGGCCACCACGGCGGTCTGGATCTTGAGGGCGTCCATCAGGTCGATCATGTCGGCGGCAATGGCAGCCTGTTCGCCGTTGCGCGGCGTCTTGGCCGACAGGAAGCGCGTGCTGCCATAGCCGCGCAGGTAGGGGATGATCACGCGGTAGCCGCGTTCGGCCAGCAGTGGTGCCACGTCAACGAAGGCGTGGATGTCGTACGGCCAGCCGTGCAGCAGCAGCGCCACCGGGCCATTTGCCGGGCCAACTTCAGCGTAGCCTACGTCGAGCACGCCGGCCCGGACCTGCTTGATCGTCTCGAAGCGGGTGTGCGTGCCGGGCTGCGTAGCCGGCAGCGCAGGTGCCTTGACGATGCCGGAATCCGCATGGGCGGCTTCGGACAGACCCAGTTGGGCGGCGGCCAGCGTGGCCGCTGCCGTACCGAAGAAACCGCGACGAGACAAGCTGAAGTTTTCCGACATGTTTCTCTCCTGTGTGTGTGGTAACAACCTGGAGAGAAGTCTAGGAACCCGGCGCACATGCCATGTGTCTGCCGACCACGGCTTTTGTATCGGCGTGTATATGGCCGGGCAGGGGCGTACTCGGTGATACAAAAAGGTCTACAGCACCACAAAGACAAACCACAGCACAACCGGGGCAATCACCGTCACCGCCGCGCCGTAGATCAGCAGTTTCCGGAAGAACGCCTGCCGATCCACGTTCTGCGCGTTGGCCAGCACCAGCGCGCCATTGGTGGAGAACGGGCTGACATCGACGATGGTCGAGGCCACGGCCATCGCCGCGATAAAGCCGATGGCGCTGACATCGGAACCCTGCTGCAGGAACGGCACGGCCAGCGGAATCAGTGACCCCAGCACTGCGGTGGAAGAGGCGAAGGCCGAAACGACTGCACCGACAAAGCACAGCAGCAAGGCGGCCACGAGCGGGGAGGTGAGGTTTGCCACGCTATGGCCCACGAAATCGATCGTACCCATCTTGTCCATCACGCCCACGTAGGTGCTGACACCGACGATCAGCATGATCTCGGGCCACGACACCTGGCCCAGCGCCCGCTTCTGCTGCTCGGGCGCCATCAGCGTCAGCAGCACGGCGATGGTCAGCGAGACAAAGCCGATATCGAGCTTGAGCCAGAGCGTGAGCACTGCCAGGGCGACCAGGCCGAACACGGTGAGGTATTGATAGAGACCGGCCGGCGCGTCGGCATCCTGCCCACCGGCGCCGCCGAGCAGGGCATCGCTGTCGCGGTCCATGGTCTTGCGCTCTTCCATTCCCGCTTCGGCCTCGGCATCGCCGTAGATCTGTGCGCCTTGTGCGGGGATGGTTCGTGCCGCAAACGGCGCACCGATGGTCAGCACATCGCCAACGGGCGAGGTGGCAGTGGCCACTGCCGGCGCGGACTTGCGCATCAACCGCAGGCCGCCGAAGGCCACGAACAGACCTGCAGCCACGGCCAGGTTGACGCCGAAGCTGGCGAACGCCGTGGCCATCTCGTTGAGCGGCAACCCCGCTTTTTGCACGATTTTGTTGGTAATGCCGCCATAGATGCTGATCGGGGAGAAGCCGCCGCCCTGCGCGCCGTGGATCACCATCAGGCCCATCATTAGCGGATTGATGCCGTAGCGCGCCGCGAATCCGAGTGCGATGGGCGCAATGATTGCCACGGCGGCGGGGCTTACCGCGCCCACGGCAGTCAGCGTTGCCGCGATCAGGAACATGATCCATGGAATGGCCGCGATGCGTCCGCCCACCGCGCGCACGGCCAGCCTGACCAGCCAGTCGATGGTGCCGTTGTTCTGCGCGACGGCAAACAGGTAGGTGATGCCCACCAGGGTCAGGAACAGGTCGGCGGGAAAGCCGAGGAGAATTGCTTTCGCCGGCATGGCGGCCACCCAGGAACCGACGATAAAGGCGCCGACGAACGCCAGTGCGCCCATGTTGACCGGTAGCACCGTGGCAATCACGAACATCAGTCCGAGCACAGTGATGGATATCAGGTGTTGCGACATGGCGAACTCCATCGCAGGCGTGCACGCGATGCGCGCCTGACGGAAACAGCAAAGGAAAGGCTGGCGGCACGTGGCCGCCGCGCGGGCAGGGCGCTGCTAGTGCAGCGGCGGGCGCAGGCGGGAAGGAACAGGCATGTTGTCTCCGGTGTGGCGATGCCTCGGTCGGGCATCGATGGATTCGTTGTAGGGAGACAATAGGGTGCCGCGGACGCGGCATCAATTAAGGACCGTCCACGATCCTTACGGAAAGCGGAACGGAACGGCCAGCCATCGGCGATGGCCGGCCGGGTGAGGCGATCAGTGCGATTGCCCTGCGGCGTCGAGAATCAGGTTCGCCACTTCCTGCGGATGCGAGATCAGCGACACATGGCTGGATGGCAGTTCGATGGTGCGCGCCGACATCCGCTTGGCCATGAAGCGCTCCAGATCGGGATTGATCGTGCGGTCTTCGGTCGACACGGCGTACCACGTGGGCTTGTCACGCCACGCGGCCACCGTGGTCTTGGCCATGGTGATGGCGCGGCCCATGGGCTGCTGCACGGCATAGTACGCAAGCGCCTCCTTCGGCGGCAGGTCACCGGCGAAGTCGCTGACGAACGCCTGCTCGGAGAGCTTGCCGTAGTTGTCGAACCATTGCAGGCCAGCGGAGGCCGGCGCGGCGGGGAACTTGCGGGTCAGCGCGGGGTAGTCCTCGCCAGCATCGGGCGCACGCGCCGCGATATAGACGAGGCCCGAGACCTTCGGATCATCGCCGGCCTGCGTGATGACCATGCCGGCATAGGAGTGGCCAACGAGTACTGTCGGGCCGTCCTGCTGGGCGATGGCACGCTTGACGGCGTCCACATCGGCATCGAGCGAGGTGGTCGGGTTCTGCACCGAGGTGACGTGCAACCCGTGCGCCTGCAGCAGCGGAATCACTTTCTCCCAACTGGAGCCATCGGCATACAGGCCGTGGACGAGCACCACGTTCTTCACGGGCGTGGGATGGGCGGGGGGCTGCGCGGCATGAACAAGGCCGGCGACGGAAACGGCGGCGAGGGCGGCGATGGTGGTGATCGCGGAACGGATGGAGCGGGAGAATGGCATGGGACTTCCTTCTGGATACACGGGATAACAAGACTTTGGAAAGTAGCGAACAACGTGTGTTGCTGGCCCGAAGTATGTGCACCCGCCAGAGCGGCAATTCCTCGATTTCGAGAGTCCTTTTTTCTTCGCACGATGGCCGTATCGGGTGTGCGGCAAGGGTCTTCTGGCGTGTTAGCGGCACGCCATTTGTGCGACGCAGAAAGCGGGGCTGTCGTTGAATCACTGCTGGTTTCTCCCCGCTCCCGCGTGCAGGAGAGGGGAGAAAACCGAAAGGAAAAAAGCTACTCCGCCTGCCCCTTTAAACTGCCCAACGCCGCTACCCCCTGCCACGCGCCGCTATCGATCGCATCCACGATCAACTGCAGTATCGCCGCCTCTACTGTCTTGCAGGCCAGGCTCAGCCGTGCAG
>Ga0102595_101428_pt1 | contig 11074 bp, 10 predicted proteins | sample Araplaol_mTSA_r2_2_FD_76864 | JGI IMG/M metagenome (GOLD analysis project Ga0102595, IMG submission 76864) | Arabidopsis root microbial communities from North Carolina, USA - plate scrape MF_Col_mTSA_r2 (SPADES assembly) (version 2) | ecosystem: Host-associated > Plants > Roots > Endosphere...
TCCAGGTGTTCTTCGGTCGTGAAACCTCGATCATGATCTGCCGCCAGCCCCTGTTTCTGACGAACCACGTCGAGACGTTTGACATCATGGTCAACGTCCACGGCGGCGGCGAGTCCGGCCAGGCCGGCGCGGTGCGCCACGGTATCACCCGCGCGCTGATCGATTACGACGCAACGCTGAAGCCGGCCCTGAGCCAGGCCGGCTTTGTGACGCGCGATGCACGTGAAGTCGAACGTAAAAAAGTCGGTTTCCGTTCTGCTCGCCGCCGCAAGCAGTTCAGCAAGCGCTAATCCGCTTCATCCCCAAAAAAGCCGCCTGGTTTGCGCCAGGCGGCTTTTTTTATGGCCCAAGCGGTTTTTTGGCTGTTTCGTCATCTGCCTGCTTGCCCTGAAGGCGTGTGGACGGGTAAAACACCCGGATGCAAACCCTTACCTCGGTTTGCCGGGTTAATACTCGATGCGGGCCCCGTCTGCGTGCACAATGCACTCCCGAACCGAAAACCGCAGGGCCTTCCTTGAAATTTCGCCTGTTCCGCCGCCGCCTGACCATCAGTTCCCCGCGCATGTCGGTGCGCAGCTCGCTCCCCTGGCCCTTGCGCTGGATCGCTGGCGCCCTGATGCTGGGATTTTCGGGCGCCATCGCGCTGTGGGCCTTTGAGTTCGGCAAGGGCATCACCGGCACGGACAGCGGCAGCAAGGAGGAACTGGTCCTGCTGCGGCAGGAAGTGGCCAACCTGCGCGCCGACCGCGACAAGGCCCAGTCCATCGCCAACACCTCGGGCAGCCTGCTGACCGCCGAAAAAGCCGCCCAGGAAAAAATGATGAGCCAGATCCGGCAGCTGGAGGCCGACAACCGCGGCCTGCGCGACGACCTCGGCTTTTTTGAAAAACTGCTGCCGGCCGGCAGCGCCGAAGTCGCCTCCATCCGCAGCCTGCAGGCCGAAAAGCTGTCCGACACCCAGCTCAGGTGGCAGGTGCTGGTCATCCAGGCCGAGAAATCTGCCCCGAATTTCAACGGAAAACTGGACCTGACCGTCCATGGAACCCAGGCCGGCAAGCCCTGGAGCATGACTTTGCCCGGAGGTCCGCAAACTTTACAGTTCAAACAGTACCGGCGTGTGGAAGGTGTCCTCGACTTGCCACCCCAAGCCGTGGTACAAACTGTTACAGCTAAGGTCATCGAAGGAACAACGGTCAGATCCGCCCAGACCTTTAAGCTTTGAATTTCCCCCCGCCATCCCGCCCACCGCCACACCGACCCAGCACAGGAATCTTGTATGTTTGGAAAAAAGAAACAGCCGCCCATCAAAAGCCTGATTGCCCAGGGCAGCTGTATTGAAGGCAACCTGAAATTCACCGACGGCCTGCGCATAGACGGCGAGGTCATAGGCGACATCCGCGCCGCCGAAGGCGGCTCCAGCATCCTGGTGATCAGCGAATCCGCCACCGTGACCGGCTACATCCACGCCGACCACGTCATCATCAACGGCCGTGTCATGGGGCCCGTCCATGCTTCCGAGCTGCTGGAGCTGCAGCCCAAAGCCAAGATCGAGGGCGACGTCTCCTACAAGGCGCTTGAAATGCACCAGGGTGCCGTCATCTTTGGACAGTTGCGCCCCACCACACACCCCGAGCTGGAAGAAAAGCCCACGCTCAAGCTGGCGGCCAACAATATCTGAGCCAACGGGCTCAATTTGGCGAGTAAGCGCTCACAATTAGAGCGATGCGGCCTAACACGCATGGGCGTTATGGTTGATTGAATTGCTGTACTATTTGCCCATCAGCGCCGCCAGAGCCTGAGCCCTGAATCGCGGACGCTGTTCGCCCTGATGATCAATTGGAGTTCCCCATGAGTGCCGTAGCCGAAAATATCCAGACCGACATGCCCGCGCCCTTTGTCTTCACCGACAGCGCCGCGTCCAAGGTGGCCGAGCTGATCGCCGAGGAAGGCAATCCCGACCTCAAGCTGCGTGTGTTCGTGCAGGGCGGCGGCTGCTCCGGCTTCCAGTATGGTTTCACCTTCGATGAAATCACCAACGAAGACGACACCACCATGACCAAGAACGGCGTGTCCCTGCTGATCGACGCCATGAGCTACCAGTACCTGGTAGGCGCCGAGATCGACTACAAGGACGACCTTGAAGGCGCCCAGTTCGTCATCAAGAACCCTAACGCCACCAGCACCTGCGGCTGCGGCTCCAGCTTCTCGGCCTGAGGCGCTTTCCAACGCTCCCGCTTTAAAAGCCGCCCTCGAGGCGGCTTTTTGCTGCCCGGCGATTTCCTTGCTTTGTTCCATGCGGTGAACCAAGTCCGCTATTTCCCCTCTCTCATCCATGCAGGCAGAAGAAAAATCATTGCGCGTGCTGCTCTGGCTGGTGGCCATAGGCTTCTTCATGCAGACCCTGGACGCCACCATCGTCAACACCACCTTGCCGGCCATGGCCCGCAGTTTTGGCGAAAGCCCTTTGCGCATGCAGTCGGTGGTGGTGGCCTATTCCCTCACCATGGCCATGCTGATCCCCGCTTCGGGCTGGATCGCCGACCGCTTCGGCACGCGCCGCGTGTACGTGGGCGCGATTTCCTTGTTTGTCATCGGCTCCATTGCCTGCGCAATGTCCGGCAACCTGGTGCAGCTGGTGGCCGCGCGCGTGGTGCAGGGCATGGGCGGGGCGCTGCTGCTGCCGGTGGGCCGGCTGGCCGTGCTGCGCGCTTTTCCGCGCGAGCGCTTTTTGCAGGCCATGAGTTTTATCGCGATTCCGGGCCTGGTCGGCCCGCTGATAGGCCCCACCCTGGGCGGCTGGCTGGTCGAGGTGGCCACCTGGCACTGGGTGTTTCTGATCAATATCCCGGTGGGGCTGCTGGGCGCGGTGGCGACGGTGTTCTATATGCAGGACAACCCAAAGCCGCAAATGCCGCGCTTTGACCTGCCGGGCTATCTCTTCCTGGCCTTCGGCATGGTGGCTGTCTCGCTCGCGGTCGACGGGCTGTCGGGCCTGGGCCTGAAGCAGGCCGGTGTGCTGGTGCTGCTGGTGTTCGGCCTGGCCAGCCTCACCGCCTACTGGTTGCACGCCGCCAGGCGGCCCGACCCGCTGTTTTCGCCCAAGCTGTTTTCCGTCCCCACGCTCAGCATAGGCCTGCTGGGCAATCTGTTCTCGCGCCTGGGCAGCTCATGTATGCCCTTCCTGGTGCCGCTGCTGCTGCAGGTCAGCCTCGACTATTCGCCGCTGCAGGCCGGCATGATGATGGTGCCCGTCGCTGTGGCCAGCATGCTGGTCAAGCGCGTCACCACGCCGCTGATCACGCGCTACGGCTACCGCCGGGTGCTGGTGACCAACACCGCGCTGGTGGGTTTCACCATGGCAAGTTTCGCGCTCGTCACGCCGGCCCAGCCGCTGTGGCTACACATCGCGCAGCTGGCCTGTTTTGGCGCGGTCAACTCCATGCAGTTCACCGCGATGAACACGGTGACCCTGCGCGACCTTGACAGCACCATGGCCAGCAGCGGCAACAGCCTGCTGTCCATGGTGCAGATGCTGGCTATGAGCATGGGCGTGGCCGCCGCCGGCGCGGTGCTGGCCGCTTTCACGGGCTTTTTCGGCACCGGTGAAGCGCAGCAAACCCTGCACGCCTTCCAGGCGACCTTTGCCGCGATGGGGCTGATCACGCTGGCCTCGGCGGGAATCTTCTGGCAGCTCTCGCCGCAGGTGAGGGTGGTGAAGAAGGCTGAAGCTTCAGAGGCTTCGGGTCAGGGGTAGGTTGGCCGGGTCTTGCTCCGGCCTTGCGCGCTCTTCCTCCTCTTTCCTCTGCTGAGAGCTGCTGGCCGGGGGTAGCTCGGCAGCTACTCACTTTTCTTTTGCTTCGCCAAAAGAAAAGTAAGCAAAAGAAAAGGCGACCCTGGTTGCTGCGTCCCTCCGCTTCGCTGCGGGCAACCTGCGGTGCTCGGTTCAGGCGGGGTCTCGCTAAACTCGCTACGCTGCGCTTCGCTCAGACAACGCGATCCCTGATCCGCCTGAACCTCCGCTCCTCGGCGCATCCACAAGGGGTGGGGACAGGCAATACCGAACAGCCAAATACCAAAACCCACAAGGACACGCCTAGGCGTGTCCTTGTTTGTATTTGGAGTTCGATTTTGGTATTTCGGACTTCCCCGTCCTGGCTGGGCCGAGCAGCGCAGACGGAGGAGGGATAAGGGCTGGCGTTGTCTGAGCGAAGCGCAGCGCAGCGAGTTTAGCCAGACCCCCTCCGTAGTCGAGCAGCGCAGGTTGCCCGCAGCGAAGCGGAGGGACCCAGACTGCGGGTCGCCTTTTCTTTGCTTACGTTCTTTTGGCGAAGCAAAAGAAAGTAAGTCGCCCGCCGGGGCGAGACCCGGCCAGCAGAACTCAGCAACGAGCGCGCGGCAAGAACAAGCAAGACTTCGACAAGCTCAGCCCGAACGGTGATGAGACGGCTTCGAAATCTCAGCCCGATCTGGAGGGCTGAGACTTCAAATCATGCTTCCCCAAAGAAAACGAAAGCGCATAGATATCGTGTGTCACGGCCGCAAGCGCCCCCGCGGCCTCGAGCCGCTCCGGCGACAGCTCGTCCGCCAGGGCGAGTTGCAAGGCCTCCGTCTCATAAGCCGACAGCAAAACAATCCAATCGGCGACGGCATCGCCGCCGCGGATTTTTTGCTCTTGCGTCATGGCTGCCTGCGGCGTTCGGGTTTGCAGCAGGTGCGCACCGACGATGCCCCTGCTTTCCGCCAGGCGGGCCAGCCGGTTTTCCAGCCAGGCCTGCAAGGGCCCTGTTTGGCCGTCCGCGGGTGACAGGCGTATCGTCAGCATTGCCTTGCCCAGTCCGGCGCCAAAACTGCCCAGCAGCTGGCACTGGCTGCGCACCATGTTCAGGTGGTGCGGCATCATCTTTGCCGACCATGGCGTCGGGTTGTTCAGGCTTTGCAGGTAGCCGGCCGAGGTGAGGGTTTCATACGATGCCAGCTCATACATCACAAAAAACCCCGTTCCTCCGTCAATGTGGGTCCAGCGTGAGCCACGCAGAAAGCCGTCAATGCCCATGCGTTCGGGAAAGTGTTCGCGGGAGTGCCACTCCTGGAACTCCTCGCGTTGCGCGGGCAGGATGTCCCACCACATGGCGACCGCCGCATTGCCTAAAAGTGCCATCTCGTCGAACCTCCGTAGAACTTCAGTAGAGTCTCAGTAGAGCCTCAATAGAACCAGCTTGCCGGAACCGTGACCAGCTTGGGGAACACCACCATCAAAAACATCACCGCGAACTCGGCGATCATGAACGGGATGACACCCTTGGTGACGTCGTCCATGCTGATCTTGCCGACACCCGCCACCACGTTGAGCACCGTGCCCACCGGCGGCGTCACCAGCCCGATCGAGTTGTTGATGATGAACAGCACGCCGAAGTAGACCGGGTCTATGCCCGCGGCCTTGACCACGGGCATCAGCACCGGCGTCAGGATCAGGATGGTGGGTGTCATGTCCATCGCGGTGCCCACCAGCATCACCAGCACCATGATCGCCGCCATCAGCAGGATGGGGCTGCCCATGAAGGGCTTGAGCAGGTCCACCACCATGCCCGGCAGGTTGGCGACGGTGATCAGCCAGGCGCTGACCATGGCCGCGGCGATCAGGAACATCACGATGGCGCTGGTCTTGGCCGAGGCGACGAACACGCCGTAGAGCTGCGAGAGCTTGAGCTCGCGGTAGACGACGGTGGAGACGAACAGCGCGTAGACGGCGGCCACCACGGCCGCCTCGGTGGGCGTGAACACCCCCATGCGCAGGCCGACCAGGATGATGACCGGAAGGATCAGCGCCCAGGTGGCGTCGCGAAAGGCCTTCATGACCTCGGCGCCGCTCTTGCGCGGCGGCGGCACGATGGCCTCGCGCCGCACCAGCCAGGCCCAGGTGATCCAGAGCGCGCCGCCAATCAGCAGGCCCGGCACCACGGCCGCGAAGAAGAGCTTGGAGATAGACACATTGGCCGCCACGCCGAAGATCACCAGCCCGATGCTGGGCGGGATCACCGGGCCGATCACGCCCACGGAGGCGATCAGGCCGCCGGCGCGTTTCTTGTCGTGCCCGGCCTTGACCATCATCGGCAGCAGCAAGGCAGTCAGCGCGGCCGCGTCGGCCACGGCCGAGCCCGACAGCGCCGACAGCAGGCAGCCCGCCATGATGGTCACATAGCCCAGCCCGCCCTTGACGTGGCCGACCAGCGCCAGCGCCAGGTCGACAATGCGGCGCGACAGGCCGCCGACGTTCATGATCTCGCCGGCCAGCATGAAGAAGGGCACGGCCAGCAGCGGGAAGCTGTCGGCGCCCCCGACCAGGTTCTGCGCCAGGATCTGCGCATCGAACAACTGCAGGTGCCACATCAGGGCGACACCGCTGGCCAGCAGCGCAAACGCGATGGGAATGCCCAGGGCCATGGCGGCCAGCAGCGAGCCGATAAAAATGAAGATGGTCATGGCCGTGCTCCCGCGCTGTTGTCCTGCTGGCGCGCATCGTCCAGCACCTGCTTGAGCTGCACCGCCTCTTCCGACTCCTGCACCATGACCAGTTCCTCATCCGACAGCCGGCCGGTGACGGCCTTCCACAAATCCAGCAGCAGCAGGCCGCAGGCCAGCACGCCGAACACCAGGCCCGAGAGGTAGACGATGGACATGCTCCAGCCGGTCGTCGGCGCCGTCACGTCCCAGTTGATCTTGACCTGCTCCCAGCTGCCCATGGCCAGCAGCACCACGATGAAGATCATCAACACGTGGCCGACGATGAGGCAGATCTTTTTGCCGATGACCGGCAGCTGCCCCACCACCATGTCCATGCCCAGGTGGCCGTGTTCACGCAGCGCCACCAGGGCGCCGAGGAAAGTACCCCAGATGAAGAGCCAGCGCGAGACCTCTTCGGACACCGTGATGCCCGAGTTAAAGCCGTAGCGCAGCACGACGTTGCCGAACACCAGCACGACCATGATGGCCAGGCCGAGCGCGATCAGGAACTCGATGCCCTTGCAGGCCTTGTCGACAAACTTGTCCATGTCAGTTGTGCGTGGCCAGGGCCTGCGCTTCGCGCGCGATATCGGTCACGACCCGAAGGCCCTGCAGGTAGGAGCGCGGGCCGAAGCCCTGGATGGTTCCCTTCACGGCCGGCGAGATGATCGAGTGGTGGCGCCAGGGCTCACGTGTCGCGAGGTTGGACATGTGCACCTCGACCACCGGGAAGGGCATGGCCTTGATCGCGTCATGCAGCGGCACGCCATGCTGCGTGAGCCCGGCGGGGTTGACCAGCGCGCCCTGCGCCGTGTCGATGTGCTGGTGCAGGAAATCAATCAGCGCCCCTTCATGGTTCGACTGAATGGTCTCCAGCGTCACGCCCAGCTCCCCGGCCAGTGTTGCCAGCATGTCGTTGATCTGTGCGAGCGTCGTCGTGCCGTAGATATGCGGTTCGCGCCGGCCGAACAGGTTCAGGTTCGGCCCGTGGAGGACAAGTATTTTCATGGGGGTCAGAACTTTCAGAACTTCACCATCAGAACTTTGAAACCCGCTCCAGCTCCGACTTGAAGAGCGTCACGACGGCCGGGTCATAGGCGGCGGAGAACTTCTCGTAGACGGGCCGCACTTCCGCGCGCATCTTGGCCAGCTCGGCGGGCGGCACGTCGTTGTAGACCATGCCCTTGGCCGTCAGCTCGCCCAGGGCCTTGGCCGAGACTTCACGGCTGACCACGCGCTGCCAGTTTTGGGCTTCGATGGCCGCGTCCTGCAGGATCTTGTGCTCCGTCGCCGAGAGCTTGTCCCAGAAGCGCTTGCTGATCTGGACCGGGTTGGTCGCGTACACGTGGTTGGTGCCGCTCACGTACTTCTGCACTTCATAGAACTTGCTCGAGGCGATCACCGCGAAGGGGTTTTCCTGGCCGTCCACCGCCTTGCTCTCGAGCGCGCCGTACAGCTCGGCAAAAGGCATGGGCACCGGGTTGGCCTTGAAGGTCTTGAAGGTTTCCAGGAACACCGGGTTCGGGATCACGCGCAGTTTCAGGCCTTCCAGGTCGGCGCCCTTCATGATGGGGCGCTTGCTGTTGGTCACGTTGCGAAAGCCCAGGTCGAAAAAGCCCAGCACGATCACGCCCTTTTCAGGCAGTTTGGCGGTCAGCATCTTGCCCAGCGGGCCGTCGACCAGCGCGTCAGCTTGTTTCGCGTTGGCAAAGAGGAAGGGAAAGTCGAGCAGGCCGAATTCCTTGACGATGCCGTTCAGCGAGGTCGTCGAGGCCACCAGCATTTCCTGCACGCCGCCCTGCAGCGCGGACTGCTGCTGCAGCTCGTTGCCGAGCTGCGAGGCCGCGAATTCCTGCACCTTGATCTTGCCGCCGCTCTTGGCGGCGACGATCTCGGCGAACTTGCGCACGCCCAGGCTGGTCGGGTGGTCGGGGTTGTTCAGGTGGCCGAACTTGATGGTGCGTTCCTGGATGTCCTGGGCCAGGGCGGGCATGGCCGCGGCCATCAGGGCGGCAACAAGGGTGAGTGTTCTGCGGCGAACGTGCATGGTGAGGTCCTTTTGGGGTGGTGCCTGGGGGCTGCTGTCAGGGGGACTGGCGATGTCGCTGGTGTCCGTTGCCGCAGCACACGCTGCAGGCCGAAGGCATCATATTCGTGAAATGGAAAGTCTTTCCATTATGGAAAACCATTACCATTATTGATTTGCGACCCGCTTCAGGCCATGGCCCAATCGACCAAACCCTCATATATATAGAGAGGGCCCAGGCCAATCCCCCAGGAAGCGGCCGGCCCGGCGCATCGCAGAACCCAGACACCGTCAAGCCAAAGAGTCCCACATCATGAGCAACCTGCTGGAAAGAAGCTTTAACACCCTGGAGCAACTCGCCGCCCACCCTGAGGGCATGACCGTCTCCACCATCGCGGCCACCTTGAACATGCCCCTGAGCGCCACACACCGCCTGCTCGCCGAGCTGTGCCGCTGCGGTTATGCGCGCCAGGTGCGCGAACAGGGTGAGTACGTGCTCACCATGAAGCTGGTCTCACTCGGTTTGGGTTTTTTGAGCGCCTCAGGCGTGGTCGACGTGGCCCAGCCCCTGCTGGACCACCTGGCCGAAGAATCCGGCGAACTGGTGCGCCTGGCCGTGGTCGACGGCGACGAACTCACCTTCGTCGCCAAAGCCCAGGGCGCCCGCCGCGGCCTGCGCTACGACCCCGACATGGGCCTGTCGGTGCGCCTGTCCTGCAGCGCAGCCGGCCACGCCTGGCTCTCGACCATGAGCGATGAAGAGGCGCTAAGGCTGGTCACCCAGCAAGGCTTCGGCCAGCCCCAGGACTACGGCCCCAAGGCGCCCACCACCGTGAAGGCGCTGCTAGCTTATGTGCAGACCGCCCGCAAACGCGGCTTCAGTATGATCAACGAAGTGTTCGCCCCCTCCATGACGGCCATGGCCGCGCCCGTGCTGTCACCCACGGGCGCCATCGGCGTGGTCACGATTGCGGGGCCGCTGGTGCGGCTGACCGAGGCGCGTATGGAGGAGCTGGCTGAAGCCTTGAAGGCGACGGCTGATGAGATTCGGGCGGCTAGTGGGGCTTCTGGGATGTTTAAGAAGAGGGCGTAGGGATTAGGATTACTCTGCCTATGTCAAAGGCGATTGCCCGGATCGGTGGAGTAATCGACCGCTTACGTGCTGCGCATCACTGGGACCGACTCGGATAGGCGATGCGGGGTTAGTTGGTTAATATCTGCTTCGGGTAGTCAGGGAGGCCCAACACGCATGAAATTAATCGACAACATCAACAATTTGCTGGGCGATGACCTCCGAGACTCCATCAAACCCGGTTCCCGTCTCAAAATAGCGGCCTCCTGTTTCTCCATCTACGCATTTGAGGCCCTGAAAGCTGAGCTGGAAAGCATTGATGAACTTGAGTTCATCTTCACTTCGCCGACATTTGTTCCTGATGAAGTAACGGATGCGGTTAAGAAACAGCGCCGGGAGTTCCATATCCCCAAGGCTGACCGCGAACGCAACTTCTATGGCACGGAGTTTGAGGTTCAGCTAAAGAACAAGCTCACCCAGCGTGCCATCGCCAGAGAATGTGCAGATTGGATGCGTCGAAAGGCCAAATTTCGTTCCAACCGTGGATTGGCCCCCATGCAGCAGTTCGCTGCGGTGCAAGCAAAAGAACCTACCACCGTATATATGCCTCTTCACGGGTTTACTGCGGTCGACCTCGGATATCAGCGCGGCAATGCGGTCTCTAACATCGTCAACAAATTCGACGAACCAGAAAATACCAGTGTTTTTCTCAGCTTGTTTAACCAGATCTGGAGCGATCCAGAGAAGCTGGAAGATGTCACCGAACTCGTCTGTGAACACATCGCCTCTGTCTATAAAGAAAATTCGCCGGAGCGCATTTATTTCCTGATGCTCTACAACATCTTCAATGAGTTCTTAGAGGACCTCAACGAGGATGTTTTACCCAATGATCGAACGGGGTATCTGGATACGTTGGTATGGAAGAAACTTTTCAATTTCCAGCGAGATGCCGCTACAGGCATCATCAATAAGCTTGAAACTTACAACGGATGCATTCTTGCGGATAGCGTTGGTTTGGGTAAGACCTTTACAGCGCTCGCAGTTATCAAGTACTACGAACTTCGAAACAAGTCGGTGTTGGTCTTGTGTCCGAAGAAACTGGCGGATAACTGGCTGACCTACAACCGCAATCTCACGACTAACATCTTCTCCAAAGATCGTTTCAATTACGAGGTGCTTTGTCATACCGACCTGCAGCGCACCAGTGGGGAGTCGTTCGGAACGGCTCTTAATAGAGTCAATTGGGGTAACTATGACCTGGTGGTCATTGACGAGTCCCACAACTTCCGAAACAACGATGCATTCAAGGATAGGGAAACGCGTTACCAGAAGTTGATGAATTCAGTGATTCGGCAAGGCGTGAAAACCAAGGTGTTGATGCTATCTGCCACGCCCGTCAACAATCGCTTCAATGACCTGAGAAATCAGCTGGCCCTGGCTTATGAAGGCAATGCGGGCCAGTTGACCGATAAGTT
>Ga0102595_101429_pt1 | contig 11066 bp, 10 predicted proteins | sample Araplaol_mTSA_r2_2_FD_76864 | JGI IMG/M metagenome (GOLD analysis project Ga0102595, IMG submission 76864) | Arabidopsis root microbial communities from North Carolina, USA - plate scrape MF_Col_mTSA_r2 (SPADES assembly) (version 2) | ecosystem: Host-associated > Plants > Roots > Endosphere...
GAAGGAACCCAGGGCAGCGGTCGCCAGCGCCTTGCCGGCATGGCCCTTGCGCGCCATCTGGTAGCCGTCGATGGCTGTCACCACCGAGGATGACTCGCCCGGCAGGTTGACCAGGATGGCCGTGGTCGAACCGCCGTACTGGGCGCCGTAATAAATACCGGCCAGCATGATCAGCGCCGCCACGGGCGGCAGGCCGAAGGTCGCCGGCAGCAGCATGGCAATGGTGGCGATCGGGCCCAGGCCCGGCAGCACACCCACCGCAGTGCCGATGAAGACCCCCATCAGGCAGTACATCAGGTTGGTCAGGGTAAAGGCTGTTTCAAAGCCCAGTCCCAGATTACTTAGAATTTCCATGCCAGCTCCCTAGAAACCGAGCCAGGGGCCGAGCGCAGGTATCGGCAATCCCAACAATTTAATGAACAGCACATAGGCGAACAGCGCCAGGCCAAGACCCAGCAGCACCACTTCCTTCCAGCGGAACTTGGGGCTGGCATAGGCACTGACCAGTACCAGTACGAAGGCAGCCGGCGCCAGGCCGGCACCGCGCATCAGGACGCCGAACAGCACGACGGCCACCGTGACCAGGGCCAGCGGCTTGAGGTGCAGCTTTTCCATCGGTTCGCCGTGGCGGAAGAAGGAACGCAGCACGCCGGCGGCACCGATCACGGCCAGCAAGGCCCCCAGCACCACAGGGAAGAAGGCCGGCCCCATGCGCAAGGAAGTGCCCATGGGAAGGTCGCCGCGCATGAACACGGCGCCCAGCCCGATGGCGATAAAGATCACCCCGATCCAGAAGTCCTTCGGGTGACGGATTGCGGAAGACATCGCTACTCCTTAGTCAGCGTAAACACCGGCTTTGCTGATGATCGGGCCCCAACGGTCGATATCGGCCTTCAGGTGGGCACGCAGGGCTTCCGGCGTGGCGCGTTTTTCGTCCACCGGCTCGGTACCGAGGTCGGCGAAGCGCTGCTTGACGGCCGGGTCTTTCAGCGCCACGTGCAGGGCGCCGACCAGGGTGTCGATCACCGGCTTCGGCGTGCCTTTTGGTGCGTACATGCCATGCCAGACCGCCACTTCAAAGCCTGGCAGGCCGGCTTCGTTCAGGGTCGGCACGTCCGGCATCGAAGCTACGCGGGTCTTGGTGGTCACGCCGTAGACCTTGATCTTGCCGCTCTTGATCTGGCTGGTGGTGTTGGTGGTCTGGTCGCACATGAAGTCCACCTGTCCGCCCAGCAAGTCGTTCATGGCCGGGCCGGTGCCCTTGTATGGCACGGTGGTCAGGTCGGTCTGGATGGCGGACATGAACAGCATGCCGCACAGGTGGGAAGCCGAACCCAGGCCGGCGTTGGCGTAAGTGACCTTGGTCTTGTTGGTTTTAATGTAAGCCAGCATTTCCTTGAAGTCCCTGGCCGGGAAATCCTTGCGGGCCACCAGGGTCATCGGCACGTCGGTCACCAGGCCGATCGGCTCGAAGCTGTCGATGGCGTTGTAGCTCAGCTTGCGGTACAGGGACGGCGCCGTGGAATGGCCGATGTGGTGCAGGAAGATGGTGTAGCCGTCCGGAGCGGCCTTGGCGGCACGCGCTGCGCCGATGGTGCCGCCGGCGCCGCCGACGTTTTCCACGATGATCTGCTGTTTCAGCTTGGTCCCCATGGATTGCGCCAGCAGGCGTGCCACGGTATCGGTCGGTCCGCCGGCGGCGAACGGCACGATCATGGTGATCGGCTTGGTTGGGTAGCTTTGTGCCTGCGCGAGGCCGGCGCCGAACAGGGGCAGGCATGCCATTGCGGTGATGAGGGCGCGTCGTTTCATGTGGTTCTCCAGTTGCTGATTAATTGTTGGATTTGCGCTACTAGTAATGTTGTACCAGCAATCTTTGGACGACACAAGTAAGGGATAACACTTTGAATTGACTTCGCCCGCCAAGGCGCACATGATTGGCTGACTATGGCTCCCAAGCTGCACCTCGTTGCATTGATCCTGGCGCTCCCCCTGGCAGCTTCGGCGGGTTCGCTCCAGCTGTTTACCGAGTACACGCCGCCCGACATCATGCGCGAGGGTGAACGGATCTACGGCATTTCGCCGGACAAGGTGAAAGAAATCATGGCGCGCGCCGGCATCGGCTACACCATCGAGATCATGGCCTGGCGGCGCGCCTACGAACTGGCGCTGCGCACGCCAGGCTCCTGCGTGTTTTCGACGTCGCGCACGCCGGAGCGGGAGGCGCTGTTCAAATGGGTAGGCCCGCTGCGCGAGGTGGACTGGACGCTGTACGGCCTGGCCAACCCGCCCTTCCGGCTCGCCACGCTGGACGATGCCAGGCACCTGCGCATCGGCGGCTACAACGGCGACGTACGCGCCCAGTTCCTGATGGATCGCGGCTTCAAGGTGGATATCGCGCCTGACAACTTTTCCAACCCGCGCAAGCTGCTCGGGGGCCGCATCGATTTGTGGGCAACCAGCCACCAGTTGGCCAACGGCGTCCTGGCGCAGGAAGGCTTGCTCGGAAAAATTGTGCCCTTGCTCACCTTCCACACCTCGCGCGCCTACCTGGCTTGTAACAAGGCAGTGCCGGATGCCCAGATTGCCGCGATGTCGGCGGCCATGGCGGAAATAGTGAAAGACGGTACCTCGACCGCGATTGACCGCAAGTACGCCAACTGGCGGCCGGCGCCGGTACCTGGTCGCTGATCAAAGTACGGCCGGCCACTATCAGGGCCGCAGCGTGAAGCGGCGGAAACGATGACGCCGGTGCTCCTCGTTATCCAGCGACAGCGAAGATTTGATCATGTCGCTGCGGCTGATCACGCCCACCAGTTGCCGGCTGGCGGCATCGGCCACCACGGGCAGGCGTTCCAGGCCATGTACCGCCAGGCGCACTGCGACCGTGCGGCATGTCTCGCCGCGCAGGGCCACGATGGGTGCGTTCACGCCGTACAGGTCGCGCACGTGCACAGCGTGGTTGGCCTGCTCCAGCGTCGCACGATCGAGCATGCCGAGCACCGCGCCCTTGCTGGTGACGGGGTAAGCGCGGTGGCGTTGCGTCGTTCCGAAGTGGGAAACCAGCACGTCGGCCACCCGCGCGTCGGCGTCGATCGACATTGGTGTTGCGCTCATCACCTCTTCCACGCTGTGCCGCTCAAGAGGATCGATGCCGTATTCGCGGTAGATATGGTGTCCTCGGCGGGCGATTTTTTCGGTCAGGATCGAACGGTGCATGGTAACGACGGTGAAGCCGTACGCGACTACCGAAGCCGCCAGCACCGGCAGCAGCGCATTTGAATCGTGCGTCAGCTCATAGGCAAACACGGTGGCCATGATGGGCGCCCGCATCATGCCGCCCAGCGTGGCAGCCATGAATACCAGCGGCCAGACCGCCGGCGAGCCGCCCGGCAGGTACGGCGCCAGCACCGTGCCAAGGCCTGCGCCCAGCATCAGCAAGGGTGCCAGCACCCCGCCGGAGGTGCCCGAACCGAGCGCGATCAGCCACATGATGGCCTTGGCCACCAGCAGCGTCGCCACCACGCCTGCAGCCAGATGGTTTTGCAGCAGGTCGCCGATCACGTCATAGCCGACGCCCAGCGCGCGTGGCTGGAAATAGCCGCCAATGCCGATGGCGACAGCGCCCAACGCCGGCCACCACATCCAATGAACCGGCAGCTTGTGGAAGCCATCTTCCACGCGGTACAGGGCAGTCGACAGCAGCCACGCCATGCCGCCGCACAGCACCCCGGCGATAGCGCACGACAGCAGGGCCACCGGCGGCAACACCGGGCTTTGCTGCGGGAACAGCGGCCCCGCTTCCATCAACAGCGGCCGCAGGAAGCCGGCCACCGCGCAGGCGATGGCAACCGGCAGCAGGCTGCGCGGGCGCAGCTCGAACAGCAGCAGTTCGACCGCCAGCAGCAGCGCCGCGATCGGGGTGCCGAAAACTGCCGTCATGCCGGCCACCGCACCCGCCACCAGCAGGGTCTTGCGCTCGGCATCGCTCAAATGGAAATGCTGTGCGAACAACGAACCAACCGCGCCGCCGGTCATGATGATCGGCCCCTCGGCGCCGAACGGTCCGCCGCTGCCGATGGCAATCGCGGAGGCCAGCGGCTTGAGCACCGCCACCTTGGGCGACATCGCGCTGCGCTTGAAAAGGATTGCTTCGATCGCCTCCGGAATGCCGTGGCCGCGGATCTGCTCCGAGCCGTAGCGCGCGATCAGCCCGATCACCAGCGCACCAATCACAGGCACCACGATGACCCAGGCGCCCAGCGCGTGGGCGGCCGGCGATTGCGGTGCGGTGGACAGCGACTGGAAGAAGAACAGGTTGGTAAACAGCGAGATCGCCTTCAGCAACAGCCAGGCGGTGCCTGTGCTCAGCATGCCGATAAAGGCAGCCATTGCGCCGATCTGGAGCAGGCGCGCATCGCCGCTGAAGTCGCGGCGCGGGTCGTACGGTTTCATGGTTTTCGGGGCAGGTTGGGAACAGTGAAAACGCCATGCAGCGATTGCAGTTCGGCGCGGTGGATGGCAGCCAGGCGCACCAGCACTTCTTCGCCGGCAGGCAGCAGGTGGACTTCGACCCGGCGCCGGTCTTGCGCATTGGGGCGGCGCTGTACCAGTCCGGCCGCCTCGCAGCGGCCCAGCAAAGCGACTACGCCATGCTGCTGCGCTTGCAGCCGTTCGGCCAGTTCGCCGACAGTAGCCCAGTCGCGGCCGGGAAAGCCTTTGATATGCAGCAGCAGCAGGTACTGCAGCGGCGTGATGCCCTCGGCATGGGCAGCGTTTTCGGAAAAGCGCTCGAAGCGCCGCATCTGGTAGCGGAATTCGGACAGGGCCATGAAGTCGGCCTTGGCCAGCGTATCTGGTGGAGACGGCATTTTTATATCACAACATGACGTAATCAGCCGATCATCATACCACCATCAGTAAGCGGACCACTTTTCCGCGATTTGTTTCAGTTCGCCACGCTCGTTAAGCCGGCCGAGCGCCAGCGCGATCTTGTCCCCGGCTTCTTTGCCCACGTGCCGTCCCAGCACCATGTAAAACACCTGCGTGTCGAATACGGCAGGCAGGATCCGCACCTTGCGCGCATGCCCGGCCTTCCTGATCTCCGAGTGCAGGCCGGGGATGCGGTAATAGTAGAAACGGCCCCTGCCCGCCAGCAGCTTGTCGATATTCTGCGCGGTGGAATTGGCAGTGTTGTCGATCCTGAGCCCGCCGGCCTTCCTGAGCGCGGCAATGGCGCCGCTGCCCGCATTGACCAGGACGATGCCGCTCTCGTTCAGCGCGCGCACCTCCTCAAAGCTCTTCACGTTCACCGGGTCATCGGCACGGACCAGCATATGGTAGTTGACGGAAAACAGAGGCGTGTCCGGGATGTTGTAAGCCGCAATGCGCTCCTCGCTTCGCACCAGGCCGCAAACGGCATCCAGCTGGCCTCCGGCGACCATCGCTTCGATGCGCTTAAGCGGCATCCATTGCTGGTCGCCGACGAATTTGAGCCCTGGCTCCACCTTCTCGATCGCCCGGAAGATGTCGATGCAGCTACCGGCAACCGCTGCGCCTTGCGCGACATACTTCGGTTCAGAGTCGCTTTGCGCCGCAACGCGAATGGCGGCCGGCTCTCCAGCCCATCCGAGGGAACCAATCAAAATGCATGGGACCGCATAGATCAGGGCGCGAAAGTCCATGGCAGGCGCCCTACTTCGCCGTCGGCACGATTTGAGGGTGCTGCGGCTCCTGCGTGAAGTGCGGCGACATGATCTGTACGCCTTCACGATTGAAGACGTCCACCACCTTCTGGTGCAGGAGACTCAGCAACTCGGCCCGGTTGGCGGGCGAACTCAATGCGGAACACGCCACGAGCTTGTATTCGATGTAGAAATCGGACAAGGCGCTCTGGATCACATACGGTCGCGGTTCCGCGGCAACGCCCTTGGTTGTCGCAGCCGCCTCTTCCAGCATTGCGTGCACCTGGCGCCAGGGCGTGTCGTACCCGATCGTGACTGTGGTATCCAGCACGTAGGCGCCCGGTACGGCGCGCGAGTAATTCTTGATCGTATTCGACAGCACCCACGCATTCGGCATCGCCACGTCCACGCCCATGCCGGTGCGCAGCCGCGTATCGAAAATCCCCGGTTCCACCACCGTGCCCTGCACATCGCCGATGCTGACGTAGTCGCCCCTGCGCAGGGCTCGCGTGTACATCAGGATCAGCCCTGCCGCGCCCTGTCCAACGATGCTGGACGCGCCGATCGACAGCATCAGCCCCGCCAGCACGGTCACGCCCTGGAAGGCTGCCGTGTGCGAACCGGGCAGGTAGGGATAAGCCATGGCCAGCGCAAACAGCCAGATCACCACGGTTCCCAGGCGGCGCGTCGGTACCGCCGTATCCCGATCGAGCCAGCCGAAATGCAGCTCGCCGCTTTCGACACGCTTGAAAACGGAGGCCAGGGTGGCGCTGGCAAGACGGGCCAGCAGCACAATCACCGCAACGAGCAGCAGGCCTGGAATAGTTTCGGCCACGTTGCCGGCGATATCAGTAGCGGTATCGAGCAGGAATTGCTGCAAGCGCTCGCCCCAGTTGCGCGCAAAAGGAATTCTCGCCAGGACAAAGGCCAGCCAGACGTAACCTGCCAGCAGCCCCAGGAACCACATTGCAATGTCCATGGTAAGGCGCATGAAATGGACCAGGTGTTCCGCATCCAGCACGCGCACATTGCGGACACGCACCTGCGCCAGGCGCCGGCCAAGGATCGCTTCCAGCCGCCGCCGGGCCTGGCGGCGCAGCGCCGCAAGCACCCACAGGAATAAGGCCAGCGCGCCGGTAGCCAGCACGCACAGGGCGAGCGCCTGCGCAAGGTAGGCCAGACTGCGCTGCTCACGGCGCTCCTCCAGCGCCTTGCTTAGTTGCGCCGCGCTTTCATGGGCAAGCAGGTCCGTGGTGTCGCCTGCCAGGGCATTGACGTCGCCGGGTGACACCAGGAACAGCAGCGAGCCGTCGAGCAGGACTTGCGTGCCTTCGGCGATCGAACGAATGCTGGCTTGTTGCGGCCCGCCTTTTGCGAGCGCGCGTTCGAGGCGTTTGTCCGCAGCCTCGGCGCGGTCATGTGGGGTGTAGCCGCTCAGCATGGCGCGGAACACGAAGACGGTCCGGTTACCGACTGCGAGCCACGCGGCAGGCGTCTCCGCTGGGGCCGGAGGCGTTGCCGCTCGCTGGGCATGGCTTAGCTGGCCAAGCGTGAGCAGGAAAAGACAGAAAAGCGTGCGTAGCAGCATGGATTTCCTGGTGTCATTTTGCGTGCCATCATGGCATACATTCCTGCCCAGCTCAATCCGGTCACGTGCCCACGTTCTTCAATTCGCTCGGCAGCAGGTAGGTATAGCTCTTGGGATCGAACGTCACCTTCCAGGTTTTCGTCTCCACCTGGATGCCCTCCTGCATGCCAGCCTTGCGGGTGACGTACAGCGGCGTGAAGGTCGAATCGTTTACAGGATCGGTGCGATAGGACCATTGCAGCTGGGTGCAGCGTGGCGGAACGATGGCGTATTCCTCGTCCGCTTCCTCGCTCGACGGTTCCGGCGATCCTTCACCTTCGGCTGGAGCGACTTTCTTCTCACCCTTTGTTTTTTCCCAGTCGGCGTAAGCGCTTTCGGTTTCCTTGCAGTCGCCGGCCCCCAGGACCTGGAAAGCTGCAGTGAACTCGGTCAGCACGACGATCTGTTCGTCACGCGGCGCCAATACGACGTTGTTCATGGTGGAGAAATGTTCGCCCACCCCGGACTCATTGGAGATCGTCTTCACCACCCAACCCCAGACATCCGCGCTCAAGGCTTCGAAGTGCACGCGTTCAGGAGTCACCGGATCGACACCGCTGGGGCGGCGCGGATCGCTGTGTTCATAAAGCTGGCCGTTACGGTAGCGCAGCTGGAACACGCCATAGAAGGAATCGTCGCCATCGGTGGCACGGCCACTGGTGACCAGATAGAGCTCATCGCCTTCCTTGCCGTCGACTTTTTTCTGCTGCACGACAGTGACGAGGTAAGTTGCGTGGCTCGCTTCATCGACATAAAGCCAGCCTTGCTGGGACTCCGAATACTTGCCGTAGTTGCGCGTCATGACACCGTCGATGGCTTCGTTCGCGTCGAAGGTGCGAGCGGCTGGCTGTTCCTTCGCGCTGAGTGCGAAGTAGGCAATCATCAGCGTGAGCAGCAGGCCGATCGCAGCAAAAATGTAGACGGCAATGCGGCCCAGCTTTTTGGCGCGCCTTGGTTGTTCTGGGGCAGTAGCTTCTTCCATGTTGTATAGTAGCAATATTAATAGGCGCGCAATTATACAAAAGTTAAGGAAAGCTGATTTCTGCCGTGCGCACGCGAATCGAACTTGCCGTCAGTTACATTGGCCTTACCGCAGTGCTTGCGGCCGCCAGCTATTTCGGCCCGCCCGCCCGGCCCGACAATCCATTGCCCGTCAAGCCAACCATCGAAACGATTGCTGAACGGGAGAGCTATGCAGAGGCAATTTCCGCCGCTGATGACGGTTCGGTCTATCTGATCTTTTATGGGGACGGAGGGGTATATCGCCACAACGGCAATGAGCCCGAACTTGAGATGGTAGCTTCGCTTCTCGCTCCGAGCTTTGTCGGCTCTGACAAGCAAGGCAACGTCTACGCGAGCTATGGCGCGGATGGTAATGGCTGCATACTCGATCACGTACTGGGTTCTCTCACCCAGTCAGGAGCAACCGAAAAATTTCGCCTCCACGAGGCCATCACCAGCCTTGCAGTCGGCGATGACAACAGCATTTACCTCACCGCGTCGGAGGGCGAAGTCTGGAAGATCGACACCAGCATGCACAAGACATTATTGCTTAGCCCCGAGCAGTCTTTCGATGCGCACCCCATCCCTTACCTTCAGGGCGTGGCAGTGAACAAGAAGGGTCAAGTACTGGTCGTGGACAACGAAGGCGCAGTCTTGCTACTCGAGCAAGGACGGCTCAGGCTCCTGGCAGGGAAGCCAGGCGAGTGCGGGATGGTTGACGGCATCGGTGAGAAGGCGCGCTTCTGTGGACCGACAGCGGCAACTGCCGACCGTAACGGCGACTTCCTGGTCGTGGATCAGAGCTGCGCAGTCCGCAAAGTGACGGCTTCTGGCGAGGTCACGACGCTCATCGGAACGCCAGATGGCCCACTGCCCGGATTTGTCCAGCTCCCTGAAAAGCAGTGTTCAACCTGGATTCGTTCGATCGCAGTCGATCGGAACGGGGATATCCTGCTCGCGGCGCGCTCCGCGCTTCGCATCCACATTCCTTGAGTTCTGGCAGGGCGCCGGTCCAGCTTTCGACTAATCTGGTTTGGAGACGGCGCCCTTTGCCCAATGCTTTATAAGGCTTTCAACCTCACCGCCAGCTGACTTGCCGGATGAGTCCAGGATCAACAGGTCCTCGACATGACCCTCGTCCATGTCGCTATCGATATAAACATATGTTTGGCCATCAATCGTGACTGGCTTTTCCCACCGCTCCACTACACCACCAGCACGCGGATCACCGCGCCAGCGGCGCCAAACCATTTGACCATTACGGTCCCAACTGATCACCTCACTCCACACAACCATTGCCTTCAAGTCCCTGATCTGCAAGTCCATGCGAGAAGCGACGAACAGGCGCGTTCCTGCGTTTCTCAGCACTGGAAAACTGGCGCGAAGATTGCGCATCTGGCTCTTGACTCCCGCTATCGCCAGGGAGAGTTCTTGCTGCTTGGCCGGAGCCAGCGTTACATAGCGTGAAGGCACCAACGCATTAAGGAACAACGTCTGCCGCTGGTAGAGATCGAGCTTGGCCGGGCCCGGGAATTCAATCCGTAAGTTTCCATTGGATCGTTGATCTGCAAATCGCAAGGGCGCGGCTGCGCCAGGGCGTCCGTACAAATCCAGCTCATCGGCAACGCCCGGCTCTCCAACCCGCACTTCGAATGCTGCGCCTGGCCTTGGCGGAATTTTCCCGGCCAACATGCGGTTTCCCACCACATCAAAGATCAACGTTTCCGTCACACCCGGAATCCAGTCGCCGAGTGACAAATCCGGCACACCCGCCTTGCGCATGCCATGCAGCTCAACTCCTCCGTTTTGAGTATGTACCAAGGCGGTGATACCGCCCATGATGGTTACCGCAGGAGGATTCAAGACCGAGACAGGCTGGTTGCGGCCTTGCTGGCCGGCGCTCAAGCGCTCGGCCAGCCCGTCAATTCGATACAGGGCACCCGTTTCGCCATCTGTAAATGCCTGCGCCTGGAGCGCTTTCGCCGCTTCAACCGTCAATCGCAACGCTTCTACATACGCAGGAATATTCAATCCATTTGGCACGCCGACCATTACTGCGAGTCCTGTGACTGGCTTAGGCGAGCGAACACCTACAACCTCACGCAGAGGCTCGGCGGTATCGAAGATTTCCCCCTGGTCGATGGTCTTGCCAGTGAAACTCCGTAACTCAAGCGCGAAAGGAGTCTTCCCTTGCCCATTCCAGGCCCGCAGCGCGGACGGAGTAATCTGTCGGTGCTGCGCTAGAGTTGCGGGCAACTTTGCTTGCGCCACTGCGACCGGATCCTGTGCAGTCCTGGGGCCGAGGTAAAGGATGTATTCGTAATACTGCGGCGCCTTCGAATTTCCGGCGAACGCGGTGCAAGCAGTGGCCATCAGAATAACGAGGGCAAATAGTCTAGTCATGGCAGTGGCCGGATTCGGGCATGTGACGGCAATGTGGTCAAAAAAAAGAGCGGCCGAGGCCGCCCTTCTTTCTTGCTGATACCTAACTCAGTCCCAGCTCAGCGCGCCGCCGGTCTGGTACTCGGTGACGCGGGTTTCGAAGAAGTTGCGCTCCTTCTTCAGGTCGATCATTTCCGACATCCACGGGAATGGATTCTCGTCCTGTTCGAACAGGGTTTCCAGGCCGATCTGGGTGGCGCGGCGGTTGGCGATGAAGCGCAGGTAGCCTTTGAACATGGCTGCGTTCAGGCCCAGCACGCCACGTGGCATGGTGTCTTCAGCGTAGCGGTATTCCAGTTCGACAGCTTGCA
>Ga0102595_101434_pt1 | contig 11043 bp, 5 predicted proteins | sample Araplaol_mTSA_r2_2_FD_76864 | JGI IMG/M metagenome (GOLD analysis project Ga0102595, IMG submission 76864) | Arabidopsis root microbial communities from North Carolina, USA - plate scrape MF_Col_mTSA_r2 (SPADES assembly) (version 2) | ecosystem: Host-associated > Plants > Roots > Endosphere...
ATGGCCAGGACATGCCCCAGGGTGGCAACGAAATCCACTGCGACCGGCTGGGCCGGGTGCGGATCCGCTTCCACTGGCAGGATTCCGCCGACGCCACATGCTGGGTGCGCGTCGCGCAACGCTCGGCCGGCGGCGGCATGGGCAGCCAGTTCCTGCCGCGCATCGGACAGGAAGTACTGGTGCAGTTCATCGAAAACGACATCGACCGGCCGATCATTCTCGGCGCCCTGTACAACGGTCAGGGCGAAAGCGGCATCGCGCCAACGCCTGGCGGCACCACCGCGCAGGAAGCATCCGACCATTTCAGCCAGGCCCACGACCACGCCACCTCGGCGCAGGGCAACCTGGTCGGCGGCAACGGCCCGGTATGGCATGGCGCCGGCGGCGGCAGCGGCGCCCACCGCAACGCATCCGCGATGTGGGGTGTGCGCAGCAAGGAGTTTGGCGGCGGCGGCTACAACCAGCTCATGTTTGACGACACCGACAACCAGGGCCGCGTGCAGTTGCGCACCACCCAGGCAGCCACGGAGTTGAACCTGGGCCACCTGGTCCACAACACCGACAACTACCGCGGCAGCCTGCGCGGCCAGGGCGCCGAGCTGCGCACCGATGCTTATGGCGCAGTGCGCGCCGGTGCAGGCCTGCTGGTGACCAGCTACAAGATTTCGCACGGCGCCTCGCAGCGCGAACCGGCGGGTGACAATACCGCCGGCATCGCGATGCTGAAGCAGGCTGTCAAGCTGGGCGAGACCTTTAGCGACGTCGCCGTAAAGCATGGCACTGTAGGCCTCGCCTCCCACATGGGCGCACACAAAGCCAATGCCAGCACTCTCGATGAAAAGGAAGCACCGCTGAAATCGCTGCTGACTGCCGTCTCCGGCATGGTGGGCGACGCCAGCATCGATGCCGCGCAAGCTGATGCAGGAGAGCGCAACTCCGGCGCTGGCGCGGGCAAGTTGCCGCACAGCGCCGATCCGATCATCGCCATTACAGCCAAGGACGGGCTGTCAATGAGCGCCGCGCGCGACCTGCAAATGGCCGCAGGCGAAACCGCAACCGTGATGAGCGGCGCCGACACGCAGCTCGCAACTGGCGGCCAGATGCGCATCCACACGCAACAAACCATCGGCATGCTGGGTGGTGCAGTCAAGCCAGGCGAGCAGGACATTGGCGTACAGATTATCGCCGCGCGCGATCCGATTGATGTGCAGGCGCAGGCAGGCGCAATCCTAGTGCAGGCGCGCGACGTGATCAACGTAAAAAGCTCAAACGCCCATATCGATTGGGCTGCCGCGAAGAAGATCAGTCTGTCCACCGTGGGTGGCGCAAACATCACTATTGATGGCGGCAACATCACATTGCAGTGTCCGGGCAAGATCGAAATCAAGGCAGGCAAAAAGTCCTTTATTGGCCCAGAAGGCCTGGAGTATTCGTTGCCCAAGTTACCGAAGTCTGCGACCAAGCCTGAATCTCTGAAGTTCGACTTGTTGTTGACGTCCTTGCCTGGCTCCATCGCAACACCTCTCAGCCAATGTAATTGGCAGATCGTACGGGCTGGCGGGCAAGCTCGCGACCGCGTAATTGTCCAAGGCTGCACAGACGATCAAGGCAAATTAAAAATGACACCTGCGCAAGAACTTCGGCTATCGGTTGCCGTAGCACGCTGGCCAAATGACCTGATGTTAATAGGGCCGGGCATGGCACGACCGTTTGAACTCTACAAACAGAGGGATGACTGGAGCCAAGGAGATAAGACCCTACATGCACTAGCGGCACTCGATTTTTCTGAAGTCCCGCGGACGCATATTTCAACCAAAACGAGCCAAAAGGAAATCGTTCGAGCGGGGCAAGGACTTGGCGAAAAAAGTACTTACGACTTCTTTAAGAAATTGAATACCTAAGCATGAACATGCCATTTACACCGGTCGAGCTCACCGACCAGAAACAAAATACAGTAGTTGGTCAAGCAGCGAGCCATGCTGAAACGCATCGGTTAGATCTCATGGACGAGACGGCTTTTGCCAACCTGAGATATGGAAATTCAGTTAAATGCTTTACAACCGGGATGGCTTACTACAACGATCTATACGATGCGATGAAGGGAGCGAAGAAACACATCTTCATTGCCGGGTGGCAGATCGATTGGGACGTTGAATTGAAACCTGGAGTGCGACTGATAGATCTTCTTAGAGAAAAAGTACTTAGCTCAGAGTCTTTCCGCGTATTCGTAATGCCGTGGATGTCGCCTAAAATTGGCCTGAATACGGGCGATCTGGCGACTATGCTCGCAATTTTCCAGTTGAATGCTGGGCGTAAGTCATTACAAGCGATTTGTTGCCCATCGGGGACCCAGTGCGACTTTACGGGGATTGAAAAGAGCATGTTCAGTCACCACCAAAAGTTGGTCGTTATAGATAATAAGATCGGTTATATAGGCGGTATTGACTTGGCATACGGCCGTCGTGATGACGAACGCTTTTCGCTTGATCCAGGAAAGCGGAAGTTTAAGGAGCGATACAACCCTGGTGTCCCCCCTATGCATCAAATTACCCCGAAAGATGGGCGCTGCCTGTCGGCAACCGACTTGTTGTGTACGACCTTTACATTCGCAAAATGGAATATTGGTGGCAACACCGAACCGGGTGCACTGAGCAAATTCTTTAGCAGCGCAATGGACAAAGCGGAATGGCTCTCTTTGAAGGCAGTTGAGTCAGTGAACGCAGCAGCAGCCGGCATAGAGAAAACTAAAGAAGCTGTCGCTGCCGAGGTTCGAGTTGCGGCAAAAGCGACCACTCATGCAGCATCTGCGTCGCTAGATGTGGCAGTTGCAGTGGCAAATTCAGTCAGCAGGCAATGCGCAGCAATGCAAGTCCCCGACTTCTACAATGGAGTCAAGCAATATAAAGTTGGCACTCAACCTACATCCACACTTCCGGATAGCCTCCGCCAATCCGAAAAAGACATGCGCGAAGGCTGGAACTCCGTTATCGATCAGATTCCGGAATTTTTGTCTCCACTTAGCAGGCTAAGGAAGGTGCGCTCGACACCTCACTCCTCTATTCCAGGCGCCCTTGAAAGACTAGAGCGCGATGCGCGGAATCGCGCGAACGTTATTATTGACGCCACAGCTGCATTAGCGGGGCAAGTTCAACGCGGAGCCGAGGCAACTCGTCTGGTTTGCGTCGAAATAGGACCGGCAATGGATGTTGGTGCAAAAAAGGCAAAAGTAGCGGTGCGTACTGCTGCCGCGAATGCCCAGCGAGAAATTGAGGAAGGTGTGAATGTCTTCCAGCGCGCCCTGATCGCTGAAGTGAATGAAATCCGTGCTCTTGTTAGCGAACACATAAGGGTAGCGGGTGTGATTCTTCGACTTGGTGTAACGGAAGGGACTAGCCTGATCAGCCAAGATTTCCTTGAGGACGCGATCGGAACCTATAATCGATTCTGCAAAAACGTCTACGCAGCTCAGCTCGCCGTTTCGTGGCTGGACGCGGAAGCGCATCCACTCCTCTTTAATCCTGAGACAAAGTCTGCAGTGGATTCAGTTCTCAGCGAAACTCAACCGCGCCAGCCCTGGCAAGACGTACACTGCCGCATAGAGGGTCCTGCCGTAGACGACATCGCCCTGAACTTCATTCGCCGATGGAACGCGAGTAATACCAGCTACTTAGCAGCCCCAAAAAAACAACTTAATCCACAGCGAGCAATCGAGGGGCTATTGGCCCCCGTTGGCACGGCCCTGCACGGAGCGTGGAGCGCATCAAAAAATTTAGCACTCCATAAACTCGCCCTGATCGGAAAGGAGTTTTATCCACAACCACGTAAGGCTTTGCTTGCTGGCGATCCCCGCAACGGGGTGGCCGTGCGAGTACTTCGAAGTGCGCCGGAAAAAATGTGCCGACAGGAAGCGGAAGCAGAGAAAAAGAAGGGCGCAGCGGTAAAAGCACAGCATGAGATCCTCGACACAATGGTCAGTCTGATTAGGGGTGCCACAGACTTCATTTACATTGAAAATCAATTTTTCCAGACCGATTTTGAAGATCCTTCTTTCGACCCTTGGTCTGCTAGCGGGGCGGCGCGCAGATCCGCCCCGATGAAGCACATGATCTCATCGCTGGGTTCTGAACTGTCAACACGCATCACCAGTTCAGGGGGCGCACCACATAGGAAAACTCTGCCTAAGAACATTATTGGCAAGACTTTGGCCGAACGAATTGCCATGGCAATTCGTTGGGATCAGCCGTTCCATGTTTACCTTGTTTTGCCAGTGCACCCGGAGGGCAAGCTGTCTGATCTGGCCATTGCCGGTCAGATCCATTGGACGATGCAGAGCTTGGTGTTTGCGAGCGGTAGTTTGGTCAATCAGATCCGACGGGCGATTTTTGCCAAACGAAATTGCAAGAGACCGATGGATGATGGCATCTGGGCGGCAGCATGGGAAGCTGCCGGCCAAGAAGCGGGCAATGGATATGTTTACGACGAAGTAACCGACGAAGAGTGGGCGCAATATCTGACGCTCTTGAACCTTCGAAACTGTCAGCACGTAGGCGGCCGGCTCTGTACGGAACAAATTTACGTCCACAGCAAGCTAATGATTGTCGATGATCGCCACATAATCATGGGCAGCGCAAACATTAACGATCGCAGTTTAAGCGGGAGCCGAGATTCGGAAATTGCTGTGATGCTCCTAGACACTGCAGAGGCAAAGAGGAAGATCCGCGACCTTGAAACGACCGTGAATCCGCTCGCTCGAAATTTACGAATGGATCTGTGGAGAAAGCACCTGGCGCTAGCGGGCAACGGCAACGAAATTGTAGGAGCTGCGTCTTCGCTATCGACACTTATCGAGACCCCTGCCGCGCAAGCTACTATCAAGGCAATTCAGGAATTGGCCACGTCCAACGCGGAGTTGTATAGCCGTGCCTTTCCCTATGTCCCTTGGAGTAAATCCGAATCTTCGCGCGTAGGCGGAGAAGGCGCATCGCTCTGGCCACCATGCTCTAAGGGCGGCGAAAAGAGCGATGCTGCAAAAGTGGAAGCAGAAATGCCTTTTGATGAGAGATTTTGGACTTCGAACAGCAAAGAATCTGCGCCAAAAGGCATACGAGGATTTTTTACGGCTCTTCCAACCTACTGGACCAGTGGCGAGAATAACCAGCCAGGTAAGATGAGTACTGTGCTGCTCACACAAAGCACTCCTGTAAAGAATTCGGAAGTGGGAGAAAGAGATGTTGTCAATGGGTAGAAATTTAAGCGGTTACGGCATCACTGCCGCAGGCATTCAAATCCTCGTCTTGTCGCTGCTAGCCGGATGTAGCAAAGCAAATACCTTAGCTGAGAAACTCAGTAGTGAGAAGAAGAACTCCAGCGACTGGCAGGCTATGTGTTTGGGACATCTCTTGCTTGACACTCCTCCCCTTAAAGAGCTGGGCGCGACGCCCGTGCGATATGATTTCGTTTACCAGATCAAAGGGATCGGTGGCGAGGAAGGGACATGGGGAGAACTGCGATACGGCAAGTTGAAGGTCGCAGAATCTGTTCCGGGAAATAGCGACAGCTTGTCGAATGTACGGAACTCTGCCCGACATGAAGTAATCTCGCAAGAGAAGTACTTGAAACTTATTAGCGCAAAACAAGCGCAAATCCAAAGCTGGAGCAGGCGGGCTACAGAAGGATCCCCCGATGAAAAGCAAGCGGCTAAGAGCGTCTTGTCCGACAAAAAGCGCGAGCTTGACGAACTGACCCACGCGTCCGTTGTCTCAGGGGGGGCTGATATCGATCCTCGCGATGGATTTGGAGTTCGGATCGGTTCCGACTTCATCGTCGGATTTCAAAGTGAGGAAGATAATCGAATCCGGATTTTCGAAGGACCCTTTACTACTTCAGTACCGGAAAGCCCTGAAGCAGCATCGGAAGAACTTCGTAAAATTAGGAGGAGTTATCAGCCGCGATCACCTTCCGTCATCCCGGCGTCATCTGGTTATTGCACCGCCTACGGCTTTTTTAGCGAGGAACAAGGGATCGGGCAACAGGCCAGTATCCGTATGCCATTCCAGCTAAAGGAATATCCAAATTTGCTTTTCTATTTCGATAGCTCCCCATCGGAAGACGAATTTCAACGCAATCCTCAAATAGTTCGGCAGCGTGGAAAGAATCGGAAGATGTTGGATAGTGATGACAGTAAGATCCGAAGCGAAACCGCCTCCGTACAAATTCTGGGAATGCCTGGGCGCATGTCATCGCAGGAATACGAACCAATGTGCATCACGAAGAATGACTGTCAGCCACCAGCACTTGCGTATGCCATCGAAGCCGAAGTCTCAGGGGTTCCCGGGCGGGCAGATCGTCCGCATTTGGTGCTTCACATGAGCGCGATCTTGTCGGATGAACACAAACTTAAGTTGCCACCCCTTGAAAACACAGCAAGCGACAAGCTTGATTACCCCGCTTTACGTGGCCACATTCCCCCCCCATATCACGTTGGTAAGGAAATCTTCCAAAAGGTTCTGAACTCCATCCGAATCCGGCCAGGAGCATTTGTCGCGAAGACGAGTGGAAATTCGCCAAAAGCTCAAGCTTTGAAAGACTAGGATCATCGAAGATGTCCCTGAAGTCTTTCAGCAAGTGTACGAGCTGATGCGCCTGGTTCCGAGCCGTGCTCACTGTGCCACTTGCACGCTCTTCACAGTGCCATATTGACACTGGTGCAGCAAGACGGTGTGACTGCCCTGCAGTCCATTCGCCGCACCGGTGTCCTATGGCATCGAGTACAGGATGCTGTTGAGCAGCATCATTGAGCGCGTTACTTTTGACGGCTTGGTCTACACCGGCCTCGCTCACATTTGGAATCGATAAGGGGGGTGGTCCGTGCTTTACCAGCACATCGAAAAACCGGAGAGGACCAAGTACCTTTCACAGGTCCTTCGATTTGGCGCCACACTGCTAACCATACTCTGTTGCAGATCTGTTGTAGCTGCAAGCGCAGAATGGAAAGAAGAGTGTGTCGGCCGCTCGATGTTTCAGCTTCCTCCCGATGTGGAAGTGGCGGGCCATGCTTACCGCGAGATTGCGAATGAAATGCAAGGCGGGAACGGCCTGTCCGAGCCCCAGTTCGCTGACGATCAAATCGCTGGGTGGAGCAGGTTCGGCTACACCGGCTTCTTTTTGATCTCGAATCCGCTAAGCGCGATCGAGATTAAAGACGTGCGCTCTAAATTCGTGAAGGCAAAGAGTGCGTTGAAAGCGCGGCTCGCGAGCGGCAAGCCCAGTGCTGACGAGAAGATAGTTGACATCAGCATCGCGCATAGAAACTTGGCATGGAGTTCTCAAAGCAATGTGAGGTTTCTCCTTCAACTGAACGATCACCTGATCTCGGGCCGATTCGGGTACACAGACAAAACCAAGGCCGAGAACATTAAACTCTTCAAGTCATTTGCAGAGAGGGTTGAGCCTCGCCCCATCTTTTCAATTCCTAACGAACCTGGCGTTTGCTTGCCTTACACGTTCATAAGGGACGATGGACGACATCTGAGGGATGTTACGGTGACCTACCGTAGCAGAGCATATCCGGACGTTTCGATCATCCTGCATGATTCGACGCCGGCCGAGTCACCTTCTTCGACGTCGAAGGCCAAGGCACAACCTCAATTCGTTCTGAACGAGTTCTGGTCCCAGTATGAACATAGCGAGACCGGCAGAAAAGTCAGCGCGGCGTGGTGGCCCCGTACGACGCAAGCCGTCGAAATCGATGGCCGTGAAGGGCTGTCAACATTCGTAAAGATCGTTCGAGTCGATGGCAGTATCGACTACGGTTATTCGGCACACGTTTCCGGGGAAACAGAAATGCCTGATTTGACTCTTCACGTAATTCGAGAGGCAAACAGCGCGCAGGCTGGCGGAAGGAAGCCTACCCGGCAACAAGAACTTCTCGAATTAGCGCAGCGAATTGCTACCACCATTCGAAGACGGTAATTGCTCCGGCCTGTGACATCAGGAAGAAAACAAAGAATGGAGCTGCAAGCTGCAAGCTGCAATCATCAGTGCTGGACAGTGGAGCTATCCAGGTAATTTGGGTTGCCAAGCCACGGCGGGACTCACTCGACGTCGACCACCTGGGCTGCCTGCAAAGGCTGCGGCCGCCCTACCCCATAGTCTTGGACGAAGTCGACAACCATCGCGCTGAAAATTGCTGCAGCATGCGCCACACCCAACGAGAAACCATGCACGATCCCGCTCCATGTTGCCATGTTCTTTGATGATACAAACAATAATCTGTACCTAGATAGGGAGGGGTTTCCGCGTAGAAGTTCCTGATGCAAAAGGAAATCCATCTGCAATCAACAAAAGACCTGTCGCGAAAAAGACGACACCTACAAGAAGGAATGTTGAATGTTAATGAAATTGTTACTCGTGCTGGGCGCTGCACTCTTGATGGCTTGCGCGCCCCTTGTCAAGCAGGACGACTCCAAATATGGAGCCAGCATAGGGATTGTTAATCACACAGCTCGATACATTCATTCAGCGACAGTAAATGGCGCCGGCGGAGCAAACATGGATGCTTGGGGAGCTGGTATCAGTGACGTTTGTTGTGTTTCGGTTCCTGTTAAATGGTATCCAGGAATGCAAGTCCTAGTACGTTGGAATATGCCTGAGAACGGAAAATACGTTTTCAAGGAGAAGATGGTCACCGTGGAAAAGTATGACGAACCTGGCAGCGTCTATATGCACTTTTTCCCCGATGATGAAGTTCGAGTAGTTGTTTCAAGACATTGGAGCATTAGTGGGAAACACCCTATTCCCGCTCCAGTAAAGCCTATGTCTCTGTCCAATCAATCACAAACTGTGGCAGTAGGAAGGTGAGTTCATTGAAAAATCTATGCTGCCACAATTCGAAGACGGTAATTGCTCCGGCTTGTGACATCAGGAAGAAAACAAAGAATGGATCTGCAAGCTGCAATCATCAGGGCTGGACAGTGGAGCTATCCAGGTAATTTGGGTTGCCAACCCACGGCGGGACTCACACGACGTCGGCCACCTGGGCTGCCTGCAAAGGCTGCGGCCGCCCTACCCCATAGCCTTGGGCGAAGTCGACACCCATCGCACGCAAGCAGGCGAGCACCGCATCGTCTTCCACGAATTCGGCAATTGTCTGCTTGCCCATCACGTGCGCGATCTGGTTGATCGATTCGACCATGGCGCGTTCAGTCGGGCTGTGCAGGATGCCTTTGATGAAGCTGCCATCGATCTTCACGTAATCGACCGGCAAGTGCTTCAGGTAGGCGAAGGACGACATGCCGGCGCCGAAATCATCGAGCGCGAAGCGGGCGCCCTGCGCTTGCAGGTCCTGGATCAGGGTTGCGGCTTGGGCCAGGTTGGCCACGGCCACCGTTTCCGTGATTTCGAAACACACATCTTCCAGCGCCACACCAGTGATGCGCTGCTGCTCCAGCACGAATTCCAGCAAACCTTCATCGCACACTGATGCGCCGGACAGGTTGATGGCCCAACTGGTGCCTGGCGGCTGCTGCGCCAGCGCTTCGAAGGCGTGGCGAATCACCCAGCGGTCGAGCAGCGGCATCAGGTCATAGCGTTCTGCGGCGGGGATGAAGGCCATTGGGGGCACCAGGCCGCCCTGTTCGTCGAGCATGCGCACCAGCACTTCGGCATGCGCGCGGCCACCCCGCAGCGGCGCGATGGTTTGCAAGTGCAGGCAGAAGCGGTCGTTTTCCAGCGCGGCGCGGATGCGGGACACAGCTTCCATTTCGGTCTGCCGCACCGAGAGTTCGGCATCGTCGTCGCTGTACAGGTGGATGCGGTTGCGGCCCTTCTCTTTCGCCATGTAGCAGGCGGCGTCGGCGGCCTTCATCACTTCTTTCAGGCTGCTGCTGCGGCTATCGAGCAGCACCAGGCCGATGCTGACGCCGATGCGATAGCTGCGCACGCCCCAGGCGAAATGCAGGTCCACCACGGCCTTGCGCACTTTCTCCGCTACCCGCAAGGCGTCCTCGTGGCTGCATTGTGTCAGCATGATGCCGAATTCGTCTCCGCCCAACCGGCCGACGATGTCACGTTCGCGCAGTGTCGATTGCAGGAGCTGGCTCACTTGCTTGATCAGTTCGTCGCCTGCCGCGTGACCGCTGGTGTCGTTGACGATCTTGAAGCGATCCAGGTCGAGGTAAAGCACGGCATGTTCGCCGCCGCTGCCCTGGCGCAGGGCCGACAGCAGTTCGCGCAGGCGGCGTTCGAACTCGCGCCGGTTCAGGATGTCGGTCAGTTCGTCGTGCGTGGCCTGGTAACTCAGTTGCGCGGCGTGGCGGCGCGCTTCGCTTGCGTCGTGCAGCACGATGACCTGGCCGATGGCAGTGCCATCCGGTGCGTGGATCGGTGCTACCGAACGGTCGACCGGCAGCAGGGAGCCGTCGGTTGCCAGCACATGCAAGGCACCGCCCTCGCCTTCCAGGCGGCACACTTCATCCAGCGGGCGCCCCAGCATATCGGCGCCGGTCATGCCCAGCATCTGTTCGGCATTGCGGTTGCTGTAGCTGACGCGCTGCTCGCGGTCGGTGGTGATCACGGCGTCAGCGATCGACCCCAGGGTCACCTGCACCAGTTCTTTTTCGGCGAAGGATTCGGCTTCGCTCTGGCGCAGTTGCAGCAGCAGGCGCTCGCGGCGGGCGAAGGAGCGGCGCAGGTAGCTGTTGCCGCTCCAGGCCAGCACAGCGGCGGCCAGCAGCATCACTGCCAGCAAGGCAGTCGAAACCTGGCGTGCGGCGTCGTTGATGGCGGCGGCAAAGCCGATGGCAAGTGGCGTCAGCCTGCGGTCGACTTCCTGGATTTCCAGCAGCACGGCTGGCGCACGGCGGGCGGCAGGTTCCATGGTGTGCACGCGCTCACCCAGTTCGCGCAGGCGCAGCAGATGCTGGTCGCTGTGTTCCCAGTAGGTGATGGCGCGCGCCATCAGGTAGATATCCTTGAAATTGCGGTACAGCCAGACCATGCCGCGCACATCTTCTTCGGCATTGCGGCCGCCAAGGAAGCCTTCTC
>Ga0102595_101438_pt1 | contig 11005 bp, 9 predicted proteins | sample Araplaol_mTSA_r2_2_FD_76864 | JGI IMG/M metagenome (GOLD analysis project Ga0102595, IMG submission 76864) | Arabidopsis root microbial communities from North Carolina, USA - plate scrape MF_Col_mTSA_r2 (SPADES assembly) (version 2) | ecosystem: Host-associated > Plants > Roots > Endosphere...
CGTCGAGCCTCTCGAGCAGGCCTTGACGAACCAGCAGGCGGCGGCTTCGCGTGCGCAGAGCGGGCGTACCGGGGATTGGGGCGGGTTGCATCGCTGCGGATTCTGAGTCATCCCGCGCGCGGATCGGCTCCCATATTCGAGGGTTTGCCCCTCCCCACCCTTCGAGGGTGGGGTGGCGCGCGGCCGCGCTGCCGATGAGGCAGCGCAGCCCCCAACAACAAGTCCACTGGAGAAAGCCTCATGTTCGATCTCTCGAATCTCAAGATCGGAGCCCGCCTCGGGCTGGGTTTTGCACTGTTGCTGCTGTTGCAGCTTGTCATCACCGGCATCGGTTTGCGCGAGATGGCGCATCTCTCGGACAGCGTCGCCTTCGCGACCGAGGTGGGCCAGCGCAAGCTCGACGAGCTCAACAACGTGCAGTCCGCCATCGGCAAGCGCGCCATCGCGGCGCGCAACCTCGCGCTGGTGTCGGGCCCGGCGGCGCAGAAGGGCGATATCGACCTCGTCGGCAGCTCGCAGCGCGAGATAGACGGCGGCCTGCAGAACCTGGCCGCAGTGATGGCCGCGCCGGACGCCTCGACTCCCGAGGAGCGCCGGATGCTCGAGAAGCTGCGCGCGCTGGAGGCGCAGTACCTGCCCATCGCGAAGAACGTCGTCGGCCTCGCCACTTCGCAGCAGACCGACGCGGCCGTGAAGGTGCTGACGCAGGAGTGCATGCCGCTGCTCAATCAGGTGCTGGCGCATGTCTCGGCCTTCCAGGCGATGCTGAGGAAGAGCGCCGACGAAAGCACGGCCTCGACCCAGGCCGCGTACCAGCGCGCCAAGTGGATGATCCTGTGGATCAGCTGCGCTTCGCTGGCTGGCGGGCTGCTGCTGGCATATCGCATGACGCGCTCCATCACGCGGCCGCTGGGGCAGGCGGTGACCGTGGCGCAACAGGTGGCTGCGGGCGACCTGACGGCGCGCATCGAGGTGGCTGACGCATCCGAGTCGGGCATGCTGATGCGCGCGCTGCGCTCGATGAACGACGAGCTCGCCAAGGTGGTGGGGCAGGTACGCGACGGCACCGATTCCATCGCCTCGGCATCGGGCCAGATCGCCTCGGGCAACCGCGACCTGTCCTCGCGCACCGAGGCACAGGCCAGCTCGCTGGAGCAGACGGCCGCCGCCATGCAGGAGCTCACCGGCACCGTCAGGCAGAACGCCGACAACGCGCGGCTGGCCAACCAGCTCGCCGACTCGGCCTCGCAGGTGGCTTCGCGCGGCGGCGCGGTGGTCGATCAGGTGGTGGAGAAGATGGCGTCCATCAACGCCTCGTCGAGGAAGGTGGTCGAGATCATCGGCGTGATCGACGGCATCTCGTTCCAGACCAACATCCTCGCGCTGAACGCCGCCGTGGAGGCGGCCCGCGCCGGCGAGCAGGGGCGCGGCTTCGCGGTGGTCGCCTCGGAGGTGCGCAGCCTGGCGCAGCGCTCGGCCGCGGCGGCCAAGGAGATCAAGACGCTGATCGGCGACTCGGTGGGCGAGGTGGAGGCAGGCAGCACCCTGGTCAACGAGGCCGGCAAGACCATGGAGGAAATCATGGGCAGCGTGCGGCGCGTGACGGACATCATGGCGGAGATCACAGCGGCCAGCCAGGAGCAGGCGGCCGGCATCGGTCAGGTCAACGACGCCATCAAGCAGATGGACCGCACCACCCAGCAGAACGCGGCGCTGGTCGAGCAGGCCTCGGCCGCCGCGCAGTCGATGAACGACCAGGCCGCGGGGCTGGTGCACGCGGTGCGGATGTTCAAGCTGGCCTGAATCCGCCCTTCAGCGGCCGGTCAGTTCGACTTGCGCCACTGCTCGCGCCAGAGCTTGTCGAGCTGCGGCGCGAGCGCGGCAGGCGGCGAGCCCAGCAGGCGATTGCTGCCGTTGCGCTGCACCAGGCCGTAGATGCGGCCGGAGCCCTGGTCGTAGAGCGCGATGGCGTTGTTGTCGTAGCAGTCGTGCGGCTTGCAGAAGGCATGCAGCAGGTAGCGCGTGCCCTCGACCGTCACCCATTGCGGCTCGGGCGCCGGGCCTTCGCGGCGCACCAGCCAGCGCTCGTTCTCGCGCGTGCCCAGCGCGGCGCGCCAGGCTTTCTGCATGGCGGGGCCCTGCGCCAGCGCGGCGGGGCTTCCGGTGGGCGGGGGCGGCACCTTGGCGGCCGGCTCGGGCGGAGGCGGCAGCGCGCGGGCGGCGCCGTTGCAGCGCCAGTAGCGCAGCTTCATCATCTCGGGGCCGAGCTGGCCGGCCAGGGGCTTGTCGGCATCCAGCGTGGCGTACTGGCCGCGCGGGCTGCGGTAGACCAGGAAGGTGAGGGCGCCGGCCTTGCCCGTGTCGCCCACCAGCGCCACGTCGAAGCCCGCGGGCGGCGGGCTGTTGCCGAAGAGGCTGTGGACCGTCTGCGGCTCGCGGGTGACCACGCGGCGCTTGCCGCTCTCGGCGATCAGCGAATCCTGCCGGACCTGCAGCGCCGCGGCCGAGTTGTCCGCGCAGTCGGCGGACCAGCGGCCGGTGTACTGGTCAACGTAGTTGGGAAGCTGCTGTCCGCCCTGTTGCGACCAGGCCGCGGCCGGCAGCAGCGCGGCCAGCAGGGCTGTGCGCAGCAGGGCGCGGGTGTTGCTCGTCGTCTTTGTCGTGGTCTTGCTTCTCGTCATTCGTCTTCGCAGCGTTGTCTGGTCTCAGGCCGATTTGGGCGCGGGCGTCTTGGGCTTGTAGGAGCAGAAGGTGGCCACCGCGCACTCCCAGCAGCGCGGCTTGCGCGCCACGCAGATGTAGCGGCCATGCAGGATCAGCCAGTGGTGGGCATGCAGCCGGTACTCCAGTGGGACGCGCTTCTCGAGCTTGAGTTCCACCTCCAGCGGCGTCTTGCCCGGAGCCAGCCCGGTGCGGTTGCCCACGCGGAAGATGTGCGTGTCGACCGCAATCGTCGCCTCGCCGAAGGCCACGTTCAGCACCACGTTCGCCGTCTTGCGGCCGACGCCTGGCAGGGCCTCCAGCTCGGCGCGGGTGCGCGGCACCTCGCCTCCGTGCTGTTCCACCAGCATGCGGCAGGCCTCGATCAGGTGCCTGGCCTTGCTGCGGTACAGGCCGATGGTCTTGATGTATTCCTCCAGCCCCTCCACGCCCAGATCGAGGATGGCCTGCGGCGTGTTCGCCACCGGAAAGAGCTTGCGGGTGGCCTTGTTCACGCCCACGTCGGTGGCCTGGGCCGACAGCAGCACGGCGGCCAGCAGCTCGAAGGGGGTGCTGTACTCCAGTTCGGTCTCGGGCTCGGGGTTGGCCGCCTGCAGGGTGGCGAAGAAGAGGGGGATGTTGTCTTTTTTCATGGGGCTTCGGAAGGGCAGGCAAGGGCGGCAGCCGCAATATATCGTCGAAAGCAGATAGCCTTACGCAGCTTTATTGCCCGCGCTTTGGCGACAATGCCACCCCAGAAAGAGAGACTGACCATGCAATTCGCCTCCCGCCTCGACAACGTCGAGACCTCCGCCATCCGCGAACTCTTCAAGCTGCTGGGCAAGCCAGGCATCATCAGCTTCGCGGGCGGCTTCCCCGACAGCGCCATGTTCGACGTCGAAGGCCTCAAGGAGGCGAGCCAGAAGGCACTCACCGAGGAACCCGGCGGCGCGCTGCAATACGGCGCCACCGAAGGCTACGAACCCCTGCGCACGCAGCTCAGCTCCTTCATGAAGACCAAGGGCGTCGACGTCGACCCCAGCGGCCTGATCGTCACCACCGGCAGCCAGCAGGCGCTGGACCTGCTGGGCAAGACCATGATCTCGCCCGGCGACAAGGTCATCGTCGAGGGCCCGACCTTCCTGGCCACCATCCAGTGCTTCCGCCTCTACGGCGCGCAGCTCATCAGCGCGCCCATCGACGCCAACGGCGTGAAGACCGACGAGCTCGAGAAGCTCATCGCCGAGCACAAGCCCAAGTTCGTCTACCTGATTCCCACCTTCGGCAACCCCAGCGGCGCCATGCTGAGCCTGGAGCGCCGCAAGAAGGTGCTGGAGCTGGCCGTGAAATACCAGACGCTGATCGTCGAGGACGACCCCTATGGCGACCTCTACTTCGGCGAGGCCCCGCCGCCTTCGATCATGTCGCTGAGCAAGGACGTGCCCGGCAGCCGCGAACTGCTCGCGCACTGCGGCAGCCTGAGCAAGGTGCTGAGCCCCGGCCTGCGCATCGGCTGGATGATCGCGCCGCCCGAACTGCTGGCCAAGGCCACCATGTGCAAGCAGTTCAGCGACGCCCACACCAGCACCTTCTCGCAGGCCACGGCCGCGCAATACCTCAAGAGCGGCCGCATGCCCGCGACGCTGGCGCATGTGCGAGAGGTGTACGGCCAGCGCGCGCAGGCCATGGGCGCGGCGCTCAAGCGCGAGCTGGGCGACGCGGTGAGCTTCACCCAGCCCAACGGCGGCCTGTTCTTCTGGGCCCGCCTGACGGGCGCCAACGGCAAGCTGGCCGACGCGAACGAACTGGCCAAGCGCGCCATCGAAAAGCTGGTGGCCTTCGTGCCCGGCGCGCCGTTCTTCGCGGAGAAGCCCGACGTTGCGACTCTGCGCCTGAGCTTCGCGACGGCCGACGTGGCGAAGATCGAAGTGGGCGTGAAGCGCCTCGGCCAGGCCCTCTGAAACGCTGAAGGCCGGTGGTGTGCGCGGTCTGCGCGCCACCGGCCGGACGCTGGCTAGAACTGGTACCTGGCGCTCGCGACCAGCGTGCGCTCGTTGCCGGGGTAGTAGTTGTCGTATGCGCGCGAGGCGGTGTATTTGCGGTTGGCCAGGTTGGTTGCCGACAGCACCAGGCGCCACGGGCCCGTCGTGTAGTGCACCGTGGCGTCCAGCAGCGCCACGCCGCCTTCGGCGGTGGTGTTGGCGACCTGGTTCCAGCGCCTGCCGATGTAGCGCACGCCGCCGCCGAAGCCGATGCCGTTGTTCATGGTGTATTCGAGCCACAGGGACGCAGACTGCTTGGGAACCTGGATCGGCATCTTGCCCAGCTCTCTCGTATCGGCGCTCTCCAACACCTTCATGCCGAGCGCGGTGTAGGAAGCGACGAAGTTCAGGTTGCGAGCCAGCTCGGCCTTGGCTTCCAGTTCGAGGCCGCGCGAGCGGATGCGGCCGATCTGGCGGGACTCGAAGGTGTTCTGGTCGTAGGTGACCACGTTCGATTTGCGCAAGTCGAAAACGGCCGCTGTGAACGAAGTACGCGAGTCTTCGGGCTGATACTTGATGCCGGCTTCGACCTGCTTGCCCCTGGTCGGCCGCAGCGGGCTGCCGTTGAGGTCGACGCCGCTGGTCGGCATGAAGGACGTGGCATAGCTGACATACGGCGCCCAGCCGTTGCCGATCAGATAGCTCAGGCCGGCACGGCCGCTGAACTTGTTGTCGGCCTGGCCTTTGCGGGAGTTGTTGATTCGGTCGGTGGTTTCGGACTTCACACGATCCTGCCGGCCACTGAACGTGAGCACCCAGCCGTCATCGATCCTGATCTGGTCTTGCGCGTAGAAGCCGAGCTGCTGGGTGATCTGGGTGTAGTCGCTGCGGGGGAGCGTGGGCTCTTGAACCGGCACCAGGTTGATGGGGTTGCGCAAGTCGAGGCCGGGTGCCGGTCCGGAGAACTCCTTGGACGTGTAGCGCACGCGGGTCGCGTCGAAGCCGAACAGCAGCGTGTGCTCGGCGATCCCGGTGCGGACACGGCCCTGCAGCTGCGCGTCCGAACTCCACTGGCTGAACCACTCCGGAAACGAGCGCGCGCTGCGCGTGAGCGTGTAGTTGTCGGGGCGCAGCGCATGGCGCAGGATGTGCTTGTCGACGCGGGCGTTGGAGTAGCGCAGGTTGTGGCGCACCGTCCAGCTGTCGTTCAGTTCGTGCTCGAACAGGTAGCCCAGCGATTCCTGGCGGTTCCTGATGCGGCTGAACTTCGGGTCGCCGCGCATGATGCCGGTATTGCGGCCTGCGTTGTCCACGACATTGAAGATGTCGTCGCTGGCCTTGTTGTCGAGAAATTCGCCGAGCAGCGTGAACGAGGTTTTGGCCGTGGGCCGCCAGCGCAGCGAAGGAGCCAGGTAGGTGCGCTTGTTCGCGAACGGCGTGCCATCTCCGTAGCGCATCTGCGAATTGGTGTCCAGGCCGAGGCCCACCAGGCGGTAGCTGAGCATGTCGCTGGCGACGCCACCCAGATCGAAGGCCAGTTGCTCGCGCTGGAAGCTGCCGTACTTCACCTCGACTTCGCGCACCGGCGTGTTGCCCGGCATCTTGCTCACGCGGTTGATGATGCCGCCGGCATCGCCCTGGCCGAAGACGGCCGAGGCCGGCCCGCGCAGTACTTCGACGCGCTCGAGCCCGTAGGTCTCGGTCACGGCGTAGGCTGGCATGGCGAGGCCGTCGCGGTAGCCTGACATGCCCGATGTGGCGTCGAAGCCGCGCATCAGGATCCAGTCGATGCCCCGGGGATCGAAGCCCCAGTTGCCGACCGCAACGCCGGGCGTGTAGCGCACGGCTTCCATGATGTCCTGGGCGCCGCGTGCATCCATTTCGTCGCGACCGATGACCGAGATCGACTGCGGCACTTCGAGCAGCGGCGTGTCGGTCTTGGTGGCGGTCTGGCTGCGCCGGGCCACATAGCCGGGCACGGGGCCGATGGCGTCCTCGGGCTGCGCCGAGGCGCTGACCGTCACGGCCGGCAGCGTGTTGCCGGAGCCCTGCGAAGCGCGTTCGATGACCAGCGTGTTGTTCGTCGTCTGTCCGGCCAGGCCGGTGCCTTGCAGCAGTTGGGCGGTGGCCGCGCCCACGCCCAGGCCGGCCGGTATCGCCTGGCTGCGCAGGCCGTTCAGCAAGGCAGGCGGCGCCAGCAGCTGCAGGCCCGCCTGGCGGGCCAGTTGGTTCAGCGCCTGGTCCAGCGGCTGGGAAGGGATGGCAACGCCGATGACCGCGCCCGAAGCCGCTGGCGTCGCCTGCGGAGCCAACGGCGTTGCGGTGCCTTGCGCCATCGCGCTCTGGCCCGCCTGGGCGACACAGGCCAGGGTGGCGGCGGAGATCAGGTGGCGCGAGGCGCGGCGTGGAATGATGGTGCGAGAAGGCATGCGATGAGGTCGGTTCATTTCTGGGCCATGGAAATCCCGGACGGTCCGCCGGGGCGGGCTTTTCCGGGCTCTGCAGGCTGATACGACCGAGCGGCGCAAATCCCTCACGCGATTTGCAAAAGAAATGCGATGTCAGGGCTGCGAACGGCGCGCGATGACGATGGCTTGCGGACTGCCAGTCTCTTCGCGCACCTGGACCGGCAGGCTCCCGGGCAGCAGGCGCAGCCAGGTTCCGGCCTGCGCGATCTGCACGCGGCCGAACACCGGCAACGAAGCGGCATCGGGCTCGACGCGCAGCGGGCGCGGGCTGTAGCGCGCGAGACGGGAGACGACCTCTCCCAGCGGCACGTGGTGGAAGTCGAGCCAGCCTTCACGCCAGGACGCCACCGCGGCGGCCTCGCCGGGATGCGCCGTGGTGAACCGCCGCGACGCATCGATGCGCGCGCTGTCGCCGGCGCCGAGGATGCGCTCTTCGCCGCCGCTGCTGCGAACCCGCACTCGGCCCGATTGGACCGCCACGCACAGACTGCCGTCTTGCAGCGCGGCTTCGAAACGTGTGCCGAGCACGGTGATCTCGTGGCCCAGCGCGGTGACGACGAAGGGGCGCGATTCGTCGCGCGCCACGTCGAAGAAGACGCTGCCCGCGAGCAGCCGCACGGTTCGGCGTGCCGCGTAGTAGGTCACTTCGGCGCGGCTGTCCGCATCCAGCGTGAGGCGGCTGCCGTCCGGCAGGGCCTGGCTGCGGATGCGGCCGATGGCGGTGGACAGACTCCCTTGGTAGTCCGGTACCCATTGACGCCAGGCCTGCCAAAGCACGGCGCTGCCGATGCCCAGGCCGGCGATGCCGAGCAGCGTGGACAGGGCTCTGCGGCGTCCGGTGCGTACCGGCACGGCGTCGCCTCGCCACCGATGCAGCGCGGCTTCGATGCTGTCGAGTGCGCGCATCACCTCGCGCTCGACGGTCTTGATGGAGACGCCGTAGCGTTCGGCCAGCGCGGCGTGGCCGATGCCTTCGAGCCGGTCGGCCAGGAAGATGTCGCGGCTGCGCTGGGGCAGCTTTCTCAGCGCGGCGTCGACGGCATCGAGGGCCTGCCGGTGGGCGCAGAGATCGGCGACGTCGTGCGTGCCAGGTTCGCGTGCGGCGCAGTCGTCGGCGTCGATGTGCGATGCCGTGGCAAAGCGCTCCATGCCGCGCCGGCGGCGACGCAGGTGGTCGATGGCGATGTTCTCGGCCACTTCGTACACATAGGCGCGTGCGGCGGGCTCCGGCGGGGTCTCCCCTCCGTGTTGCGGGCTTTCGGCACGTTCGGCCAGGCGCAGCCAGGTGTCATGCGCCAACTCGCGCGCGTCATGCGTGCTGCCCGTGCGGCGCGCGATGAACCGCACCAAATCTTGGTAACTGTCCTGAAAGGCGCGAAGCAGCAGGATGGAGGAGAGTTGGGCGGACATCTGGAATGAATACGTCGGTATTGCTTTCCAGATTATTATCGAGAATGGTTCTCATTTGTGATGTCAGGCTGCGGGGCTTCGTGCAGCAATCTGGACGCTCAGGGCGACCGGTGCAGCCGGGGCGCCGCGAGCAGGTCCAGGTTGTCCGTGATGGCCGCGTCCACGTTCGGATAGCGGCCCTTCATCTTCGACAGCGTCATGATCGTCTGCAGCGCCTTCAGGTCCTTGACCGAGGGCGCGACCTTGATCTGCGCGATGGCCGCGGTGGGGTTGCCGCCGTTGATCAATGCCATCACCTTGCTTGCCCAGTCGTTCGCGCGCGCCATGTCGTCACCTGTCCTGTTGTCCGTGGAATGAGTCGACTGTACACAGCGGGTTAGGATCACCCATGAGAAAAACCTTCCAGCTTCAGGTCGAGGGCAAGCACCCCGACCGTCTACTCGAAGCCATCAAGCACGAGATCCGCAAGTACATCAAGCGCGAGCGGCGCCGCGAACTGCCCGAGGGCATGGACTACTGGGACTTCGACTGCCGCTTCGGCGCCTCGAAGGAATCTGCCGAGGTCATCCACCTTTCCGCCATCACCGGCCTGATCGACGGCGTGGCGAAGGAGGGCGGCAAGCAGTTCTACATCGAGATCCTGGCCAAGCCGGCGCAGCGCAAGGCGCGCCCGGCCGGCTCGCCGGAATCCGAACCGCCCGAGGAAGGCTGAGCCCCGCTCAGGCCAGCGCCTGCGCAAGCCGCAGGCCGTGGCGCTGCTCCGTATCCTGCAGCGAGCGCGCGATCGACGGATGCAGCCGCACCCCGTTCTTCGACTGCGATTCCCGACGCTTCAATCCGCCTTCGCCCGGCAGTCGCACAGGCTTCGCCGGGTCGATGGGCGCATTGGCGCGGCAGCGTTCGGCCACGTGGTCCATCTGGCGCAGGAAGGCTTCCTTGCCGCCGAAGGCGTTCAGGTCGTGCAGCGTGACGTGCACCGTTGCGCCCCAGCCCTCGGGCGGATCGGCGCGGCCGTGGCCCGCGAGGCCGGCCGTGAGCGTCTCCACCAGCAGCGCCATGCCGTAGCCCTTGTGCCCGTGGCTCAGCCCGCCCACCGGCAGCAGCGTGCCGGGCGGCTGGTCGAAAAGCACCTGCGGGTCGTTCGAGGGCTTGCCGGCGGCGTCGATGAGCCACTCTTCGGCGAAGGTTTCGCCGGCCGCGCGCTTGCGATTGCTCATGCCGTTGGTGGTGATGGAGGCCGAGATGTCGACCATCACGCCGCCCTGCGACAGCGGAAAGCCCATCGCCAGCGGATTCGGCGTGAACACCGCCTGCGTGCCGCCGAAGGGCGCGACGCTGGCGGCGTTGGGGTCGGAGCAGGCCAGCAGCATCAACATGTCTTCCTGCAGCGCACGCAGCATGTAGACGGCCAGGCAGGCGATGTGGTGGCTGCGGCGGATGACCAGCGAGGCCGTGCCCAGCTCGCGCGCACGCGGCACCAGCAGGTTCATGCCCTGGTCCATGAGCCACGGGCCGGGCAGGCGCCTGCCGTCCCACAGCACGGCGGCGGGGCGGTCGGACAGCACCTCGGGCGCGCCGTCGCGCGTCATGCCGCCCGATTCCAGCTCCTTGACGTACCCCGCCAGCAGCGCGAGGCCGTGGGTGTCGTGGCCCAGCAGGTCGCCTTCGACCAGCGTGCGCGCGACCACGGCGGCCTTGGGCGCGGCAAGGCCGGCCTTCTGCAGCAGGGCATCCGCATACTCGACGAGCGCATCGGCGCGATACAGGGGAGCAAGCGTGGCGGCGTCGGTCATTTCAGGATTTCCAGCACGCGGTCGAGGCCGCCTTCGTTGATGGCCACCATGGCCTGCTCGCGCACCTTCGGCTTGGCGTGATAGGCCACCGAGAGCCCGGCCTCGCCCATCATCGGCAGGTCGTTGGCGCCGTCGCCCACGGCGATGGTCTCCTGCGGCGAGATGCCCATGAGCGAGGCCACCTCCAGCAGTGTGCGGCGCTTCTCGGCGCCGTCGCAGATGTCGCCCCAGCTCTGCGTGACCACCTCGCCGGTGAGCTTGCCGTCGGCCTCGTCGAGCAGGTTGGAACGCGCGAAGTCGATGCCCAGGCGGTCCTTCACCCGGTTCGCGAAGAAGGTGAAGCCGCCCGACACCAGCAGCACCTTGAGGCCGGCCGCCTTGCAGGCCGCAACCAGCTCGGCCGCGCCGGGGTTGAGCTTCAGGCGCTCGTCGTATACCTGCTGCAGCGCCCCGGCCGGCACGCCCTTGAGCAGCGCCACGCGGCGGCGCAGGCTCTCCTTGAAGTCCTTGATCTCGCCGCGCATGGTGGCTTCGGTGATCGCGGCCACCTCCGCCTTCTTGCCGACGGCATCGGCGATCTCGTCGATGCACTCGATGCTGATCAGCGTCGAGTCCATGTCGAAGGCGATCAGCTTGAAGTCGGCGAGCTTCA
>Ga0102595_101442_pt1 | contig 10962 bp, 9 predicted proteins | sample Araplaol_mTSA_r2_2_FD_76864 | JGI IMG/M metagenome (GOLD analysis project Ga0102595, IMG submission 76864) | Arabidopsis root microbial communities from North Carolina, USA - plate scrape MF_Col_mTSA_r2 (SPADES assembly) (version 2) | ecosystem: Host-associated > Plants > Roots > Endosphere...
TCTACTTCGGCCTGCGCTGGGAAGGCGTGAACATCAAGAGCACCGGCACCGACTACGGCAGCATCGACAACAACTCCAGCGTATTGAGCCCGCTGTTCCAGACGCTGTACAAACTGGGCGAGAAGAAGAAGGACCAGGTGCGCTTTGGCCTGACCCGCACCTACAAGGCGCCAGGCGTGGGCGACCTGATCCCGCGCCGTTTCACCTCCAACAACAACAGCTCGACATCGCCGGATTCGATGGGCAATCCGAACCTGAAGCCCGAGCTGGCATGGGGCCTGGACCTGGCCTTCGAACACTACCTCGGCGAAGGCGGCGGCCTGCTGTCGGCCAGCAGCTACGCGCGGCGCATCGAAGACATCACGCGCCGCCGCGTGGACTTGATCGACGGCGTGTGGGTTTCGCGCCCGGTCAATGCTGGCACCGCAAACACCTACGGCATCGAACTGGAAGCCAAGCTGCCTTTGCGCTCAATCATGAAGGAAGCGCCAGGCGTCGAAATGCGCGCCAACCTGACGCGCAGCTGGTCGAAGCTGGACACCGTGCCGGGCCCGAACAACCGCCTGGACCAGCAGGTGCCTGTGAGCGGTACCGTCGGCGCTGACTGGAAACTGGACAAGCTGCCGCTGACGCTCGGCGGCTCCTACAGCTACCAGGGCGGCGGCGAAGTGCGCATCTCCGACAGGCAGTACGCCTACTCCGTGCCGAAGCGCGCGCTGGACCTGTATGGCTTGTGGAAGTTCACGCCGAAGACGCAACTGCGCCTGTCCGCATCGAACATGCTGCACCAGGATAACCTGACGCAGTCTTCCTATATCGAAGCGACTGGGCGTCGCAGCGATACGACCATCACGCCAACCAGCGTCTTGTTCCGCGCGATGCTTGAGATAAAGCTGTAAAGAAAAACGGCGACCAATCAGTCGCCGTTTTTTCTTGTGTCGCCGCGTGCTCGCAATTCAAATGCGAGCTCAATAATCGTCTCTTCTTGTTCTCGATCCATCATCACCAATCAGACTCCCACGGTAGAACAAGGAATAATTGTCCAATTCAGCTAGCCGGTCGACACCACTCACTTGAATGTTCCATCCTTCATTGAAATCCAACTTGAGGCCACCCCTGTCGTTAATAGTTCTCATCGCGACAACGGTCCTTCCAACTAACCCCTGAAGCCCCGACAACATTAGTCCGTTAGCCTCGTTGCTGTCGTCACTCGTGCAGATAGCCATGTCGCCATTGGAGAGCCGCCATTCGGAATCCTTAATGAAAATTACAAATTCCCCCTCGAACTCCCTTTCTTCTTGAGTAAGCATAGGGTTACGCACCGACTTGCGGCGCCGAACCTTTTCGCCAAAGGCTAACGTCACCATCGACCCAGTTCCCACACCCGCAATAGTTGACCAGCAGCTCTTCCCTATGAGTCCTTGAGAAAATTCGGCAATCGTTTTTACCGGACGCCTACTCATTACCACTAGCGACCTCCCTCGCAATTTCCAGGTGAAGCGATTCCATTTCCCCGCCCAACTTGCATTTTGTTCCCAGAAACCAAGTTCAATACAGCTTGATCTCGAGGATTAGATCTGTCAAACGGTGCTGAAATCCTGCCGCCGCCAGCCTGGAGGATAACTCGTCAATGTCTTGGGAACGTAGGCCACGCTCAAAACGGCCATCCACATTCGCCTCCCAACAAAAGCTTCGCGGAATGATCATGTGCGCCAGTTCCGAGTAGTTGAAAGGCTGTCCCCACACTCCGCCATCACCAATACCGGTTTCGCCAATATCGTCGATTGCAGGAAGCCCGCAAGCCCAATACCCGAAGTCCTCAGAGATTCGGCGATACGTTGTCCAGGCACACCAGGACGCGCTTTTCGATGCCAGTTGATCGCCCTGTCCGAGCCACTCTGTACAAATCCGAAAGAACTCCCGCCAGTCCTTATCACTAACCATTTTCTCCTTCATCCTTGCATCCACCGAAGCGCGTCAGCCCTTCCGCCTACATCAGCAACAACGCAACGGGCCCCGGAACAAGTGTCGACCGCGGATCGTCTACGAACAAAGGAAACCCTAAATTGCGATGTCCATGGGACGTCAATCTCATTGATTTGAATTCTGCCGAAGTATAAAGAAGCGAAGCGATTTTTGTCAGCGCAAGAATAATCGCCTGCATACCGTCATCACCTTCTGCGTAACGCACTTTGTCGTTATCGAAACCCACAAATTGAAAGTGGCATCGATAGGCCTCCGTCTCTTGTACACGATGCGGTTTGCCGATCTTTACAGAGACTGCCCTGACTCTCCCGTCATCCAATAGCAGGCTCAATTCACGTACAGCAATCACTTCTGATATTTCGCTTCTCACCACTACCCTCCTTCGATCGCGCCGCCTATTGAGTGACACCGATTCTCCCGAGCTACCAGGCAGCTCCGCTAACGCATGCACCTCCTTGAAATTCACCAAGTGAATTTCGCAAGCTGCCTTCACAGACGTGACGATTTCAATGGTGGCCAGGCCCCAAAAAATGGGGCCGCAAATCTGCGCCCGTTACGCATCGCCTTACCGCGATGGCTTTACTGTGCTCCGCTATCCATCTCACTTCGCTGCTCCTTCAAAGACAGAGTCTGGCCCATAAACACACGCGCCAGCACAACTAAGCACAGTCGTATGAAACTCCTTCAGGTTGCGACTGTGGCAGAGGCCAAGCAAATCAGCATCGTTTCCGACGACTACAGCTTCGCGCAAAATTGCTCGCAGAACGTGCTGTCCCGCCTCCGAAGTATTAAAGCTAATGGCGCCACCCTCGTCTCGGAAAAGGACAAGTGTCGCTCCTGTCCGCGTGCCGCTGGACAGACTTCATCAAATCCTCCATTGCTAGAGAGAAGAAATACCTGTGCCTTCATTACGCTCGTCTACTCGGCAGACTCCACAGCTGTCTTTCGAACTTTGGGCGCAAGGTAGTTGGGAGCTACGTCGTGTCCAGCTTCTCATTTTCCGAAAAAATAGCTCTTGCCCGCTGTCGGTAATGGCGCCGTGCCACGCTTATTCGTCAGAAAAGTAATTGTCGATACTGAGGCAGACTTCGTAGCTGCCAATTTCAGTAAGCAACTTTGGGGATAGGGTTGGGCCGCCATCAAAGCTAGCTTGGAAATGACCACACCACCAAACCGCCTCATACTGGCCGGCAAGGGCAATAATCTCTGATTTTCTAGGACTCAGGATTTTCAAGAGAAATTTTAGACCATCCTCCAGACATGCCCACTCAGGCTGAAATCCCTCTTCCCCTTGTCCGTTGTATGCCCAATATGGCCGTCGTTTCCTTGTACTCGGTTGATTTTCCAATTGGCGAGATGAGTTGCTCGAAACCAAATTCAGCCTAGCAGAGACTTCTGATGGATCTAACTGCTCACCCGAAAAGCGCAGTTGGACTGTGTAAGTATGGCCCTTCGTCTTTTTTTCATGAGTCATAGTCTTACCACACTCACCGAGATTGTTGGCCAATCGCTAGCATTTTCGCTGCTATCCCACAGTTCCTTAGACAGCTTGTTTTCCTCGCTGGCATTTGAAAGAGAATTCTTGACTAACCAATTATGGATTTGGGAGCCTGTGCCAGGTCTGTCAATCAGACACACGAGCCGGTTCCTTGATGATATCAATGCGCGAATTCGACCGAATTCGCACCTTCCGATCTATCAAGATGAAAGTGCCACTGTCCGAATGACAGACCTGGCACCGATTCACTAAGACGGAAAGAAGCGCGTCACTGCGGAGGCAGGCTCTCGGCTGGCACGTTACCGGGAATTAGCCGGACTAGTGGGCTAGGTCTCGCACGTCCTTGAACTTGCCGATCGCGACGTGAGCAACCAAGTTGCCTCCCCCGCCCCTCTCGCTCGAACTCTTCAGTGAAAGTTCCTCGCTCAAATGCCATGAATCACCTCCGACAGTGACGTCATACTATCGGAAGTGTCCATGCTGCGAGCGGACGTCCAAACGACCAGACTTAGTTACCGGCTTCATCGTCTTCATCGTCATCACGCAATTCTTCTGGCTCCAAGTCCGGAAAATCTCGAAATACTCGCATCATTAAATCGGTGTAGAAAGTCCCAAGCACCCGCCCGACGCCATCTCGGAACTTTATATACGCCGGATCATCCGCCCCATTCATTTCCTTGTAGTCAAACGTTATCGCATTTAAGTCGCTACTCAATTGCAAAAACACCTTAGTCAACATTTCAGCACTCTTTCGATCCATCATTAACTCCCTTCACAGCCTGCGGTTTCGACGCAAGTTTTCACGCAAATAAAAAACGGCATCCCTTGATCGGTTCTATTGTTTGTAGGGATCGAACTATCCGTGCAAAGCGTGATGCACATAGCTTTTACTTTTTCGCACCGGCCGTTCGGATCATTGGGGTCCTCTGGACACTTATTGGCCTGCCTGCCGGCATCCCGCCCGGCTTCAACAGACTTCTTTCGGCTACGCATATAAGCGATGCCATCTGAAACTGCATCAGATGCCGCATTTGCCATGTTTCGGCCTGCATTCCAGATTCGCGTAGCGACTTGTCGACTCGCCTCACCTTGATAGTCCGGTAATCCTGGAGCACGCCGCGAACTAGTCAAGCCATCACCCGGATCTGCCTGGAGTCCCAACGGGTCAATATTTCGCAAGGGATTGGCGAAAACGTATCCGAAGGTGTTGGCACCAGCGGCAAGTCCCTTGGGATCGGACTGAATGTATCGACCCAGCGCCGGATCATAGTCCCTGAAGTAGTTGTAGTGCAAATTGCTTTCGCGATCAAATTGCTGCCCCGGGAAGCGCTGGTTGAACGTGAAGGCTGGTTGCCCAGCTGGCTGCTCGTTAGGTGCATCCTTGCCGAACGGATCGCTGTCCCATTGCCACACGAGTTTGCCGCTGCCGTCCGTGATCGCACGCGGGGTGTTGAGCTGGTCGGTGTGGATGAAATAGGCTGTCGCAGCGCCTGGCGCGGTGCCCACCGTGAGTGCCAGTGGGACCGATTGCAGAACAGGGTTGGCAGGGTCAGTTGTGGTGACCTTGACACTTACCTGATAGGTACCTGCGGCGAGATTGTTTAGCGTCAGCGTAAATGGCGACTGCACGCTGACGCCCAGCGATGTCGTGCCATTAAAGTATTCCACTTTGGTTACCATGATCGGATTGCCATCCGAATCCCCGCTGGCAGCGAGCGTAACGGTCGCTGGGGCAGTTGGGTTACTTGGGGTTGCGGTAACGCTGACGTTCGTTGTGGCTGCTGCCACATGGCAGAAGGTAAACAGCAATGCCATCCATGCCGCCGTGAAGAGTTTCTTGAACACGTGTTTCTCCATGTCTTATTTCAGTACCGCGACCGGCATGTCGCCCAGGTAGACGTATTCGGTCAGCGCGCCATCGGTGCTTTCGGCGATCAGCTTGCCGCTGCCGTCGTAGTGATAAACCGTGGTCGATGTTGGCGTGACTTTCTGCACGCGCTGGCCGAGGGCGTTGATCTTGTAGCTCACCAGGCCGATGGCCGTGTTGGCCGACACCATGCGGCCGCGCGCGTCATAGTTGAAGGTGGCGCTGCCGTTGCTGGTAATGCTGCCGTTGGCATCGGTGGCGATGCTGGCGTTCTGGCTTCCGGTGAGTTGCGTCAGGCGGTTGCTGGTGCTGCCGTACGTGTAAGCGGTTGAAGCGGCGCCGTTCACGGATTGCGTGCGGTTGCCGACGGCGTCGTAGCTGTAGCCCAGGCTGCGCTGGGGGCGCTGCTCACTGGTGAGGCGATCGAGTTCGTCGTAGCCGTAAGTGCGGTTGTTGGCGGCATTGCCGCCGTCGGTCACTCCGGTGATGCGGCTCGCTGCATCGTATGACAATGTCTGCACCTGGCCATTCAACGTGTAGCTCGTCATGCGGCCATTGAGGTCGTAGCTGCGTGAGTAAGTCTGGCCGTTGCCGAACACCAGCGATTGCAGCGGACCGAAGGGCTGGTAGTTTACCTGGCTAACCAGTAGCTGCGACGCGCCATTCCTGGTGCTGCGGATTTCCTTGATGCGGCCCATGTCGTCGCGCACGTAATCGACGCTGCGGCCACTCGGATAAGTGAGACCGGAGAGGCGGCCGTACTGGTCGTAGCGGTAGGTCGTGGTATAAGCCTGGCCGCCAATCGTACGCACTTCACTTGTGATCCGGCCGTGCTGGTCATAGCCATACTGGATCGTGCCACTTACATCTGTGACCTGGCTCAGCCGACCTAGCGCGAAAGCACCTTGGTCGTACACATAAGTGGCACTCGTACCATCGGCGTACTTGGCGCTGGTCACACGATTCAGCGCATCGTACTGATAGGTCGTGGTCTGATTTTTCGCGTCTGTGCGCGTCTTCAGGTTGCCCGCCTCGTCGTAGGTATTAAGCGTCGCGCCGGTATCCGGGCTGCTGGTCTGGGTCAGATTACCCAAGCCATCGATGGCGTAGGTCGTCGACAGGTTGCGCGGATCGGTTACTTTGGTCAGTTGGTCGAGACCATCATAAACGAACTGAGTAAACCCATTCTTTGCATCCGTGACTTTGGTTCGGCGCCCAAGGGCATCGTATTCATTTGTAGTCTTGCGGCCAAGTGGGTCGATCACTTCCTTGATGTGGCCGGCTTCGTCGTAGTTGTAGTTTGTGGTCGAATCCTGCGTCTGTGCGCTGCTGGCGCCAGTGGCAAGAATCGCGATGGCCAGCACGGCCCTGTGTTTCAGGTGTCGAATCATTGCGCTACCCCGGTAGTTTGTTTGAGTCGGTTCTGAGTGCTGTACACACGCGAAACTTGGCGCGCCAGTACACCGTTCGTATCCTTGGTTTGCTCTCCGGTGCGATTGCCTGCGCTATCCAGCGTATAAGAAATACTGTTTCCCAAAGTGTCTGCAATAGAGACCAAGCGGCGCGCGGAGTCATAGCCGTAACTTACAGACGAACCATCGGGCATGATTGCCCTCGTCAGTTGGCCTGTGCCATCGTATTCATAACTGGTGACTTGACCGTCTGTGGCGGAAGTCGTCAGCCAGCCGCGTGATGAATACGTCATCTGGGTCACGAGGCCGTTCGGGTCGGTGATCATTCCAGGTCGGCCGTTGGCATCGTAGTTGGCGAACGTGGTTACTTGGTTCAATGCGTTCGTGACGCTGGCGAGATTGCCTGCTGCATCGTAGGTATATGTTGTCACGTCGTTGACGTCAGTGCGGGGGCCATCAACAGTAAGGAGGTGGCTCTGCGCATCGTAAGTGCTAGTCGTGACGCGTGGCGCACTGACTGGTGCTGCCGAGAAGCCGCTAGCGCCGCTCGTATCGGTGGTGGCCTGTACGCTGCGGGTCAGTTGGTTGCCGTTGGAGTCGTAGGTGTACGTTGTAATCCGCATTGGCTCGGCAATCCTGATTGGCAAACGGAACGTCGGGTGCCACTCGGTGCTGATGGTACGAGCGAGACTAGTTCCTGCCGCTTCAACACGCTGGATCTCCAGCTTGCGGTCACCCAGGTAGGCGTATTGGGTTGTATTGCCGCTGAAGTCTTTGTAAGTCAGCTTGTTGCCAAACGTATCGTAGGTGCTCGTTGCAGTTACATCAGCTCCGTTATCTGCTTTCTCCGTTTCAGAGACCGGGAACAGCATGAAGCCGATTTTCTGGAACTTGACTGACCGCGTCGCACCCAATGGCGACGTAACTGTCCGCGTCCAGGTTGAGGGATCATAGCCGACCGCAAAGGAATCGGCATCCCCGGCATGTCGCGTCGATGCTGCCAATCCGCGAGCGTTATACGTGTATGTTGCGAAGCGCGAGAACACTTCGGACTCTCGCTCTTCGGAAATACCGGTTAACGCGTTTGGCAGATTAACGCCGGCAGTGAACTCCTGCTCGTTATAGTGGTACTGCTTTCGGAAGCCATCTGGGTAAGTGAGCTGCGCCAGGTTGCCAGCAGCATCATAGGTGTATTGATATGCGTTGCCACCGGGATCGGTCATCTTGATTAGCCATCCGGCAGAGTCATATTCAAAGTTAAGCTGCCGTCCGACTGCATTGGTTACGCAAAGAAGCTGGTTCGGCGCTGTGCGTTTCGCTGACGCCGAACATGCTGGAGCGCCGGTTGGATACACGGTGCCGACAGTGGCCGTACTGTAGGTGAGTTTGATTTCGTCGTCAGTGCTCTTTGCGGACAACAACAACCCAGCTTGGTCGTAGTTTTCAGAGGTATTGGTGGCGGGATCAAACAGCTGATGCTTTACGCTATTGACGATACTACTGAAGGTGGTCAGGCTAAGCTGGTTGGGATTACCTGGACTCTTGGACCAAGGGTTTGCCGAAGAAGTGCGCACGAACCCTTTATTGTCAAAGTTGGGGCGAAATGCCGTTGCCCTGTATGGGTACGATGTATCAAAGAAAAGGCGTCGTTCAAAGCTGTGCTGCCAACTCCCATGGTTGCCCATGCCGCCCATCAGGGAAGGGAACTGCGAGTTGTAGGTGCGCGAGAACGTGAGCAGCCCTTTTGGGGCCGCATAATCTGTTTCAGCCGCAAATTTTGAACCATGCGCTGGGTTGATTGGGTTTCCGACCCCGCATTCACAATCTGGGTTTGTCGTGCGCGTGATTACGGCACTGATAGACAAACCACGGATCTCATCTTGTCGCGTCGTCGGTTGCCAGTTTACGGTGAGAGTCACTGGCATCCGATAGCTCCATCCTGCGACGCCGCCTCCGGTTAGCCCGCCCGTAGGCGATATGGAAATGAAAGTCAAACAGTAGGATGGACTATTGGCGGCCTCTTTCGCTTGTTTGGCGATGATGTTTGCGATCGCCTCACCCACAGAATTACCAGGAGCATTACTGTAATCGTAGTCTTCGCAGTTTAAATGCGAGACGTTCCAGAATGCGTATTTGACTGGTGTGGACGCATAACTGTACGTAATCGAGTTGTCTCCAAGGGTGGTCCCCACCAGCTTGAAGCTGGCCGAGGCACTACCTGAAGCGGCCTGTATGGCCTGCATCGCTTCGGCCATCGAGCTCGCTGTGCCCGATGTCGATCCGACTGAATACGTAAAGGTATCTTGTGCGTAAGTGGAGCTTCCGGCCGTCGCAAGCAACACTGCCAGCAAGGAGATCGTGTGCGAGGAGTTCAATCTTGAGAATCCTTCATTAGTTAACATTCGGCAAGTTGCCGGATATTAACTAATTTTGGATTTCGAAAATCCTCCAAATGTAACAGTGCGGGGGGCTAAAGCGTCAGTCTGGCGTCCGACTCGGGCTGTTCATTGCTATTACGTCAAACGATTTTTTGGCGATCGGCCAACATGGCCTCGTACGTCAGGTTCTGCAGCAGGGTGAAGTGCGCCGGGTCCAGTCCGGTGAATTGCACGCCATAGCTGAACACATCCCGCCCATCCTTCTGCGACTGCGCGACCGTGGCATTGCGCACCAGGGCCGAGGTATTGATGCGTACTTGCCGGTCATCCGGCGGCGCCAGCAGGGTAAAGTCCAATTGCACCGTCTCGCCTTCACGGCTCAAAGGCTGGGCCGATTCGATCAGTGCGCCGGACACGCTCAGGTTCACCAGGAAGACGGAAGCATGGTGCCCATCATGGCGCGACATCTTGGCCGGAATCTCGACTTTCACCCGCATGGCAGCGCGCAGGCTGGTACCCTGGATCTCGCTGGGGAAGGCCACATGGGCATACATCAGCGGCCGCAGGAAGACGCGCTGCACGACCGTCGAGAATGAGCAGACATTCACGCCGGAGAACACGCGGACCGTCAGCTTGTCGCCTTCGGTGATGGCGATCGGCCCATTGTTTTCCATCGGGATCTTGACGATCATGTACTCGTCACGCACCCAGCCAATCACGGTCGAGAAGTGCTGCATGGGCCGCAGGGTGCGATGGGTGATCAACTGGATGCGCCCGCCAACCTGCAGGTTCATCTGTTCAAACGCGTATTCCTGCAATTTGTTTTCGCTCGCCATCTTCGTTATTGTCTATTTATGAGCAATTGCCCATTGTACAATAAGGCCGTACATCAACTATTGCTTTGTCGATAGGACTGTCCAGTCCAGCCCGACCAGGTGATACGGGTCGGGCTGCATCTTGTTGCAGCCGCCGCTGCAGGTATCCTTCGCGCCAATGCGCCAGCCGCCGTTTTCGCGGTCGAGGATTTCTTTGTCCACCAGTTCCAGCGTTTCATGGTAGCGCCGCGCCATATCCGGCCGCTGTGCCACGGCCAGGAAGGCTTTCATACCCTCCGCCTGCGGCCACCAGTATTTACTGCGGTCCACCTGCCCGCTGGCCGACATGCGGTTGAAGATGCCGCCATCCTGTTCGTCATACCCTTTCGCCACCGCGAACTTCAGCAGGCGGTCCGCCACGTCGGCATAGATCGGCGGCAGGCCGCGCGTTTCGGCGCTGCGCAGCAGGTGGCTCCATTCGAACTGGTGGCCAAGGTCGGTATAGCCATCATCGCCGGTCAGAGGCTTCCATTGTTCGTCATACCACTCAGGGATATAGGCGCCGCCATCGGGCAGCCCGACCATGAGCTGGTTCAGCACGAAGTCGCCCAACTCACGCGCATCGGCCACCACTTGCTGGTCGCTGGTCGCTTCGATCAGGGCCAGCAAGGCCTCGAACATATGCATGAGGGGATTCTGCGAATGCCGGCCTTCCAGCTTCAAGGCGAAATCGCGCGGCGCCGAGCCGCGCAAGCCGCCGCCGGGTTCGCGCAGGTTGCGGCGGATGTCCTGCCATGCAGCCAGGGCCGCAGCCTTGTATTTCGGCTCGCCCGTCACGCGTGCTGCGTGCGAAAGCGCCAGCAGCGCAAACGCGTGGCCGTAGGTGTTCTTGGTCATGCTGACCGGTTTGCCTTCGGCATTGACAGCCTGGAAGAAACCGCCGTGCAACGGGTCGTGGAAAGACGAGAGCAGGAAATCCGTGCCGCGCTTTGCCACTTCCAGATAG
>Ga0102595_101443_pt1 | contig 10953 bp, 20 predicted proteins | sample Araplaol_mTSA_r2_2_FD_76864 | JGI IMG/M metagenome (GOLD analysis project Ga0102595, IMG submission 76864) | Arabidopsis root microbial communities from North Carolina, USA - plate scrape MF_Col_mTSA_r2 (SPADES assembly) (version 2) | ecosystem: Host-associated > Plants > Roots > Endosphere...
CGGCTACAAACTCCGAGTTCACGAAGCGATGCGAATGATCCCGCCCATCCAGGCTCAAAGGGCTCACCGACGGACGCAGTGAAGGGGCTGGCTCAGGTCAGGCGAGAACCCTATGCGCTCGTTACAGGCGTACTTGGTGAAGCTCGGCTGAAGCCCTGGGCCACCCATGTAATTCGAATCGTAGGAAAGAATGAACTTCTGGCCCGATTCCGTGCGTAGTGACGCTAGCCAAATGTCCGAGTCAATGCCTTCCCGCTGGATGGCAAACCAATGAGCGGCGCCGCGACGATCTGCATCCTCGGCGCACTGCCAGGCTTTCATTGGGTCTTGGCCGAGTGGAATACGGCCGCATGACGTAGCGCCAGGGCCGACAATGGAGGCAATCTCTGACATCAGAGGGTCGTCGGCAGAGACACCGCCTGGTGCCAGGTTGCCGTGTGCGACCGATGCCTTTTGGGCGCTTGACGGCTCGTCGACGCCATTGCACTCAACTGACCGCTCGCAGCCGGAGCAACTGGCCAGTGCAAAGAGAATGACTAACAAGTACCGATGCATAAAGAGTCCTGTGAGGCCTCGAATTTTCAGGTTGCGATTGAGAGCGTCCAAAGCACTACCGTTGTACCGTCATGGTCAATTGGTGTGTCACGCCTTAAGAATCCAAGGCGTGAAACAACCTTCGATGACGCCAGATTTTCAGGGACGATATGTGCGACAACTTGCTTCACTTGGCCGCTTGAAGCCGCAATATGTATAAGTTGACGGACAGCTTGCGTTGCGATACCCCGCCCTCTTTGACTTGCCGCCACTTCATAGCCGATCTCGACGCAGCCATCCGCAGGGGAAGCCCTGAACCGGCAAGTTCCAAGAACGGCGTTATCCGAGACGATCAGAAATGGAACACACCATTCGGCCGGAGTACCAATTTTTAGTTGAGAAAGCGCGTGCTCCGCGATACGGGGTGGCGGCAAAGCATCATCCAATACCCGCAAATCGCCTAGATCAACAGCTTCACAACTTGATAATCGAGTCAGATTAGGCAAATCCAACAGAATGAGCGTCAATGGCTCTGGCTTAGGGAACTGCATCATATTTTCCTCGCACAGCTGCTTCACTTGTTCAATCCGAAATGCGTTCGGCCACCTGGTCGCCAATGGTCTGCTGCATCAACAGGCTGGTAACTTTGCCGCCGGCATCGCGCCGGAACTCAACGCTATTCATAGTCCCCTCCACGAAGAAGCTGGTCGATGCGTACGGCTTCAGGTCCGTCGCCGGACGGCCTTCGCGCTGCCAGGTCAGGATTGCTCCTTTGCGGCGCACCGTACGCGTGCTGTTATCGGCCAGCTTATAAGTGCCGACGAAGGCATCCAGCGCCTCTGGCGCCAGAGCGATGACTTTCCGCTCAGGGAAAGGATCGCCAAGGGCAATGGCTGCAGCTTGCTGCGCCACCACTTCTGAGTTCAGCAAACTGCGTTCGCCATTGCTCAGCACAGCCACAAAAACCTTATCGTCCGGCAGGCGAATGACGTAGCCGTTAAATCCAGGGATGTCACCGCCGTGTGCGACTTCCTGATGCCCGCGCAGCTTGCCAATGGTCCAGCCGAAACCATAATTGCATGCCGCCGCATCAGGCAATGTGCATGGCGTGAAGGCCTGTTTCCAGCTTTCCGCCGTCAACAGCCTGCCAGCGCTAATGGCTGCATCCCAACGCGCCAGATCGTCAACGGTGGAAACCAGCGCACCTGCTGCGAAGGGCAATGACATGCTGATTTGATCGGCCGGGCTATAACCCGAGAAGAAGCCGCCGCGATAGCCAGGAATGCGACGCTTCGCATTGCGCTCCGCGCCTTCGTAGGCCGTATCCACCATGCCTAGCGGCTCAAAGATGTTCTGCGCAATAAAATCGGCATAACGCATGCCGGAGGCCTTCTCGATAACCGCGCCGAGCAGGAAATAGCCCGAGTTGCTGTAGGCCCAGCGTTCGCCAGGTGCGTAGTCCAGCGGTTCATTCTTGAAGAAGTCGATCATTTGCGCGACGCTCATGTCTTTGTTCGCCACCGACCAGAACGAACGCATGGCCGTGTAATTGTGAATGCCGGACTTGTGCTGCAACAGCTGGTGTATGGTGATGGACTTGCCTTTGGTCGGATAATCCGGCACGAACCGCGTGATGTCGTCCTGCAGCGAAAGTTTGCCTTGCTCCGCCAGCATCAGGATTGCCACGGCGGTGAACTGCTTGGTGATCGAGCCCAGTCGCAGCTGCATATCCGCCTGCAGCGGGACCTTCTTGTCGACGTCAGCCAGGCCATATGCTTTGCGGAAGACAGTCTCGCCATCTCGCATCACGATGACGGCGGCGCCGGGGGCGCCGGACTTGAACATGGGCGCTAACTTGGCATCCAGCTGCGCCTCCAGGGAAGTGTTGTCAGCATGGGCGAAGCAGGACTGCAGCAACAGCGCTGCGGCAACGATTGGGCGTAAGGACATCAATGGGCTCCTGAAAAAGCCGTCATATCTTAACCTACCGGGGATCAGGAAAGGTTCACCAAATTCCACTACGCTTTCCTGCTACAACTGCCAAAGCATCGGTCGCGCGCAAACCTCGCGGCGCTTGACGGCGCGTTTCAATGCATATTCATGAAGAGGCTTAACGTGCTAAGTCAGCGGCGATGGAGGCGTCCGCTAACGCTCAGGGGCAAGCGCAATTTCGTGAATTGCGTACCCGGTAAATCGCGCATGGAGTGCCTGCATCAATTCGCGGGGCGCAGCCTCATCTACTGCGACGCCAATTACGTGATCCCCACGCAAGCGGATAAAACAACGCACAGGAGAGCCAAGCTTTCCGAACTCAATCGAATAGACTTCGGCACGCTCCTCGGCGGATGAGTAGAGCCCTTTAAGTATGCGCTTCGCTTCCAGCCCCAAGGCCAGCGGAACTCCCTCTGGCGCGACGGCTGCTGGACCTCGGGCCAAAGCGCCTGCGCTTTTGGCGGAGTCTTCGATGAGGCCCTGAACGTCCTTCGCAATGACCGACTCTGACCCAACCGGCCCACGCGAGAGCGCCGCCAGCAACGCCGCCAGCACAATCAAAACAATAGGCGACGCAGTAAGAATTCTCATAATCTAAAACGTGTCGACAGCGGCGACTGGAGCGCGCAGCGCGTAATCCGTCCGGTTGATTGATTAAGAGTTAGGCCGCGTTACGCGAACACCTAACCCAATGAAAAAAGGCAGCAAGAAGAACGCCAAAGGAGGCGCCGAGAAGAACGCCAACAAAAAACGAAGCCACGAAGCCGAACGCAAGACCGAAGTTCGCGGCGGACTCGCCGAGAATGCGAATGAATAGTCCGCCGCCGAGCGGCGAGCCAAGAAAGATTGCGAACCAACAGCTCGGAAGTAGCATGGCGAAGCCACCGATATGCCAGCCTACCAAGAAAGTGGGAGCCGCCACACCAGTAACGCGAAGCACAACGAACGCCACCAGCGCAAAAGCGAACCAGGTGCCAAACGCGGCGGCTAGCGCGGTGACGACGTAAGAGAGAGTCGTCGCCATGTGGCCTAACGCAAACAAGTGTTCGCTACTCAACTTTGGCGATCTGCGTATTCGAACAACTCGATGGCATTGCCAGACGGATCTTCGAGTAGGATTTGTCGGCCCGCCCCTGCCTCTGCTATTTCACCGCGGAAGGTCGCGCCCGCTTTACGCAATCTCTCGATCATTCCGTCGAGATCCTTTGTCACGATCATAAACCGGCTCCAGCCGCCAGGCTTGGGATCTCCCCCCGCCTTGCCCGCACTACCAGCACCCGGCGCGTTGAGGAAGAGGTGCAAATCATCCAGAGTTAGTGCAGCGAATTTTCCCGGATTATGCAGCCCGACAGAAAAACCCAGACAATCGCGATAGAAATCAACAGACTTGTCAATGTCGTAAACGATATATCGAACAGATGCCATCGCGCTACCTCTTCAGTGAATGCCGCAGAAGCGATAAGAACATAATAACCTTAACCGCTCTCCCACTCTAGCTGAAACGCAGCGTAGAGGTGGACATGAATGAGCCGCCATGAAGCTGATCCAGCCGCCTAGCGCGGGGCCGCGCATTCAAGCCTAGCGGTCGGATGAAAGGGCTGCGGCTGCGGACGCTCCGCCAGAATTTCTAGCATTCGTACGGCGAGACAGTCAGATACTTAGGCGTGATCTTGCGGCAGCCTTTGATGCACTTGTACCTTTCAGCGTATTTTGCGCCCTTGCAGATTGGCTTGGCGTCCTTTTTGAGGATATATGTCGCTCCGGAAATCGGCGTTCTTCCATTGTCTCTGCAGGAAAATCCATTGTGAGTCTCCTTACATTCGTCGGAGAACTTGTATTCACCATTGATCATCATTACGGGGAACTCACACCCACCGTCTGAGATGTCGACATAGTGTTCAGATCCGGTTCCTCCGCCGGAGATGGTGCCCGAGCAAGCAGCCAAGGCGCCATCGGATGCGAGCAAGAAAAGTAAGAGTGCGATAAGCGATCGGATTTTGAGCACCATCGTGAGATCCATTGCAAGTACGGTACGAGGCGACCACTAGGGTCTCATGCGGCGCCTACGCGGAATTGAGCGGCCCGTTTCAGCGCGTCCGCTCGAATGATTTGTTAGCGCTTTTACGTCGGCTTCATCCATTCATCAAAGCCCCAAATTTGTTCGTACAATTCACGTACCTCTTTTGCAATGTTTGGCCAAGTGACGTTCTTGATCCCGTCATCTAGATCCCACATCAAATTCTCAGCGTAGGAGACGTCTACGAGCTTCCGTACTGTTTCTGAGCCGTTTCGAAACTCCGTCGCCAAGAACTCAGTTTGGTCTTTTACTGAGCTCCAGTCGCCTGCGCGAGCCGCCTCAGTCGTTCGATCCGCAAAAGCTTCGACCCAGATGTGCGGAGAATTGTCCGGATCATCCCAGCCTCGTTCAAACAGCCACGCATCAGTGCGATTTGCCTCGTCAGCGAATCTCTTACGAATTCGGGCAACAACACCTTTTTCTTCAGAATATTCAACACTCATCGCATACGCTAACGTGGGACGCAACCGGCCGTAGCAGCGCGAAGCGATGCGAAGGTCCGGTTGACGGAAGGGTTGGACATTTACATCGCCTCCAATTTAGATATTGCCAACTGCAGTTGGCGTATCAATTCCTTGGTTTGAAGCACGCTCAACTCGATCTCGGTTGCGGCAATAACATCTTCATCGGCCAGAGAATCTTCGTCCACGATCATCGATGCACGATCGGGGTCAATGTTCCAAATTTCCAAGTTGACGTGGTCGTTGTGAATCCCCGGAGTCACTTCAACGAATCCGGATCTATACGTAATGTCCTTGTAATAAATCTTAGGAAAGTCCATGGAGCAGCGCCCAATAGTGTTTTCTCAGAAAGGCTTAGGCGTTTGCACGCACCACCAACGACAAAGCGAGACTAATGGCAAAAGCCGCAAAGATGAAAAAGTAGCACAGCGCCCAACTGAAAGGAACCTTTGCGAGAGGCCGACTAGGCACGCTTAAAACGGTAGCAGCGAGGTCAACTATTGGGTTGACGGGGGAGCCGCTTTTGACACTGAGCCGAGCAACCAGTGCAAAGAGAAGCGTTGCGACAATTGAGCCAACGAAAATAGGCATGAACCAAGTCATGGGAAGAAAAATGACCACCCCGGCCGCAAAAGCGATTGCACACAGAATCGAAATAACTAAGCGGTTCGATTCCACAAGGCTAACGCGCAGGATAACTGGCGGCCGGAGCGTTCAACGCGGAAGCCGTCGGGTTGATTGAATGGTTGGGCAAAAAATTCTTCACAACGGTTTTCATCAGGATTCGTCTAGAAAGAGGCCTCGAATCGCCGGAGCCGCCCACCTTGCGGTGAGCTCAATCTGCGCCGTAACGCGATCATAGTACTCAGATCCGACACCCTTATACTTTTCGTTCAATTTCTTCTGGTCGATGACGCCGACACTTCGAAGTTCGCTAAGGGAGCGGTTGAATCCATCGCTAAGGATGTTTATCAGGAGGCCCTCGATTTCTGCATTGGTAGGATTCTTCATCGGAGTTCGCAAGTCCACAGCGGCGCCGCTAGGCGTCCGCTAGAACATTTGGTTGGGCGATATTTTTAATGATCGCATAGTTCATTAGCCCAATCGGGAAAAGCGTCGTTCTCAGCATAGTAAAGCACAAAATCAAAAACCTGAGAGGGTGTGGGACCGACCTTTAGGAACGGTTCCAAGATCTCGTTAGCGGTAGACACTTCCAAAAAGTATTCGAAGCCGTTTGCTTTCACTTCAGCTGGAATCCGAAGATCTACAGGGAATGGCACCAGAACAGCGTCGCTGGCGCGGCCCCATGGACGGCGCGCGCAAATAAACGTCTCGCTCGGTAAGGTAGTCAGTTGATCTATAACTTCAGCCAGTTTCATCAGTAGGCCCAACGTGTCGATTCAGCGGCGCCACCAGGCGTCCGCTGGAGTATATAGTTGGTCAGTTGGCGTTGCGAACTATGCATAATATTTCGCCTTGAACGCGTCGAGAGCCAAGGAAGCCTGGGATTTGTTTTCAAGTGCATGAAGGGACCAAATCTCCACATACTCCTTCATTTGAACCGGGTTTGAACGAAAATCATAGACAAAGGCGGTTGACGAGCTGCACTTGGAAATGGCAAAGGCGGTGAAAATCTGCTGACCAGCCGGCTCATCGGGAAGGCAGATGTCGTCGCTCAAGAAGAAGAACCAGCAACCCTCTGCCTCAAGAGTTTCATCGCTCAGGACTTTCTCCGGAGGTAGAAGTCGATGCGCCGCGAGCTCTGCCCTAGCCATCGCAGCGGCAGCATTTCGTGCAGTTTCCAAGGTATGAATTGACGGCATTAAAAGGCCCAACATCGCTAACTCAGCGGCGCCGCAGGCGTCCGCTGGAGTTTGAAGTTGGGCGCCTTAAGCATCATATTAATTCCACCACCGCAACGAAGCGTCGCCACCCCATCCGACGAAATTTTTGTCGCGGTTGTTTCGCCCATAAACAGTAAATTCGGAGTTTTGACCGAACAGTGATAGAAGATAACGTCCTCCACCGGATATGCAACATCAGAAAAAATGTTAATAGTTGACACTGAGCCAGAAGGCTCGGAAGGCTCCAATTCGAATTTCTTATCGATGCTAAGCCCGTTTAAGGGAACTTCAAACGGCCCGGCGAAAGAAACCCCATCTCTAACGATATACAGGGCCAACGGTTCTTCTCTTCGTTTGATTGAACTTGAACATCCAGCCAGTGCGAAGAAGATGGGAACGACAACTAATTTTAGATTCATATGGCCCAACGTGATTGATCAGCGGCGCCGTCAGGCGTCCGTTGGATTGGAGTGTTAGAGCACACAACTGGCCTTTCCCATTCGGTGCGATACCAGCCAGGCAGCACAAACAATCAGCAATGTGTATGAAAGCATTTCTATCCAAGCCATAACGATAATGGCTTGTTGCGTCTGATTGCCACTAATCTCAATTTCGGACGCGCGCAGCGCGATGACAGGAAGTGCAACAAACAGCCCGGCAAGCCACGCCTTCTTCCGAAAAATCGTCGCCAACGGCAAGGCCGTCACTATAGCCGCTGCAGTCGCGCCGACGATTGCAGCGCTGACCATCTCTAAGTACGGGCGCGGATACACTCGAAGAAATAGATAACCTGCCCAGTAATCCTGTGCATATGCATTTACGACAAATGCGACGACAGCGACGACTATAAGCGCGAGGATGCGAAGGAGAAGTTGCATGTGTTTTCTAACGTGGGCGATAACCGGCGACTGAAGCGCGCAACGCGGAAGCCGTCCGGTTGATTAATTGGTTAGGCATTATACGAATACGGAGTAACTTGGATGAACGGATCCACCTGAAGTCGGAAGCCATATGGCGCCGGAGCCGTCCGATCAAAGCGGCCAACAAACATATTTGCACCAGCGAATTCAATGAATAGACCTCGTTTATCGTCGACGACGCGAGCGCCCGGACAGCCCAAGAGGTTTAAATTCAACACAGGTTCGGACTGGCCGGCGCAGTAGAACTTCAATTCAATATCAGAATCCAGCGGCCAAACCTTCAGTTCAAGGCGAAACTGGCCACGCTCCAGCGTGTACTCGTAAAGAGTACCGAATTCTTCTTCTTTCGGAGCTACACCGAGAAGTTCCAAAAATTCTAACGGTTCCCAATCGAGCTGTGGCATAAGCCCCCTAACGTGGGCAATAACCGGCGGCTGGAGCGCGCAGCGCGTAAGCCGTCCGGTTGATTAGTGGGTTAGCACTCATTCATGCTCTAATGTGCGAGCTAGGAGTTCCGCTGGCCAAAGACTCATATGGCCGCAGCCCCCGAAAGGCGGCTCCGGCTTGAACAAAGTACCTTCAACGACCACGATTTTTCCGTTTAGGGATTGGCATCTTTGCTGATCGAAGCCGAGTGCCCCAGTCCCGGTCGAAAGCCAAATCGAAGACATCTCGCCGTCGCGCCGTTCGGCACGCGGCAAATGTGCGATCGAAATATCTTCGAACTCGAATGTCAGCAGACCTCGAACGCTGATGTCGGAACCCGCGAGTTCGTCGATCCGATCAAGTGCTTCGTTGATTGATAGAGGCTCTGGCATCTGAGTGCTAACGTGCACGATAACCGGCGGCTGGAGCGCGCAACGCGTAAGCCGTCCGGTTGATTAATGGGTTAGGCATTGTAGAACACCAACGTGAGTACCAAAGCCGCAATCGCAGCACAAGGGATCGACGCGGCAAATATTCCCGCCGCTACGGCGGGCCCCGTAACACCCAGCGTGCGAAGATGCCGTGAAATCAGCGCAGCACAATAAGCGCCAGCCGACAAAACGACGATCAACGCGAGCCACTCAAGAAAACCGGCCGGAACAAGGCCTGAAGTCCCTGGGACTCGATGCGGCAAGCGGGCCGCGTAGCCACCGCCAACAACCCCAATCAGACTAGCGCAGCCGGCAAACAGAAGCTTTTTGTTCAATGTAGTCACGGTGTTCCGATCTAGCCTAACGAATGTAAGGGACTTCCCCCGTCCCACATGCGCAGCCTGGAACTTGCTGCAAGCACCTACGGTCTAAAGATGTGGAAGTCGTCCTCATCATTGGCCCACAAAGGGGGAAGTCATGAACAAGGTTAGCACTTTAGCAGCAAATGGGAATGGCGAAAACATTCCGACCGTGATCGGCATTGATTTAGCTAAAAATGTGTTCGCGCTCCACGCCATCAACCGCTACGGCAAGCCAGTGCTGGTGAAACCGCAGGTTCGACGCGACCAGCTCCTTGACGTTCTAGCGCAGCTTCCTCCGTGCGTCATCGGCATGGAGGCGTGCTCAGGCGCCCACCACTGGGCCCGTGAAATGATCGCGCTCGGACATACGCCTAAGCTGATGGAGCCGAAGTTCGTGATTCCTTATCGAATTCAGGGCAAGCGCGGCAAGAACGATGCGAATGATGCCGCCGCCATATGCGAGGCCGTTACCCGCCCCAATATACGTTTCGTCCCGATCAAGACGGTTGATGCGCAGTCTATCCTTACCCTGCATCGCGTTCGCCAGGGCTTCGTTGAAGAACGTACCGCCACGATCAACCGCATTCGTGGGCTGATGTCAGAGTTTGGAATTGTGCTGCCGCAGCGGGCTGAGGTAATACGCAAGCAAGCTCAGCTTGCCGCAGAGAAGATGCCAAGCTGGGCGGCCAGCGCCGTGTATGACCTGCTGGCGCACCTGGTGACGCTCGATATGCGAGTTGCTGAATACGACGAGCACTTGAAGCGAATGGCCAACCGAGATGAGCGCTGCAAGCGATTGATGGCATTAACCGGAATTGCGCACATCACTGCAACAGCTTTGGTAGCTTCAATCGGCAATGGTCATGATTTCAAAAACGGCCGCCAGCTCGCGGCATGGCTTGGCCTGGTCCCAGGCCAATACAGCTCCGGTGGAAAGGTTAAGCTCGGACACATAACCAAAGCTGGCGACCGATACTTGCGCACTTTGCTTATTCTTGGGGCGCGAGCGATGCTGGCGAATGCGGTGCGCAAAAATGATCGAATTAGCCGCTGGGCGGTCGCTTTGCAGGCTAGAGCCGGCTATGGCAAAGCCTTGGTCGCAATCGCGGCGAAGAATGCACGCATTGCCTGGGCGCTCTTAGCCAAAGGCGAGGCATTTGAGCCTGCGTGAGGATTAGCAGCAAGTAGCAACGTCAATCGAGTCTGCACACGTTGATGAAGTTTCGGTTTAGACCGAGTGGGGAATGACCTGGTTATTTCCAGGGGATTGCAGTACATCCCGACCAACGATTGAGGATCCCCGCAGCGTCTTGCATCAGGGTCCGGGCTCGTTAAAAGTGCCCAACAAGACCATTTATAGTTTCGCAGGCCGAACCGTTTCAGCAGCGACAACGACCTGATCGAGGAGCTACTTCGCCTTGAAAAATTGGGAAGCCCTTATAGTTGGACGTAACCGGACGCTGCAGCGCGCAGCGATGCAGTGGTCCAGTTGACGGAATGGTTGGGCTTAGTCTTCATCTGCGATCTCCGCCAAGACAAAGCCCGTACGCTCTTGTATATATTGCGCATGAAGAGGCTTCTTTCGTAAAACGACCACTTGAATGGGATCATCAGGAGATAGCGCCGCCAACTGACTCACCAGTGATTTTGTGACATCTCGTATGCTTCGCGGCGGATTCGTCACACCATTCTCTCGCATCCGAAGCCGGGTAGTCATCACATCAAGAAGTGCTTGTGCAGTCGTGCTCATTCGGATACGGCGCAACGTCCTAAATCAGCGGTGCCGAAGGCGTCCGCTGGATTGCCTTGTTAGAGCGCCGCCGGACAATTATTGCAACAGCTATCGCAGCAAACAGCGGCAAGAAAAGTTCCAGTCCCCCAAGCTGCCCATGTACTCGCAAAGATG
>Ga0102595_101450_pt1 | contig 10900 bp, 6 predicted proteins | sample Araplaol_mTSA_r2_2_FD_76864 | JGI IMG/M metagenome (GOLD analysis project Ga0102595, IMG submission 76864) | Arabidopsis root microbial communities from North Carolina, USA - plate scrape MF_Col_mTSA_r2 (SPADES assembly) (version 2) | ecosystem: Host-associated > Plants > Roots > Endosphere...
GTGGTGTGCGTTAAAGGGTAAGAACAAGGATAAGAACAAGAATGATTGAAATTGATGGATCCCAAGGGGAGGGCGGCGGCCAGGTGCTGCGCACCGCGCTGACGCTCTCGATGATTACCGGCCAGCCTTTCCGTATCTCGAACATCCGCGCCAACCGTTCGAAACCGGGCTTGATGCGGCAGCACCTTGCTTCGGTCAAGGCGGCCGCGGAAATCTCCGGCGCGAAAGTCGAGGGCGACGCTCTCGGCTCGACCAGCCTGTCGTTCGCGCCGGGGGCGATCAAGGCCGGCGTGTATGAATTCCAGATCGGCACGGCCGGCAGCTCCACCCTGGTATTGCAGACCGTGGTGCCCGCGTTGCTGTACGCCCCGGGCGAATCGGTGGTACGCGTCAGCGGTGGTACCCATAACTCCAAGGCGCCGCCGGCTGAATTCCTGCAGCGCGCCTATGGCCGCGCCATGGCCGACATGGGTGCGCAGGTCGAGTTCCACCTGGAGCGCACGGGCTTCTATCCTGCAGGCGGCGGTGCAGTACGGGCAACGGTGAAGCCGCTGGCCGCCTGGCGCCACTTGGCGCTGGAGGCGCGCGGTGAACGGCGCGAAGCGTACGCGGAAAGCCTGGTCGCCGCCGTGCCGGGCGGCGTGGCGAAGCGTGAGCTGGATTGCGTGGCCAGCGCGATGGGGTGGTCCGGCGACCAGTTGCGTTTCAGGACGCTGCCGGACAACTGGGGCCCTGGCAACGCGCTGCTGATCACGCTGGATCACGAACACGTGACGGAAGTCTTCGTCGCCTTCGGCGAAAAAGCCCGGCGCGCGGAGGAGGTTGCGCGCGACGCAGTGGCCCAGGCGCGCCGCTTCATCGCATCGGGCGCCGCGGTCAGCGAGCATCTGGCTGACCAGTTGCTGGTCCCAATGGCCCTGGCCGGCGGCGGCAGCTTCACCATGGACGTGCTGTCGCAGCACACCCGCACCAATGCAGAAGTCATCGCGCGCTTCCTGCCGGTGTCGATCACGTTCGAGAAGCGCGAGGCTTGCCACTATTGCGAGGTACAGCGTGGATGACCTGGTGCCACACCCGCGATTTCGCGGGCAGGCGCCCCGTTCGCAGCTCAAGCTCACGGAGCCGGAGGTGCGCGGATCATATTGGCGTTACGGTAGCGCGCGTATTTTTCCGCAGACAGCCCTGCGCGCCGACGTGAGCGTGCAGCTCTACACCATTTATCCGCGTCCGTATTATGTGGACATGCTGAAGAGCTGTAATGACTGCTCACGCGCGTTCATCTTTTATGCACGTGAACAGCGCTACTGGTACGAGACGCTAGGCTTCTACATCGACGCCGACTGCGTACGCTGCGTCGAGTGCCGGCGCAAGCAGCATGCAGTGAAGCGCCATATGGTCCGCTACACGGAGTTGCAAGCGCGCGATTCCTTGTCACGCAAGGAGATGATGCACTTCGTGGATGACTGTATCTTCCTGTTCCAGGAGGGGAAACTGAAAAAAATCTCCCTCCTCGGGAAGGTCAAGAACGCGGCGTTGAAGCAGATCCCTGAATACGCCGGCACCAAAACGCTCCAGCGATTACTGCAAGCCCCCGCACAATTGCGAAATTAACTAGCTAATTTGGTTACTCCGTGGCAAAATTTGGCGTCGTTGTATTTAATATAACTTTGCCGGACCCGCCATGAACAAAAAGACTTTGGCCAAGATCGCCGCGGCAGTTGTTGTCGTTGCCGGCGGCGTTTTCGCCTACCGGGCTTTTGGCTGGGGGGCCATGAATGGCCCCGTCAACAGCCTGAAGATCGACCTGTCCAAGCCGGACGCCCTGGTCGTCACCAAAAGCCTTTCCAGCCTGCCGCGCGATTTGCTGACCGTGCCGCTGGCGCGCGACGTGCTGCGCGAGGACTTCCTGTTCTATTACGAGCAGACCGAAGACCGCCTGGGCCTGAAGGGCAGCCTGCGCCGCATCGCCTACGAACATGAACTGGGTTGGGGCGACCAGTTGATCCGCATGGTGCTGGACGAACCGGCGGAAGTAGCAATGTGGCGCGATGCCGATGGCTCCCTCAAGCACTACGTGATCTCCGTTTCGCGCGGCAAGCTGGCGCGCGTGCTGGAAGAAGCGGGCAAGGTGGCGCTGAAGGATACCCAGCTCACCATCGCCGGCGAATTGCGGGTCGATGGGGACAAGGTGCCCGTGTATGCCTTGAACTACGCCTACCAGCGCAACCTGCTGTTCGCGGCGCATGGCGACCGCATGGTGATCCTGTCCCACCCCGGCATGCTGTACGGCGCCGACCGCAAGGTGAGCGACGACAAGGCACAAACCACCATCAGCAAGCTGCTGGGGAAAGACGCCGGGCAGCAGAAGGTATTCCACGACCAGTTCCACTTCGAGAAAACGGCGCAGGACGGCCATAGCATCGCCATCAAGGCCGATTTCCTGTCCTTCGGCTACCAGCCTTTCTTCGGCGGCCTGGAAGCGCTGCGCTTTGATTTCAGCAAGGGCGCCTGGCGCTCGCAGGTGCTGCTCGATGCGGCCAAGCTGCCGAAAGAGGACTATGACAGCAGCGCCCTGTGGAGCGCGCTGCCTTACAACCCAAGCAGCTGCTTCACGCTGCCGGCGGACTGGTCCAGCCTGCAGCCGGTGCTGAAAAGCATAGGCGGCAAGACCAGCCAGCCAGTGCTGCCGCTGGCAACCGAACTAAATGGCCCCGTGGCTGCCTGCTGGTATGGCAACTCCCGCCTGCATACGCCGGTGTTTGTGGCCAATCGTGCCGGCGGCAATGAGGCGTTGTTCGAAAGCCTGTTCCAGGCCGCGATCCGCGATGGCAAAGGCGTTCAGAAGCAGCCTGGCAAGAAGGGCGAAATGCGCTGGAGCGGCGCAGTGTCCACTGCGCAGGGCGATACCACGCCGACGCTGGCCATCAGCGGCAACACCGTGGTGTTCTCAGCGGACGGCAAGCTGGTCGACCAGGTGCTGGCCGTGAAGCGCAAGGAAATGCCTGCCGCTTCCGATCTGCTGCCGGATGCCAAACACACTGTAGGCCTGATTGCGCCTGCCTCGCTGGCCAAGCTGATCGAACAGGAGAGCTTCAACACCCTGCCAGCCCAGCGCGAGCCCGTGCTGCGCGGCGCAGTCGATGCCCATCTGGCGCCACGCCTGCAGGCGCTGAAAAAATACCCGCCTTACCGCATGGTGCTGAAGTCCGTGCCGGACAAAGGCGTTTCCTGGCAGCCGCTGGAATGGCAGGCAGCAGGGAAATGAAGCGCCGCAGTACCTTGCGCCTGCTGGCCGGATGCGCCGCTGCCTTGGCAGCGCCGCAATTGCTGGCCCTTACCAGTGCCAAGGATACGCAGGTACGCCTGTCGCAGGCACAGTCGCGCGCCTTCCAGGCGTGGATGCTGCGCATCATCAGCGCCCAGGTCGAACAAGGGCCCTCACCGCGCTGGCAGCATCGCGACTGCGCGGGCCTGGTGCGTTTTGCGGTCAACGAAGCTTTGTCCGTGCATGACGCCAAGTGGATGCGCGCCAACGGCATCGCCAGCGACCGCCGCCTGCCGCCGGAACTGGAACTGACGCCGCAACAGGCGGCCCTGCGCAACCGCTGGGTGCAAGGCGAAGGCAAGGTAGGCCATTTCGTCACAGCGCTGGCGCTGGTACAGCACAACAGCCGCTTCGTGGCGCGTGAAATCAGCCAGGCGCTCCCGGGCGACCTGCTGTTCTACGACCAGGGCGACGAACAACACCTGATGGTGTGGATGGGGGCGCATATCGCTTACCACACGGGCACCGTCACCCCAACCGATAACGGTCTTCGTACCGTCGATATTCAACAACTAACGACATGGAAGGACACGCGGTGGCAACCAGCGGTCAACAATCCCAACTTCGCCGGCGTATTCCGGCTGTCATTTCTGTCCTGAAGCTGTGCCTCGCAGGCTTGCTGGCGCTGACCGCGCTGGCAGGTGCGCAAGCACAGGAGGCGCCGTCCAGCGGTTACACGCTGTTCAAGGGCGAGCCGTTCTTCCTGCTGTCCGATGCCAGCTATGGCAGCACGGACGAGGCGCGCGTGCGCCTGGAAGTGCCCGGCCGCGACTTCGGCCGCTCGCAACTTGAACAGTATTCCGGCGCCGACATCGTGGTGTACCGCGTGCCGCAGCCTCTGGAATTCCTGAAGAAGCAGCGCAACCTGCACCGGGTCCAGGTGGACGGCAATTACCAGGGTGAAGGCTTGGCGAATGCGCTGAGCTTCCTGTGGGACAGCTGGTGGAAGCAATCGCGCCTGGCATGGCGCCGGATCTTCTCGTCCGAGGCTCGCCACGCGGTCACCACCAACCAGCCCAAGCTGGCCACGAACGGCGAAGCGATGAAGCGCGCTACCGTGTTTGCCAACAATCCCCAGTACAAGCCGATCAAGGGCTTCGAGATGGTGGACAGCTTCCGCTACCCGATCTGGCAGGCAAAGGCGATCGAGCCGCCGAAAGGCGTCAAGATGGACGGCTCCAGCAGCGAATTCATTGCCGGCAACAGCGGCAATGTCATGATCCCGGTCGGCAAGCGCAAGCCGGGCCTGTACCTGGTAGAAGCCATTATCGGCGAGCACCGCGCGACCACGCTGGTATTCGTTTCCGACACCATGGCGGTGACCAAGGTGTCGTCCGGCCAGATGCTGGTGTGGGCTGCGCGCCGCGACAACAGCGCCGCCGTGGCCGACGCCAGTGTGATGTGGACCGACGGTACCGGCGTTCTCCAATCCGGCAAGACCGCCAAGGATGGCGTGGTGTCGATGGAGCGCAGCAGCCCGGAGCATACCTATGTGATCGGCGAAGACCGCAGTGGCGGTGTCTTCGTGTCCGAGAATTTCTACTACGACAGCGAGATCTATAACACCAAGATGTATGCGGTGACGGATCGCCCCCTGTACCGTCCTGGCGATGAAGTGAACGTCAAGTTCCTCGGCCGCGAATTCAAGTCGGCGCGCCTGTCGCAGGCTGCCGCCGCTGCGCCGATCGGCCTGACCGTATTCGATCCGAACGGCACGCCGGTGCTGACGCAAACCCTGCAACTGTCGCCCGAAACGGGCACCGAGACCCGCTTCCGCTTGCCGGAGCAGGCCGCTGCCGGCGGCTATGAGCTGCGCTTCAGCTACAAGGACGGCCTGTACGGTGCCGCATTCCGTGTGGCCGAGTATGTGAAGCCGCACTTCGAGATCAACGTCCAGCCATCCAAGCCTGAATTCAAGACCGGGGAAAAAGTCAGCGGCACCATCTCGCTGCGCTACCCGGACGGCAAGCCGGTGAAGAACGCCAAGCTGTCGCTGTCCCTGCGCGGCCAGCAGAACACCATGGTGGAAGGGGAGTTGCGCTACAGCGGCATGTTCCCTGTGCAGTTGAAGACCGAGGAAGCGGAGACCGACCGCAGCGGCGACTACTCGTTCACGCTGCCGCCGGCAACCGATCCGTCGCGCTACGTGCTGACCGTGATGGCGACCGACGGCGCGGCCTACCGCGTCAAGGCGACGCGTGAGCTGATGATCGAACGCTCCATCAGCAGCTACCAATTGAAGGCGGCGCGCTCCTTCTCCGAACCGGGGCAGCAGGTGCACTTCGACCTGGTGGCGGACGGCCAGGGCGCGGCGCGTCCTGTGCGCTGGGAGATGGTGCAGCTTGAAAAGCAGGAAAAAACCGAAGGTAAATTCGACCCGGCTGCCAAGGGATGGGATGTGAACTTCGCCAAGCCGGGTTCTTACCAGCTCTCACTGCGCGACGAGCGCGGCAACCTGCTGGCGGGCGCCAGCCACTGGGTCAGCGGCGAAGGCCTGCAGGCGGCACCGGGCAGCATCGAGATCGTGATGGACAAGGCGCGCTATCGCCCGGGCGAAACTGCCGAAGCGCTGGTAACCTTCTCCGACCCGGTCGACCAGGCCCTGCTGACCATGGAACGCGACAAGGTGGAGCAGTATGGCCTGATGAACGGCGGCGCCGATTGGTACCAGGCCAAGCGCGTGGCGAAGAACCAGTGGCGCGTGCGCGTGCTGGTCAAGGAGGAGCACGGCCCGAACATGACCTTCTCCGTGGCGTATACCCGCAACGGCGACTTCGTATTCCAGAACGCCGGCCTGCAAGTGATCGAGCCGCGCATTGCGCTGACCTTCAAGACCGACAAGGAGGTCTACCAGCCAGGCGAAAAAGTCACGCTGGACGTGACGGCACAACTGGATGGCAAGCCGCTGTCCACCCTGGTGGCGCTGGGCGTGGTGGATGAAATGATCTACGTCCTGCAGCCGGAGATTGCACCGGACATCGCGGACTTCTTCTATCATCCGCGCCGCAACAACGTGCGCACCACGGCCAGCCTGTCCTTCATCAGCTACGACATGGCGCAAGGACGCCGCGAGAACGTACCGGCCCGCCACAACTACAACGAGCGTGGCGTGAAGGTGCTGGAACGCCCGCGCCGCGATAACGTCGATACCGCCTTCTGGGCGCCCTCGCTGAAAACCGATGCGGACGGCAAGGCGCGCGTCACCTTTACCATGCCGGATGCGCTGACCCGCTGGCGCATTACGGGCCGTGCCATGGACGCGCAGGGCCGCGTCGGCCAGCGCACCGGTTACCTGCGCTCCGACAAGTCCTTCTATTCCAAGTGGACTGCTCCGGACTGGCTGCGTACCGGCGATGTACCGCGCGCTTCCGTCGCCATCTTCAACCAGACCAGCGATACGAAATCCCTGGAAGTGACGCTGTCCGGCGGCCCGCAACCGAAAGTGGAGAAACTGTCGGCCAAGCCGGGTGTGAACTACGTTGAATTCCCGGTTGCAGTCGGCACCGCGCCATTGCGCCTGGAAGTGAAGCAGGACGGCAAGCTGGTTGATGCACTGGACACCAGGGTGCAGGAGCAGCCAGCCGCCTGGGCCAGCCCGCGCAGCATGAGCGTCGCGCTGACCGGCACCGACAATGCGCTGAAGCTGCCCGCCGATGCACGCAACATCCGCGTCTCGTTCGCCCAAGGTGCGGCAAGCCACTTCGCCCGCATCGCCGATGACCTGATCGACTACCCGTATGGCTGCGTGGAACAGACGGCCAGCCGCCTGATCCCGCTGACCATGGCAACGCAAAGCATGCCGGCGGATGCCGGCCCGGTACGCGAGCGCCTGATGGCGATCATGCAGGCACAGCGCCTGCGCCTGGTTTCCATGGCTGGTCCGAACGCGGTCTTCAGCTGGTGGGGTCCGGCAACCCAGGGCGACGCGTTGATGACGTCCTACGCCTACTACGCTGACTGGTACGCCTCGCGCGCCCTGCGCCTGGAACTGCCTGGTGAGCACTGGAACAACCTGGTCAGTGTCTACACCGAGCATGGCAAGAACAACGCCCCGCTGGAGCGCGCCATGAGCCTGTGGATGATGCATGAAATGGGCTTGCCGACGAAGACTTTGGCGGAAAGCCTGGTGGCCGATGCCTCGAACCTGGAAGTCGGCTCCGCGCCGCGCAAGCAGGGCGTTACCAGCAGCGTGCTGCTGGCTGATGGCCAGGACAGCGTGACCCGCGCCATGGCGGTCGGGCTGACGTCCGTCGTCGCCGCGCAGAACGGCATCGCCTTGCCGGCGCAGTTGCAGCAGCAATTGCCGCAGGCATGGGCAGCGCTGCGCGCCTCGCCGGCGCCGGTGGCCCAGGCCCTGCTGATGCTGGCCGGTGAACTGCCGCCAACGCAGGCCGACGCAGTGCTGTCGTCCGTGCGTGCCGACATGCCGACCATGGACCGCGCCCTGACCCTGGTCTGGGTGCAAAAGAAACTGGGTGGATCGCCTGCCGCAAGGCCGCCAGTGGCAGCAATGGACGGCGCATGGCAGCAAATGGACAGCCGCAGCGGCCAGCCGGTATGGCGCTGGACAGATGCCAAGGCATTGCCGGAGCAACTGAAGCTGGCGCAGGCCGCGCCGGCCGGCACCGTCGCCATCGTGCAGTACGATAGCCGTGCTGTCGAAGCGCACTCGCTGGATGTCGGCATCGAGCGCCGCATCCTGCGCATGAAAGCCGGTTCCAAGGGCTACACTATGGAATTGGTCAAGCCGGGCGAAGCGCTGCGCACGGACGAACTGTACATGGACGAGATCAAGCTCAAAGCCGGCAGCGCGACGCACCGCTTTGGCTTGCTGGAAGTAGCTTTGCCGCCGGGCGCGATGGTCGAATCGACCACCTGGGGCATGAAGCTGGCAGGCGACGAGCCTGTGCAACTGGAGCGTGCGCGCCACGTCGAGCGCCGCGACGGCTACGCCGTGCCGATCGAGCCGCTGAGCGGCGAGGTGGTGGTGCGCCACCTGCTGCGCTTCGGCCAGAAGGGCAGCTACACCCTGCCGCCGAGCCGCTTCCACCGCATGTACCAGCCGGAGCAAAAAGCCTTTGAAGGCGGCGGCAAGGCCATGCGCGCGCTGAAAGTCGAGTAATGCTGCCACGCCTGCTGCCCACCTTGCTGTTGGCCTGCGCCGCGCCTGTTGCGGCGGCGGCCTCGCTCGACCTGGCGTGGTGGCGCGACGGCAAGGTACAGGCGGTGCAGCTGCAGCAGCGCAGCGTATCGGCGGCGCAACCGATGGCCGCCAACAGCGAGATCCCGCTTGGCAGCCTGTGGAAGCTGTTCGTGTACGTGTATGCGGTGGACAGCAAGCTGCCAACTCCCGACTACAATTGCGGCGGCCGCAAACAGGAGGAGGTGTATTGCTGCGAGGCGGGCGGCAGCATAGGCCGGGACGCCGCACTGGCCCAATCCTGCGGCCTGTTCTTCGCACCGGACCGCCTGGGCATTGCACAGCGCCCCTGGCAGGACTACTGGACGCGCTGGCTGGGCAGTGCGCCAGCCGGCGAATTCGCCTGGCTTGCCGATCCTGCGCGCCTGGAACCCGCGCGCCTTGTGACACTCGGCAGCCTGTTGCGCGTACTGGGCAGCATTCCGCCCGCGAGCCGCGCGGAAGCGGAAGCGGCCCTGCTGCGCGTGGTGCTGGACGGCCGCGGCGCTGGCAGCGTGCGCTGGTTCGGCAGCCAGCTCCGCGTGAAGACATACTCCTGGCATCACCCCAAGCGCGCGGACGCAAGGCTGGGCGGCGCGGCTGGCTGGCTTGCCGACGGCACCCCGGTGTGGTTTGGCGGCAGCGACAGCAGCACCGGCATCTTCCAGAAATGGGCGCCGCAGATCGCCGCCGCCTTGCCGCCCGTGCAGACGGCGGAGGATGGCGGCTGCGTGGTGGTCGATTACTTCACCCGTTACCCGGTGCGTTCCGTGCGCACAGCGGACGGCCTGGCGGCGCCCGGGGCGCTGAATGGCCGCTACGTGGTGCAGTTCGAAAATGGCAAGAGCCTGCCGATCCGCAGCAGCGGTGAGTTGACGCTGGCTACCGGTGCGAATGGCAAGCCGCAGATTCGCGGCCGCATGGGCGTAAACGAATACGTTGCGCGCGTGATCGACCGCGAGGCCAGCACCACCGAAGCTGAAGCTGCGCGCGCCTTCGCCATCGCCGCCCGCAGCTACCTGCAGCAGAATGCGCGCCGCGCCGAATCCTGCCAGTACATTGCAGACAGTAGCGCTACGCAGCGCGTCAGCCCGAACCCTGCCAGCGCCGCCGCGCTGGAAGTGGCACGCTGGACCGACCAACTGGTGCTCGATGGCGCGCAGGTGCGTTACCACAGCACAAAGGGCAGCGCCAACGTCCTGGCCTGGAGCGATGCGCAGGCGCAGGCCCGCGCCGGCAAAGGTTTCGACGACATCCTGGCTGCAGCCTATCCCCACACAATGCTCGCCATTGCCGGAAATACCGGAACCACCTGTGCGCGGCTCGCAAAGAACGAACAGTGGCTGGCCTATGCACTGCCGCGCTGGGAGCGCATGCTGCGCCGCGAGGATGGCTACGAAGCGCCGGCACAGCTGCCGGCCGTGTGCGCACTGACGGCCGGTTCGCCGTATTCCGAACAGTCGCGCAACCGGATCTTCATGCGGCCGCTTGCAACGCGCGAAGACCGCATCACGCTGGCGCACGAATACCTGCACATCGGGCTGCGCCGCCACCCGCGCGGACAGGACGAAGACTACGTGGAGCGCCTGGCGCGCCGCCTGAACGACCTCTCACAGGAGGCAATGTGAAAACACGCATCCAATTATGCTCCGCGCTGATGCTGGCGCTGGCCGCCGCGCCTTTGCTGGCGCAGGACAAGACGCTGACGGGACCCGTCGGCGGCTGGAATCGTGCCGGCATGACCGACAAATCCGGCGAGCTGGCTGTCAGCTATCCGTATTCGCTGATCGACCGTGGCGCGCAGAAAAACCGCACCATGATTCGCGGCCAGTTGGCCAAAGTCAGCACCAAGCGCCCCTTCCACCAGCTGATCGTGAACGGCAATCCGACGCCGCTGTATACGGACGAGGAAGGGCGCTATGCGCGCGGCTATGCGTTTGGTTCCGGTTCCAACAGCGTCGAAATCCGTTCGCCGGACGGCAAGTCGCTGAAGCGCATGCAGTTCTACGAGGCGGACACCAGCCGCCCGCAGCCGCGCCTGCGCATTATCGGTGCCTGGGACGATAACCAGGCCGAGATCGACCTGCACATCATTACGCCGGATGGCCAGCACGCCTTCTTTGCGCACCCATTCCTCACCAATGGCGGTGGACTGGATGCGGACAGCGTGGACGGCCCTGGTCCGGAAATGTTCACCATGACCTCGCCGTTGCACGGCACCTACCAGGTGTGGGTGAATTACTGGGGCAATTTTGGCAGCTCGGGCTACCACTTTGACGAAGCCACGCGCCAGCGCCCCATCATCACGACGCGCATCACCCTGGTATTCAACGAAAACACCGCTAGCGAGAAGCGGCAGGATTTCGTTGTCCCCCTGCGCAAGATCGGCGACCTGA
>Ga0102595_101452_pt1 | contig 10895 bp, 10 predicted proteins | sample Araplaol_mTSA_r2_2_FD_76864 | JGI IMG/M metagenome (GOLD analysis project Ga0102595, IMG submission 76864) | Arabidopsis root microbial communities from North Carolina, USA - plate scrape MF_Col_mTSA_r2 (SPADES assembly) (version 2) | ecosystem: Host-associated > Plants > Roots > Endosphere...
GAACCTTGTACCGGTCAGTCTGATGACCATAGCCAGTCGGTCCCACCCCTTCCCATCCCGAACAGGACCGTGAAACGACTTGGCGCCGATGATAGTGCTGCAACCAGTGTGAAAGTAGGTTATTGTCAGACTAAGTAATAAGCCAAGAAGGCCCGCTCGATAGCGGGCCTTTTTGCTTTTGTGTCATCGGTATGTCACTTCCGCTAGTTAAGCTGCGCCTTTTAAACTCCAGAGGCCAGCATGAAATCCCTGTCGCTCCTTCCTTTAGCTCTTGCCCTCGCTGCCTGCGGTGGCGGTAACAGCAACGGTACCACCGAACCAGTCAAACTCTCCGTCAATGGCACCTTCGTTGATGGCGCTGTCGAGGGGGCGGATTACGTCGCTGGCACCTCGGCGAAAGCAAGCACCGGTGCGAAGGGCGAATTCACCTGCAAACGGGGCGAGACCGTGGCGTTCAGCGTGGGCGGTATTGCGCTTGGGAGCGCAGCTTGCGCGCCGATGATCACACCGTTGCAACTGGCCGGCGTGACCGACTTCAAGGACGCGAAGGTCGTGAACCGCCTGCTGGCATTACAGCTGCTGGACGAAGACAATGATCCTTCCAACGGCATCAAGATCACAGCCGATGTGAAGACCGCTCTGGCAGGTAAGGCTGTTGATTTCAATGCCGCAGCTGCGGACTTCGACAAGGCCCTGGCGGCCAACCTTGGTGCCGCCGGCACCGCCTATGCTGCGCGCGGCGTCGACGACGATCGCCGTCAGCTGGTGCGCGAGCACTTCGAAGACACGCTTGCCTCCAAGGTCGGAATGCCGGTGCAGGAAACCTTCACCCAGGATGCAGCCACGGTAACAGTGACGCGCTACCAGGTTCAGGCAGCCAACAGCTTCTACATTCCTTACGAAGGCAGCAACGCCAAGGTCAAGGCGGACTTCCCGCTTGGCTTCCTGCCATCCTACGGTTCCGCGCTGGCCTTCAAGGGCACGGCTGCCAACGGCGACCTGGAGTTCTATGGCCTGACCGACCGCGGCCCGAATGGCGATGGCCCGAACGTCCCGAACCCGGGCGGCAGCGGCAATATGGGCGCCAAGATCTTCCCGGCGCCAAGCTTCACGCCATCGATCGGCGTGATTACCGTCGGCAAATCCGGTGCGGTACTGACCTCCTCCATGCCGATCAAGGTTTCTGCGACGATCAACAGCTCTGGCCTGGCGATTCCGGCCGGTACGCTCGGCAACTCCGCAGAAGTGCCTTTGCTCGACGCAATGAAGTACGACCCGAATTCCAAGGCGGTCTACAGTGCCAATGGCCTCGATACCGAATCCGTTGCCTTCGACAAGAAGCGCAATGCTCTGTGGGTCTCCGACGAATACGGCCCGTTCATCGTGAAGATCGACGCCGCGACCGGCGTTATCCAGAACCGCTATGCGCCGGGCAGCGGCCTGCCTTCGATCTTCGTCAAGCGCCGCGCCAACCGCGGCATGGAAGGCATGGCGCTTGATACCGCGACTGACAAGTTGCACGGCTTCCTGCAAAGCCCTTTGTCCGACGGTAGCGCGCCATACTCGGTGAGCGGCAAGAACGAGCAGGTGGAGCGTTTCGCACGCTTTACCCGCTGGGTCGAATTCGATCCGACAACCGGTACGACTGGCCGCATGTTCGCGTATCCACTGAATGGCGCTGAGTACGCCGATGGCCGAACCGGCAACGCCAAGCTGGGCGACATGGTCGCACTGGGTAACGGCAAATTCATCGTGATCGAGCAGGGCGCGGCGCCAGGCGGCAAGGTGTTCAACAAGCTGATGCTGGTGGAGATCGGCAACGCCACCGACATTAACGCCGCAGCTTATAACCCGGCCACCTCGGACCTGGAAAAGAGCTCGATGGGCGCCGTGGTATTCAATGGCGCCGACTGGTCCAAGGTCGTCACGCTGAAGAAAACCCTGCTGCTGAATTTGAATTCCATCGGCTGGCTGGCGGAGAAGGCGGAAGGTTTGACCATCGTTGACGGCAATACGCTGGCACTGGCAAACGATAATGACTTCGGGCTGAAGACCAAGATCTTTACCCCGAACGGCGAAGCTATAGCCGATGCCGATGTCACCAAGTGCAATGTCGACGCGAACGGCGCCATCATCACCAGCAGCGCAGCTGGCTGCAATGCCGCCAACACCATCCGCGTGGCGCGCGGCGACGATAAGGAACGTCCAAGCCGCCTGTGGCTGATCAAGTTCTCGAAGGCGCTGAACACCTACTGATGTTCGTAGCTTAGACGACCTGCTCCCAGTCCAGGCCGAAACGGGCCAGGTACTTTTTGAGCCGGTCGGCGTCGTTCGGCTTGGCCTTGCCAAGGCGCGAGGCGGCGAACAGCTTGCGGCCTGCGTCGGACATGGACTTTGACTGGCGGCAGACGGTAATGACCGACTGGAGTTGCAGGCGGTCGAACAGGTCGATTTGCTCGAGCGCGGCTTCGTCGAACAGGCCATCCAGTGATGCGGCGGAGTGTGCGCCTTCTGCCAGCGGACGCCATTGGCGCTGCAGGCGCTCGACTTCCGCCGCTACGATAGGAGCCGTGATGCGACCGGCATCCGCCAGCGTCGCCATGCGCGTGACGGATGCCGACAGGTCGCGGAAATTGCCGTTCCATAGCGCATCCGGCGAAGCGGCAAAGCGCATGTACTGCTGGCGCGCCTCGGTATTGAAGCGCACCATCGAGCCATTCTCCGCGCCGAACTGGGCCAGCAGGTAATCCAGGTTCGGCTCAATATCTTCCGGCCGGTCGCCCAGGCCCGGCAGCGAATACGTCCACAAGTTGATACGTGCGAACAGGTCTTCGCGGAAGCGGCCTGCCGCTACTTCGCGCGCCAGGTCGCGATTGGTGCCGGCGATGAGCTGTAAATCGCTGCGCACTTCATGGTCGCCGCCCATCGGCAGGAAGCGCTTGTCTTCAACGGCCTTGAGCAGCATGGCTTGCTCGTCCAGTCCCAGCTCGCCAATCTCGTCGAGGAAAAGCAGGCCTTTATGCGCCGTGCGCAGCAGGCCCGGCCTGTCGGAGGCCGCGCCGGTAAAGGCGCCCTTCACGTGGCCGAACAGTGTGGAGCCTGCGCCATCGCCATGCAGCGTGGCGCAGTTGATTTCCACGAAGGCGCCATCGAGCTGGTGCCGCGCCTTTTTCAGTTCATACACGCGACGCGCGAGGAAGGACTTGCCCGCGCCGGTTGGCCCCATCAGCAGCATCGGCGCACGCGAGCGTGCGGCCACGTGCTCGATCTCGTCGATCATGAGGTTGAAGTGCGGATTGCGCGTGGCGATGCCGGACTTCAGGAATTCCACGCCTTCGCGCTGCGCGTTGGAGAAGCGCTGCGCGATCTGGTCGTAGCGCGACAGGTCCAGGTCGATCAGGACGTAGTCGCCCGGATTGCCGGGGGCTGCGCGGCGCGGCGGTGAAGTCTGCAGCAGGCGGCCGGGGAAGTAGCGCGCCTCCGTCATCAGGAACAGGCAAATCTGCGCGACGTGCGTGCCGGTGGTGATGTGTACCCAGTATTCCTCGTTCTCGGTATCGAAGGGGTAATTGCGCGCGAAGTCGAACAGCTGGCTGTAGACGTCTTCAAAGTCCCACCAGTCGCTGATCGGTAGCGTGTGTCGCTGTACGACAGTCTGCGGCGATACGGCGTGCATATCGTCTTCGACCTGACGCGCCAGGCTGTCGTGATGGGCGCTGGCCAGCAGTTCGAAACGGTCGACGACCAGGTCTTCATGCTGCAGCAGCGAGACGCTCGGGCGCCACTTTTCCCAGCGCGCAGGGCTGCGTGGGCCACCGTCGAGTTGCGTGCCGAGGAAGCCGAGGATGACGGTCTTCTTTTTCATTGCGTGGATAAAAGTTTATCTAAGCAGATAATTTATCACAGACATTGTTTTTCATAAATCTATATTTATCAATGACTTAACAAGTTGGCACACCATTTGCAATAGATGGGATACGCAAAGACAAAAGGAGATCAAAATGGCGGAATCCCAAATCAAGGCTTGGACCATCAGTGCCGGCGCAGTCGGCAAGAAACCCGTGAAACGCAGCTTCGGCGGCGTGCACGCGGCGATGAACATTTCCACCTGCCGCCGCCACACCACCGTCAGCTGGCACGACGAGCCTCTCGCGGGCAAAGGCCGGACGGTATGGAACGGCGTGGTCTCCACCCTTGTCGGCGCTGATTAATCGTTAGAAGATGAGACTTATGATGAAAGATAAAGAATTCGAAGTGATGGAAGTGACGGGTGGTAGCCCGGTGAAGATGTGGACCAAGGGCGTGCCGGTTGAATCGGAAGCGCGCCAGCAGCTCGCTAATACCGCCAAGATGCCCTTCATCTACAAGCATATTGCAGTGATGCCGGACGTCCACCTCGGTAAAGGTTCGACCATCGGTAGCGTGATCCCGACCCTGGGTGCGATCATCCCGGCAGCGGTGGGTGTGGATATCGGCTGTTCTTCCTACATGCGGCTGAAACTACGCGCGAATACATTACTGTCGTTTGTAAATTCTGAGCACGGGTACTTCATACAAGCTTAAATGGTACAAGTTTCGCCAGCCTAGAATTGCCATAAATTAATATTGTTTGAGTTCTAGAAAAGAAATTTTGATAGACAGTATGCAATGATGATAGAAATGCTTTCAATTCGCTTCTGGCATGCCCGACATTATGTATTGAGGATTTACCAATGGAGGAATATAAGTATCTCCAGATATTTAAATCGTCAATGCAATCCTATTTAAACTTAATTCAAAATTCTAAAAAACAGATCGACTTTCAATCCCACGTCATTCCGAGCAATTCATTTCCTGAATATCTAAAATATTCCTTCTGAAATTTGCAATTTGACAGATTCTTTCAACTCTCTTTCTTTGGCCCCGCATTTATCTTGATGCGGATTGAGTTGGAGACGAAGACAATCCAGTCATCTCAATATTCTTACAGCACGCTTTAGCCAGCTAAATCTTTGCTCAACGTCGTTCTCCTTGCATCAGCTTGATATCTCATCCCACTCCACACTAAGTTCTGGTCGTTGTTGCTCTTCAACGACAGAATGCCGTGCTTTTTTCTGCGTTAATTGCACGTTGTGATCTGTGGAAACTTTATCAACAATATTTTCTTCGATGCACTTCAAGTTCTGTTAATGTCGGCTTCAATCGAAACCGGAATTTGACGTCACTTTGGATAGGAGGCATCGAATGAACCTTTACTTCAGCGATTCAAGCTTTAAGGTTGGAGGCATTAGCTATTCCGGATTTCCGCTTCTCGTAAACAAACTAGGGGAAATAGTTCAAATCTGTGCGTTTGCTCGCGGAATTGACCCATTCCAACTGACCCGCCTTCCACTGCCTAGCAAACGCAGCCACGCGGTCATATGATCCCCCGTAGCCCAACTCTTTGAGCTCCAGATGCAGCTGCTTCAGATTGCGCCGCTGCTTTCGCGGCCTGGTTGCTTCCACTTTCAGCCAGCTCGATAGCAGCACCGAATACTTATCTAGGCCCGTGGCTGATCGCCGCTCCGCATAGGATGGCTCCGTGGTTTCCGAGCGCAGGTAGCGTCGCACGGTATTGCGCGAAATACCCAGTCGCCGGGCGATTTCGCGTATTGGTATCTGGTCACGCAGGTGCCAGCGTCGAATAATGCCCAGTAGAGCCACGTCGATCACTCCGATCTCCTGCCGGTAGGACAGGTGGAATTGTGCTACGAACGTGGGTCAGATTCAGATGCAAATTCGTGGGGAAAGTGGGTCAGATTTCAGTGCAATTCAACAATTTATGGCAGACTTCGCGACCTGGCCTTGTTCAATCTCGCCATCGATAGCAAGCTGCGTGGTTGTGACCTTGTTCGGCTGCGCGAGCTCGACGTTTGCCACGGCTCGCACGTTGCGCATAGGGCCAGCGTTATTCAACAGAAAACCAGGCAACCGGTTCAGTTTGAACTGACCGAAGGCCCCCGTCAAAGTATCAGCACGTGGATGGCGTCGGCGGGCCTGAGATCGACAGACTTCCTCTTTCCCAGCCGGATAGGGGGCTCGCCTCATATTTTCGACCAGGCAGTGTGCGCGCATCGTCCACTAGTGGATCGATGAGATCGGCTTGGACCCAGCAGCGTACGGAACCCACACTATGCGCCGGACCAAACCAACGCTGATATACCGTCGCACCAAGAACCTGCGGGCTGTTCAACTACTGCTGGGCCATACCCGGCTTGATAGCACCGTTCGCTATCAAGGCATTGAAGTCGATGACGCACTCGAGATGGCCGAACAAACTGATGCTTAGGCATTTTTCGAGGCGCTAATGCATATCTACGCGCCCTGCCCTGCATTTTCGAGGAATGGCTCAGGATTCCGGCTTATCTATTGTCAATCCTCCGTGGCCGGCCACTTTTAAGTATCGCCTTGGCGCGCGGCGGTCGCTGCTGGCGCATAAGGATGTCGACAAGGTGGTGACCGATCAATACGCGTTAGACTACCCCGTCAATTAAAGGTGGTTTCTTCCTGGGCGTGGTGCACAATCGTCCCCCGATTATCAAACGCGAACATCCGCCCACGAGCGACTGAGGAACATTGGCCCTTCCGTTTGAAATACCAACGGCAATGCCATCGTTCCCCCGCTGGTACGCTGTGCACATGGTCAGCCTCGATGGAATATCATTACCCTTTCACCCCCAACACGCCGGCTTGATGGCAATGCATTGTGCGCCGCGCTCGTTGCATACGCCCTGCTACACCGACCGCTTCCGCCAAGCCACGCGTCACACGACGGGAGGTATCGATGAGCCAGAACCCCGCAGCAGCGCCAGCAGCGGCACTGAAACTGCACCGCGCCGCCATATACGTCAGGATGTCGACCAGCCCGCAAGATTATTCCATTCAACATCAGATCGACTGCCTAACGAAATACGCGGGCGAACACGAGCTCGACGTAGTCGTTATGTATGCCGATGCCGGCAAGAGCGGGCTACGTATCAACGGACGCGATGGGATGCAGGGCTTGATCATGGACGTCCAGTCCGGCAACGCAGAGTTCGACACCGTCCTGGTGTACGACGTCAGCCGGTGGGGACGCTTCCAGGATACCGACGAGAGCGCCTATTACGAATTCATTTGTCGCCAGGCCGGTGTCCGTGTCATCTATTGTGCCGAGCATTTCGTCGACGACGGTTCCCCCATGTATTCGCTCATGAAAGGCATGAAGCGCATCATGGCGGCGGAGTATAGCCGCGAGCTTGGCGCAAAAGTGCTCCATGCGCAGTGCCGTTTCTCTCAAATGGGATACAAGCAAGGAGGCCGCGCGGGCTATGGCCTGCGGCGCGTCCCTATCGCCCAAAACGGGGTCGCTAAAGAAGCCTTGAAAAGCGGCGAGCGCAAATCCGTTGCAACGGATCGCGTGGCCCTGCGTCATGGGCCAGCGGAAGAAGTGGCGATCGTTCAGCGTATTTACCGCCTGTATGTCGAAGAAGGCTGCACGGATACACAGATCGCGAAACGGCTGTGCTGCGAAGGAATGGTCACCGACTTCGACAGGCCGTGGGATGCCACCAGCGTTCGCCGCGTCCTGATCAATCCGCGTTACTGTGGCGAAGTGATCTTCAATCAAACCACGCGCCGCCTGCGCAGCAAGGTATTGGCAAATCCTCAGGACGCGTGGGTCCACTGCTTAGATGCATTGGAGCCGATGGTCACCCGCCAGACGTTCGAGTCAGCACAGCGCATCCGGCGTCGCCGCGCAGAAGGTCCAGCACCGGACGAGATGCTAGCGGCCATCCGCCAGGTCTTTCGCGACCATGGCAAGATCAACCAGGCGCTCTGCAAGAACGAGCCGCTCTTGAGTAAATTCTATATCTACAGGCGATTCGGCAGTTACATCCGCGCCTTCGGCGCCGCGGGCCTTCCGCCACAGCACACGGCGCGCGGTGCGCTGGAGATTCGCTCGATGCGCATTCGCATTGAATCGTTGATGTCGGAGGTACGATCCCTGGCTGTGCAAGCCGGCGCTACGGCAGAACGGACCACAGTCTGGAATACTCTTCGCATCAATGACGCGGTAACGCTCAAAGTATCGCTGTCCTCATTTCGCACCTTTGAGCGTGGCCCCCGCTGCTGGCGCATTCCGCTGTCCTGTGGCGCCACATCCGATTTCGTCCTCTGCGGCCTTTTGGCTCCCAATAACGACGTCGTTTCGACCTATCTCCTGCTTTCGCCTACGGCCATCGGCAAGGGAAGCCTGCTATTGAGTGCAAAGCGGTTGAAAAAATACGCTGGACAAAGCTACTTTAATTTGGCCGCCGTGTTTGGCCTCGCGTAGCCGCCATTGTTTCACTCGGGGTGGAACAGTGGGCAAGCAGCCGATTCGGTAACAACGATTACCAAACATCGTTCGAGCCTTTTGAACATCGTGGATGGGCGACCTTAGAAAGTTACGTTCTTGCCCCTCTTTCCATACTAATGTCGTACCGCAGATCGACTCGACGAAAGGCGAGTAGGCAAGCATCTGTTTACATGGACAAAAGCAAATCAGGCATGGCACCGAAATCGAGTCTCCCTGCAGTGCCAGTGCAGGTACGACAACGGGAACAGTAGAACTACCTCAAGCGAGGTCCTCAAGTCCCGACCGGCCGTTCCCGCCTTAGCTGACCGTCGAGTAAAGGGCCTAAAGTGCACTGACTGCATAGTGTGCATCAATATCCGCGGCGAGCGATTCCGCATACGAAAAGACTACCTGTGAGGGATCATATGGAATATCGATCGAGAGAGAGAAGTTGGTCTGCTGCAGGCAAGTCATAACATTTCTTCGCTCGTCCTTAGGGAAAATACCCCAATGTGAATTGAGGCCAAGTCCCGACTTGATAGGAAGGCTCTTCTTTGCCGCCTCGTTGAGCTCCTTCTGGGAGGGAGCGTTATGAGATCGCCAGTCCAGTATTGAAAACACGGGATCGACGCTTTTTCCGAGATCGAGAAACCCCACTAAAGCTAAGAAGGCTTTATACCTGCTTGGCAAGTCCAACGTAAAAACGGAACCGATCGGTGCGGTACACCGGATCTTCTTCGGTTTGGGCTTTGCCACCTTGATTTTCCGGGGCTCTGGCTGGTCAGCTAGCAGTCTGGTCTCCAAGGAATGCAGTGCCTTCCGTCGTGCCGGGACCTCACCTGGCGCATCGCGCTCCCAAACAAATACATCCCCACCCTGACCAATCAGTTCAAGTGCGCGAGTCTTGATGTGCTCATGGAGGCGTCCATACTTCCATGCTGTATCCGCCAGCGCGAAATACACCAGGCACATGACCTGCCTGTCGCCAGCTAGATCGGCATAACTACGCAGTATTTGTTCATAGGCTTCAGTATCGGACCGTCCCGATTTCAGATTTTCGATATATGCATCGCGCACCTCGCATGTCGTGTCATCTGAATACAGTGAAGGTCCCCAGGCACCCATTGGAACTCCTTGATAGCTAATCTGAGCGGGAAATAGAGCAAGACAAGTAATTCGAAGCGAAAGTACATTTAATCGGATAACGCGCGGATCCGTCCGCAGCCGAACTCAGTCGGTGTCGTTCATTTCAAACTTCTCTGGCCACGCCAATACATTGTAAAGATTACTGCGGCCGGTCAGCTTTAGGGCAATAGATTCATGCGAAAAACGAACATTTCCCGGTGCCGAGAAGCCTGAAAAGCCCGTTCCTTGGGCGATTCCATGCATGATCGATTGTAGGTCGAATTTGAGCGAATCTTGTCAATTTGCAGCGAAAACTGATAATCATCTAGCCGTCCTCCCTTCGGCCAGGCCGAGGAATAAAGTCACGGTACGAATCCGAACTTTATCGAGGAGAACGTCATGTTATTTTGCGGCATTGATCTTCATTCCAACAACTGCCTTGTCGTCGTCACCGACGACGCCGACAAAGTCGTGTATTCCAAGCGGCTACCGAACGATCTCGCCGCGATATGTGCCGCACCGAGTCCTTAGCTGCCATCACGTACGTACGAATCATCGCTTGGCGAAAGGTTGGCAACTATCGGTGCAGGGCTAAACTCCAACAGGATGGCGCCGCCCCCCAAAGGAATAGCTATAGTGGCCAGGCACAGTGGCGTCAATCACCTGTGGCATCGCGCTGCCGACCGGATTGCCATCGGTGGTATTGTCCCAAGTTTGTCCTGCATAGCTCAAGCCAATTTGGGCGTTGAAAGCCGGCGCGGTGAGGGCGTAGGCGGTCGGTGCGCCGTAACATAGAGCCACCAACAATCTTACGCTACTTGCGATCCCAGCAACCCCTGCTCGCGGATGAAGCGGACCACGTCCTGTACACCCTGTCCGCTGCGTAGATTGGTGAACACGAAGGGACGCTCGCCACGCTGCCGGGCGGCGTCGCGCGCCATGACATCGAGGTCGGCCCCCACATGCGGCGCGAGGTCTGTCTTGTTGATGATCAAGAGGTCCGAGCGTGTGATGCCTGGACCGCCCTTACGCGGAATTTTTTCGCCGCCGGCGACATCGATCACATACAGCGTCAGGTCCGACAGCTCCGGACTAAACGTCGCCGCAAGATTGTCGCCGCCGGATTCGACCAGGATCAAGTCAAGCGCCGGGAAATCCGCCTGCAAGCGTGCGATCGCCTCCAGGTTGATCGAAGCATCCTCGCGGATCGCGGTGTGCGGGCAGCCGCCCGTTTCCACGCCCATCAGGCGCTCCGGCGGCAGCGCCTGGGCGCGCAGCAGGATCTCCATGTCTTCGCGGGTGTAGATGTCATTGGTGATCACGGCCATGTCGTAGTCGTCGCGCATGGCCTTGCACAGCATTTCGCAAAGGGCAGTTTTGCCGGAGCCGACCGGGCCGCCGATGCCGACGCGCAGGGGATTGGATGCCATGG
>Ga0102595_101453_pt1 | contig 10886 bp, 8 predicted proteins | sample Araplaol_mTSA_r2_2_FD_76864 | JGI IMG/M metagenome (GOLD analysis project Ga0102595, IMG submission 76864) | Arabidopsis root microbial communities from North Carolina, USA - plate scrape MF_Col_mTSA_r2 (SPADES assembly) (version 2) | ecosystem: Host-associated > Plants > Roots > Endosphere...
ATGAAGGCGAAGTTGGCGGCCCCGGGGATCAAGCCGGCCAGCACGACCGTCAAGCCCGCGATGGCGATCAGGATGCCCTGGCGGATGCAAACGCCGGCGTATATGGCCTTCTCCATCGGATGCGAGCAAAGTTCCGGGTGGCGGTAGATACGCGTGGCGACCAGCACCGAGCCGACGGCCATCAAGGTCATCACCACGGCGTACACGGCTTGCGCCAGCTGCGAAAGGAAGCGGCCGTTCACGGCGGAGGCGAACGGCAGCAGGCTGGCGCCCGCCAGCATCAGGATCGTGTAGCACAGCAAAGGACCATCGACATGGCGCACATAGCTGTACAAGCGGTGGTTGCCGACCCAGAAAATGGCCAGTACCAGGAAGCTGATCAGCCATGAGCAGAAAGTCGGCGTCAATTCGCCGAGGACGTGCAGCAGTTCGGCGCTGCTGGTAGCTTGCACATGTTCGGGCAGTTTCAGCTCGATCACCAGCAGCGTCATGGCAACGGCGAAGATGCCGTCGACCAGGGCTTCGATGCGGTGTTTGCTGAGTTGCGGGCCGATGACGGAGGCAGGGGCGTTGGCGGTGGTGTCGGTCATGATTCTTCTGGCAAGATTGAGCTTGCCAGAAGATTAACCTGCCCTGCCGTGCGATGCAAGGCTAGAGATTTTCCAGCGAATAGATGCGGCGGTGCTCCGCGATCGCGTAGCGGTCGGTCATGCCGGCGATGTAATCGGCGACACGGCGCGCCTGGCCGGTCTCGTCGCCGCGTTCGGTGCGGTAGTCGGGCGGCAGCAGCGAGGGGTCGGCGGTGAAGGCTTCGTACAGCTCGCGCACCATGCGGCTGGCCTTCAGGCGCATGCGGTTCACCTTGTAGTGGCGATAGAGGTTCTCGTGCAGGAAGCGCTTGAGTTCCGTGGCGTCCTTGCGCATCTGGTCGGAAAAGCGGATCAGCGGCGGCGCGGCGCGTACGTCGTCCATGCCTTGCGGTTTGTGTGCGGCGATACGCTCTTGCGACGTGACGATCAGGTTATCGGCCAGGGCCGTAATCAGGCGGCGCAGGGTTTCGTAAATCGCACGGCGACCCGCCAGGCCTGGATGTGCGGCCTGCACTTCGCGCCACAAGCGGCCGAAAAACTCCACCTCCTCCAGCTGCGAAATCGAGATCAGGCCTGAGCGCAAGCCGTCGTCGATATCGTGGCTGTTGTAAGCAATTTCGTCCGCCAGGTTGGTCAGCTGCGCTTCCAGCGAAGGCTGGGTCTTATCGAGGAAGCGCTGGGCCACGTCGCCCAGCAGGCGCGCGTTGTTGACGGAGCAGTGTTTCAGGATGCCTTCGCGTGTTTCGAACATCAGGTTCAGGCCATCGAAGGCGCCGTACTGCTCTTCCAGCACGTCCACCACGCGCAGGCTTTGCAGGTTATGTTCAAAGCCGCCGTGCTCCTTCATGCATTCGTGCAGCACGTCCTGGCCCACATGGCCGAAGGGCGTGTGGCCCAGATCGTGCGCCAGGGCGATAGCTTCCACCAGGTCTTCGTTCAGGCGCAGGTTGCGCGCCAGCGAACGGCCGATCTGGGCCACTTCCAGGCTGTGCGTAAGGCGGGTGCGGAACAGGTCCCCCTCATGATTGAGGAAGACCTGGGTCTTGTATTCGAGGCGGCGGAAAGCCGTGGAGTGGATGATGCGGTCGCGGTCGCGCTGGAACTGCGAGCGCGATGCATGGGGCGTTTCGGGGAAGCGGCGTCCGCGCCCCTTGTCAGAATGTGCTGCGTAGGGGGCGAGCGTCTCTTCCATATTACTCCGTGCAGGCGGCCAGGGTTTGCAACAGCAAGTCTTGCGGCGCTGTGGTGATGCGCGCCTTTCCGAGCGGCTCGAGCAGGATGAACTTGATCGCGCCGCCTTCGTTTTTCTTGTCCACTTCCATCAGCTCCAGCCAGCGCTCGGTGCCCAGGTCCGGCGCCATCACCGGCAGGCCGGCAGCGGCCACCAGGTCGCGGATGCGCTCCACCGTGGCTTCGTCGATAAAGCCCAGGCGCTGCGACAAATCAGCCGCCATCACCATGCCGCAGCCGACCGCCTCGCCGTGCAGCCAGGCGCCGTAGCCCATGCCCGCCTCGATCGCGTGGCCGAAGGTGTGGCCAAAGTTCAGGATCGCACGCAGGCCGCCTTCGCGCTCATCCTGGCGCACCACGTCGGCCTTGATCTCGCAGGAACGGGCGATGGCATAAGCCAGGGCACCCTTGTCGCGCGCCATCAGCAGGCCGACGTTCTCTTCGATCCATTCGAAGAAAGGCACGTCGATGATGCAGCCGTATTTGATCACTTCGGCCAGGCCGGCCGACAGCTCTCGCTCGGGCAGCGTTTCCAGGGTGGTGGTGTCGGCAATCACGGCCTTCGGCTGGTAGAAGGCGCCGATCATATTCTTGCCCAGCGGGTGGTTGATACCGGTCTTGCCGCCGACCGAGGAATCGACCTGGGACAGCAAGGTCGTCGGCACCTGCACGAAGTCGACGCCGCGCATATAGGAGGCCGCCGCGTAGCCGGTCATGTCGCCGATCACGCCGCCGCCCAGGGCGATCAGGGTGGTCTTGCGATCGGCCTTATTGGCCAGCAGGGCATCGAAGACCTTCATCAGCGATTCCCAGTGCTTGTGCTCTTCGCCGTCCGGCAGCACCACTTCGATCACTTCCTTGCCGGCGGCCGCCAGCGGGGCGCGCACGCGCTCCATGTACAGCGGGGCCACGGTGTCGTTGGAGACGATGGCGACCTTCTTGCCGCCCACGTATTTGGCCAGCAGGCTGGCGTCGTCCAGCAGCGAAGGGCCGATGGCGATCGGGTAGCTGCGCTCGTCCAGGTCGACGTTGAGCAGGATATTGGTTTGTTCGTTCATGGCGGGTTGTGCCTGGGTCAGGCAATTGGGCGCGGCCTGGCAGGCCAGCGCGTCCAGCTGGTTGATGATGTTCTGGACCATCGATTGTACGTTGGGACGGCCGGTATCGACGACCAGGTGGGCCATCTCCATGTACAGCGGCTCGCGCTGATCCAGCAGTTCTTCCAGTTTCTTGCGGGGATCGGCCGTCTGCAACAAGGGCCTGTTTTTGTCGTGCGCCGTACGGGCCAGGATCGAATTGATCGACGCCCGCAGGTAGATGACGGTGCCGCGCTCTTTGAGGAGGGCGCGGCTTTCTGCATTGAGGATGGCGCCGCCGCCGGTGGCCAGCACGATGCCTTGCTGGCCGGTCAGGTCGCGGATGACCTCCGCTTCCCGGCGGCGGAACGCTGGTTCGCCTTCGATTTCAAAAATCCACGGGATCGAGGCGCCCGTGCGGCTTTCGATTTCATGGTCCGAATCGATAAACCGCAAGCCCAGCTTGCGGGCGAGCTGGCGACCAATGGTCGTCTTGCCTGCCCCCATCAACCCTACTAAGTAAACATTATGCATTCACGCATAATAGCTTAATTCGGGTTCTTGCAGTCCAGAGCAGTGAAGTTACCAGTTGGCATAGGGTTGCCTTCACCCCACGGGCTGGTCAAGCCTGGCGGCGCCACCTTGGCGTCGGAGTAATCGGTCGCGAGGCCTTGCAGCTGCGGGATGTAAGCCACATACACCGCCTCGGAACCAGAGACCGAACCGCGGATAGTCAGGTCCACACCCAGCCACAGGGCGTTGCCGCGCGCATAGCGCAGCGTCACGAGCGTGCGGCCGGATGCGTCGGTAACGCCGCCCGAGGTCACGCTGACCGGAATGCCCGGGTCGAGTTTTCCGTTGGTGTTGGTATCTTCACCCGCGTCCAGTACGCCGTTGTTGTTGACGTCTTCGTTCAGGCAAGGGAATGGCAGGGCGCCAGTGATATTCTGAACCGGCAACTGCCACGGTCCGTCGGAGCCAGGGAAGAACAGCTTGCCCTTGCGGTAGTGGCGTGGCAGAACGCTTGCAGTAATGTTCACGCTCGGCACGGCATTGCCGCTGGCATCGGTCACCAGCACACTGTACGTCTTGGTGTAGGTTTCGGAATCAGGCAAGCCCACGTCGCGGCCGGTACCGGCCGAAATGAACAGGGATTTCTTCGACACGGTCAGCGTCGCGACATTCGTTGCGGTCGACGCGCCTTGGAGCCGGCCGCGGATCTGGACGCCATTCAGGGCCGTCGCGGCGCTGCCGGCAATATAGCTCACAGAGGCGACCCCGTCGCTGCCGGTGGAAACCTGAATCGGCAGGCTCAGCTTACCGCCGCTGGAATCGCTGTCGATGCTGAAGGTCACCAGTGCATCCTTCACCAGGTTGTTTGCAGGGCTGCCGTCGCGCACGATGGCGCGCACGGTAGCCTGTTCGGCGGTGCTGCCGGCGGTGTTGGTGCCAACCACGGCAGGATCAACCTGCAGTGTGATGGTGGCGGTAGGCAGCAGTGGCGCGATGAATTCGATGGAACTCTGGCTGATGCCGCCGCCTGGGATGCTGGCGCTCAGGGTGGCAACACCAGGATTCGGGGCCTGCACCCAGAACGTGGCTTCGCCGAGGACATCCAGGGCCTTGGTGCTGCCCGCCGATGTGCAGGCGTCGGTGTACACCACGCCGCGCGAGATGCCGAGAGTGACATTTCCGCTGGAAGGGCTGCCGTTAATGTCGCTGTGTACCTTGACCGAAACGCAATTATTGATATTGGAAATCGCCTGGCTGCTGGTCACGGTGAAGTTCGAGGCGCTGATAGATACTTTGGCCGAATTGGATTCGCCCATGGAGCGCACCACGATCACGTCTTCGCCGCCGACGGGCAAAGTGTTGACGCGGTAGGTCAGGGTCAGTTGGCCAGCTGCATCGGTCACGGCCGCACCGCCGCCACTGACGGTCAGGCTGTTCGCAACGTTGGAGGCGAACGTCACCGGCTTATTGGCCAATGCATGGCCGGCCGAATCGGTCACCTTGACGCTGACGTCAGTATTGGTATTGAGGTTGACGGTCGCATTGGCGCTTACCTTCACCGAAGTGCCGCTCACAGTGACGCTGGCATTGACCGGAGGCACGCCGTCCAGGTTGCCGGTGATCTTGATCACGCGCGTCGTGGCATCGCCACCGGTGGACAGCTTGGCCGTCACTACACCCTTGGAGTCGGTGAGCGTGGAAGAGGTGGTCAACGTGCCGCTGTCAGCCGAGAGGGTTACCTTCACGTTCGGCATGACGGCGTTATTGGAGTCGCGCACCAGCGCCGTCACGGTGACGTCGGTCGCACCGGAAGACTGCAGGGTACCGGAATCAGTGGTCAGCGTGAGGGTCTGGGTCGCTTGTACCACATTGACGGTGATGGCCTGGGAAGTCACGCCGCCGGACGAGGCCGTTACCGTGATAACGCGCAGGGAAGGATCGCCGCCGGTACTCAGCTTGGCAGTCACGATGCCGCTGGCATCGGACACGCCGCTGATGGTGCCAACGGCGCCGGAGCTGGCAGCGAAACTCACGGTAGCGCCAGCCACCGCGGTATTGTTCGCATCTTTGACCAGGGCCGTCAGCGTCACTTCAGTGCCGGCCTGGCCGGAAGAAGCGAGCTGGGTGGCATTGGAAGTAACCACAACGCTGCTCACTTTCGGCGCGTTCGGGTTGGGGTTATTCGGGGTCGCACCTGGCGAACCGCCACCGCCGCCGCAGGCGGCCAGCAGGCCGGCGCAGGCTAAAGCGCCCACCCAGCCCGACAGTTTTCGGAAAACTACGTTTGTCATTTCTCTTACCCTTATTCTGATGACTCTGGAACTTCGTCTCAACGCGCGGTCAGGCGGTCGGTAACGATCTTGGGCGTAATGAAGACCAGCAGTTCGGTCTTGTCATTAGTACGCGAATTGGTTTTGAACAGGTAGCCCAACACAGGCACGTCGCCGAGCAGCGGCACCTTGGAGGTGGTGTTACGCTCGACCTGTTGGTAGATACCGCCCAGCACCACGGTGCCGCCGTTTTCCACCATCACCTGGGTCTTCACGTGCTTGTTGTCGATTGCAAAACCGGCACGCGTTTCCTGACCCACGGAATCCTTGGTTACATCCACATCCAGAACGACATTGCCGTCAGGAGTAATCTGCGGCATCACTTCCAGCTTCAGGTTAGCCTTGCGGAACACGATCGAGGTCGCGCCGGAAGAAGTGGCCACCTGGTATGGCAGTTCCACGCCCTGTTCAATCAGCGCAGGCGCCTTGTCGGCGGTGACCACGCGCGGGCTGGAGATGATCTTGCCGGTGCCGTCAGCTTCCAGGGCCGACAGTTCCAGGTTCAGGAAGCGGTTAGCCGCCGAGTTGAACAGGCTGATCGCCAGGCTACCCGCCTGGGCGCCGTTGATCGAAGCGGCCGGCAAGTTGATGAACTGGGTATTGCCGAAGGAATCCGGGCCGTTATCGACGCGCACCACGCCGGTCGCCTGGCCGATACCGGTCTGGTTACCGCCGATGCCAAGGCGGGTGTTGCCGCCGCCCAGGCCCCAGCCGGCGTCGCCGCCGCGGATGCCGCGCATGTCGGCAAAGCCCAGTTTGGCGCCCAGGTTCTTGGTGAAGGTGTCGGACGCTTCCACGATACGGGCCTCGATCAGCACCTGCTTGGAGGAGATGTCGGTCTTCTGGATCAGCTTGCGGATTTCCTCGATCTTGGAGGCGATATCGGTCACGAACAACTGGTTGGAACGCGGCTCGATGATGGCCACGCCGCGCTTGGACAGCACGCGGGTGCTGCTCTTGCCGTCGCCGCCGGTGCTATCGGCAGCGAAGATGTTGCGGAAAGACTCAGCCTTCAGGTAATTCAGCTGGAAGATCTCGGTCTTGAGCGGCTCCAGGTCGGCGATCTGGGCTTTCTGCTCCATCACCAGTTTTTCCTTGGTCAGCAGCTCTTCCTGCGGTGCGATCCACAGCACGTTGCCGTTCTTGCGCATGTCCAGGCTCTTCGCCTGCAGCACCACGTCCAGCGCCTGGTCCCATGGGACTTCCTTCAGGCGCAGGGTCAGGTTGCCCTGCACGCTGTCGCTGGTGATGATGTTCAGGCCCGAGATGTCGGCAATGGCTTGCAGCGCGGCGCGCACTTCCACGTTCTGGAAGTTGAACGACAGCTTCTCGCCGCGGTAGCCCTGGGTGCCTTGCACCAGCTTGTTCGGGTCTTCTTTGATCGGCTTGACGTCCACCACCAGCTGGGTGTCGCTCTGGTACACGCTTTGTTCCCACAGGCCGTGCGCTTCCACAGTCATGCGCACGTTGTCGCCGTGCGGCACGGTGGTGACGCGGGTCACGGGGGTGCCGAAGTCGGTCACGTCCAGGCGGCGGCGCAGGGTTTCCGGCAGGCTGGTTTTCAGGAAGTCCACCACCACGCCGGTGGCAGTCTGGCGCATGTCCACTGCAACCTGGTTGTTCGGCAGGTCGATCACCACACGGCCTTCACCGTTGGTGCCGCGACGGAAGTCGATGTCACGCAGCATCTGCTTGCCGACCGGCTTGGCTGGCGCCGCGCTTGCCACCGGCAAACCGCGCGCATCGACCGGCTGCGCTACGCCGCCGGAGCCGTCGATGGTCAGGATGATCGCCTTGCCGTCGATGGCGGTGGCGTAATTCAATGCACGCTTGAGGTTAAACACCAGGCGCGAACGGTCGCCGGCCTGCACCACATTCACGCTGGCCAGCTCGCCCAGGTTGATATCCTGGCTGGTCTTGCCGGTGCCGTTGATGGTCTGGCCGAAGTCGAGCGCGATGCGCGACGGGTTGGTGATGGCAAAGCCGATCGGCAGCTTTTGCGGCGCCTCCTTCATCTGGATCTTCACGATCACATTGTTGCCTTGCTGATTGGCCGTGATCGATTCGATCGCGTTGCCTTGCTGTGCCTGCGCAACCGCTGCGCTGCCGGCCAGGGCCAGCACGACGCTGGCCTGGCGGCACAGGCGCTTCAGGGTTCTGATGGCGATCATTTGGAGCTCTCCTTACTTTCCTGCAGTTCCATCTTCGACATGCGCTCGACCCAGTCGCCGGCCGCATCCTGAACAATTTCACGCACCGTGATCGCGTCATCGCTAACCCCGGTGATCAAACCATAATTCTGTCCCACGTACTGTCCCTTCTTGACTTGGTAGACGGTGCGGTCGATCTGCAACAAGCCAAGCACCACATTATTCTTTTCCATGGTGCCGACCATCTTCATGGCATCCAGCGGGAAGCTCTCGAGGAATTCCTTGCGACGGTTCTGGTCCGGCGCCTGCGTGCCGCCGGGGCGATTCTTGGCCAGCTCGGTCAGCAGCTTGCTGGCGTTGAACGGATCCAGCACGTCGCCGGCCGCGTAGGCGAACGGCACGAACGTCTTAGGTTCAGGCAGCGGCTTGACGGTCGGCTTGGTCTGCGCCTCGACGTCCTTCATCCAGCTGCGCACTTGCTGCACGTCGCTCTCGCCGCAGGCGGTCAACAGCAATGCGCAAACGAGGGGGGCTAACTTCTTCATTAATGAGACCCTCCCTTTTCTTTTTTCTTCTTCTCGTTGGCGGCCTTGCGCTGTTCGGCCACTTCTTCCGGATCGAGGTAGCGGAAGGTCTTGGCAGTGGCGTTCAGCTGCAGCGTGCCTGCCGGCAGCTCCTTGCCGTCGCGGCTGCGGGTTTCCAGCGAGATATTGTTCAGCGTGACGATACGCGCCATGCCTGCCAGGTCGCCGGCAAAGGAACCCAGGTCGTGGTAGCTGCCGTTCACGCGCAGTTCAATCGGCTGCTCAGCGTAATATTCCTTGACGTCGACGCGGTTCGGCTTGAACAGCTCGAAGGACAGGCCGCGGCCGGTGCCGGCGTTGTTGATATCCGACAGCAGCGCCGCCATTTCAGCCTTGCCTGGCAGTTGCTTCTCCATCTGCACCACGTACTTGTCGACCTGTTCCTTCTGGCGCTTGAGTTCGTCCAGGTTGACCGCCTGGCCTACCTTCAGGGTGAACTCATCGCGCAGCTTCTGTTCCGCCGCCGCGCCTTTTTCCAGGTCTTCGTACTGGCCTTGCCAGTAGAGGAAATAACCGGCCAGCACCGCCAGCGCGGCCACACCCACCGCCATCAGCACGCGCGGCACGACAGGCCACAGGCCCGGGTGCACGCCGTTCAGGTTCCTGAACTGGGCGCTGAGCGATTCGCCTAAATCTTTCAAATCAGTTGCCATGGTTTAGCTCTCAGGACTTAACAGAAGCAACGCCCTTGGCGCCTGGTTTGGCGCCCGGCTTGCCATCCGGGTTTTCGTCCTTGTCGCGTGGACGCTTGATCAGGACCGACAGCTGGAATTCAACGACGTGGCGGGAACTTGCGTTCTTGCCCGTGCCGCCGCCCAGTGTGCCGGCTTTCACCTCCACCAGGTCAGGCCGTTCCAACCAGGGCGAATTGCCAGACAGGTTGCGCAGCAGCTCGGAGACGCGCTCCTGCGATTGCGCAACGCCGGTCAGCGTGACTTTCAGCGCCTCCTGCTTGACGGACTTCAGGAAGACGCCCGGCGGCGTTTGCTTGACCAGTTCATCCATCAGGTACACCGGCTGGTTGCGGTCCGCCTGCAAGTCTTCGACCGCTTGCTGGCGCGCTTTCAGCGCATCGATTTCCTGGCGCAGCGAGGAAATTTCCGCGATCTTCTTGTCCAGGTCCGCGATGGCGCCTTTCAGCACTTCCTGGCGCTTTTCCTGGATGGCCAGTTCGCGCGCGTTGTAGCCGCCCACCATCGCGACGATGGTCACGCCGACCGCCAGGCCGAGGCCCAGCAAGGCGTAAAAGGCGTTCTTGCGCAGCTTGCGCTTTTCCGCCCGGTGCGGAAGAAGGTTAATACGTATCATCAGTCGAACCTCCGCATGGCCAGGCCGCAAGCCACCAGGTATGCCGGCGCGTCGGTGCGCAGTGCGCTTTCACGCAGGCCGGAAGCCAGCTGCATGCCCTTGAACGGCGAAATCACAGCACTCGAAATACGGGTGCGGCTGGCGATCATTTCCAGCAGTCCCGGCAGCAAGGCGCAGCCGCCGGCCAGGAAGATCTGGTCGATCTTGGTAAACGGCGTCGAGGTGAAGAAGAACTGGATGGCGCGCGTCACTTCCAGCGCCGCGCCTTCCAGCCACGGGGCCAGCACGTCGGACTGGTAGTTCTCCGGCAGGTCGCCGGCTTTCTTGCGCGCTTCGGCTTCTTCAAAAGCCAAGCCGTAGGAACGCACGATATCCTGGGTCAGCGAGTTGCCGCCAAAGGGCTGCTCGCGTTCGTAGATGGTGGCGCCGTCGAGCATCACGGAAATCTGGGTCGACACCGCGCCGATCTGGAACAGTGCGATCACCTGGCCTGCACCGCCGTCCGGCAGTTGCGAGGTGACACGGTCCAGCGCGGCACGCGCGGCATAGGATTCAATATCCATCACCGAAGCTTTCAGGCCGGCCGATTCGGCAATCGCCACGCGGTCTTCGACTTTTTCGCGGCGGGCCGCAGCCAGCATCACTTCAATGTCTTCCGTGGAATTGGCGACCGGGCCGATCACGTCGAAGTCCAGGCTCACCTCGTCGAGTGCAAACGGGATGTACTGGGCAGCTTCGGATTCGACCTGCACTTCCAGCTGTCCTTCGGACATACCGGCGGGCAGCACGATCTTTTTCGTAATAACGGATGCAGGCGGCATGCCCAGCGCGACGTGTTTCGCGCGGGTGCCGCTCTTCTTGACCAGGCGGCGCACCGCCTCGACCACTTGCTCCATATTTTCAATATTGCCGTCGGCGACGGCGCCGCGCGGCAGAGGCTCTGAGGCATAGCGCTCGAGGCGCACGCCGTCCTTGCCCGCGTCGGACAATTCCACCATGCGCACACTCGAGGTGCTGATATCTAGGCCAACCAGCGGGCCCTGGGCACCGCCAAACAGGGCTTTCAGGTCCAATGACATGGATGCACTCCTGACAACTCCATAGA
>Ga0102595_101455_pt1 | contig 10876 bp, 7 predicted proteins | sample Araplaol_mTSA_r2_2_FD_76864 | JGI IMG/M metagenome (GOLD analysis project Ga0102595, IMG submission 76864) | Arabidopsis root microbial communities from North Carolina, USA - plate scrape MF_Col_mTSA_r2 (SPADES assembly) (version 2) | ecosystem: Host-associated > Plants > Roots > Endosphere...
CCGGGGACGGAACTCCATTCCTGGCTGGATAGCCGGAACTGCAGCTTCGCGGTGCGCAGCCAGCTGACGAAGGTGACTTTGCCAGGCTGCAGGACAGAACCCTCGTTCAACTCCATCACAAAATGCGGCAACTCAGGATCGACTGACAGGATGCGCCCCAGGACCGGCTCGCGGCTGCCGGGAGCATACATCGAAATCGCGTCGCCGCTTGCGGCAAGGAGGGTCAGCGCATCGCCGATATCGTCCTCGCTCGTCATGTCAAACGAGCTGGCGGAAGCCACGAAGGGGGCTAGCGCGTCTTGTGGCCGCGGCGGTCCCTTGCGGATCGGGACGGCATGGTGCTCATGGAGCTGCATAGCGCGAAGAGGGGAGCTGGTATGGCTTCATCATAGGACGCGAATTGCCAAATAGCAACCTCTTTTGAATTCTTGAAAAGAGCTCAATAAAAGGGGATGCCCGGTCGAAGTACAAGCTGGAACAGCAGGAGCAGGCAAAGCACCAGACCGAGCGGCCGAGCGAGCGACGTGCTTGCCGCGCAGGCGTGATCGGCAGCAGGCCGCGCGCGCCACGAACCGGCCTGTATCCACGCGACGCCAATGAAAGTGACCACGGACGGCACCATCAGCACTTCGATCCATTCCCGCGGCATCCGGAACAAGGTGATGAACGGAAGGGCAAACAAGGCGGGAAGCGTAACGATCCTGAAAACGTACTGCCGGCGTTCTTGAGGCAGCAAGCTCCGCAACCACTCCGCGGCGCAAGGGATGAGGGCCAAGGCGATCAACGCCAGGGCGGCCTTGGCGCTTGTTCCCAACTCAAGGTAGCCCATGAACATGCCGAGGTCGCTTTGGCTGCTGATGGCGCCAATGACGATTTGTGGGAGCGCCATGAAAATGCCGCTATAGCCCATCCAGAACAGGAACAGGCTGATTGCCGCAGGCCGGCTTCTGCCGCGCTGCAGCAGAAGGGCGCAAACGATCCCGCTTGCCAGCGTAGCAATTGCGCCAGTGCCCTGGAACAGGCTGGCCAGCGGGCTAATGCCTTCCCAGCTATGGTTGTTGTGGAACAGGGTTGGCCGCAGTCCAGGCGTGAAAGCCTTCGGCAGCACCAGAAACAGTTCCTGGATGAAGAAGGTCAGGTTGAATGCCAGCACGTAGAGCAAGGCCGACATCAGGGTGAGTTTCCAGTCCCAGTGCGCTGGCGGCGCTTGGTCCGGGCGCGAGGGCCTGAACCAGCCTGCCAGCCAGAGCGCCAGCGGCCCCGCAACGACAACCAGCGCCGTTGCGAGGCCGATAAGGCTTACCGCCGTCATCAGGCAGCGACTTGTACGCGCGCTTCGCCGGCGGTCATTTCACCGATCACGGCAGCGTGTTCGAAACCGTGGCTGCGGAACAGGGCCAGCACTTCGTCCACGCTCGATGGATCGCAGGACACCAGCAGGCCGCCCGAGGTTTGCGGGTCGGTCAGCAGGGTGTGCTGCGGCTGGGTGATGTCAGGCGACAGCAGCACGTCCTTGCCGTAAGCATCCCAGTTGCGGCCGGAAGCACCGGTGAAGAAGCCATCGTGCGCAAGCTTCTCAACGCCCGGCAGCAGCGGGATCTGCGACATATTCAGCTTGGCGGTCAGCTTGGCGCCGCGCGCCAGCTCCAGCAAGTGGCCCAGCAGGCCAAAACCGGTGACGTCGGTCAGTGCGTGCACGCCCGGCAGTTCGGACAGGGCTTTGCCTGGCTTGTTCAATTTGGTGGTGTTGTCGATCATGGCCTTGTAGCCTTCGTCGCCCAGCACACCTTTTTTCAGCGCTGCGGACAGGACGCCCACGCCGAGCGGCTTGCCCAGCACCAGCACGTCGCCGGCCCTGGCGTCGGCATTGCGCTTCACTTTCGACGGATGCACGAGGCCCAGGACGACCAGGCCGTAGATCGGTTCAACGGAATCGATGGTGTGGCCGCCCGCAATCGGGATGCCTGCTTCGTTGCAGATGGATTCGCCGCCTTTGATGATCTTGCCGATCACGTCGATCGGCAGCTTGTTGACCGGCATGCCAACCAGGGCCAGCGCCATGATCGGCGTACCTCCCATGGCATACACGTCGGAGATGGCGTTGGTAGCGGCGATGCGGCCAAAGTCGAATGGATCGTCGACGATCGGCATGAAGAAGTCGGTGGTGGCGATCAAAGCCTGCTCGTCGTTCAGCTTGTAGACAGCAGCATCGTCGGCCGTTTCGATGCCGACCATCAGTTCCTTCGGCACCGGAAAACCGTTGGTGTTCTTCAGGATCTCGGACAGCACGCCGGGCGCGATCTTGCAGCCGCAGCCGCCGCCGTGGGAGAAAGAGGTGAGTTTGATTGGTTCAGTGCTCATGATGGTGTCTTTCAGTTCGTATGGAGCAGATTATCCACCAAGTCGAGCAGGGCTGCCTGCTCAGCTTCGGGAGTGAAAAGCCTGGCGCGGAGGGCGCATTGTTCTTGCAGCTTGGCGTACCAGCCCGGGACGTTGATGCTTTTGTCAACAAGGATCGCCAGCGCTTGCGCGTCGCCCAGCGGGAAGTAGCCGAGGTAGTCGTCACCCAGCATGCCGCGGTTGCCGCTGATATCGCTGGCCAGCACGGGAACGCCGCTGGTCACCGCTTCGATGATGACGTTGGCGCCGCCCTCCATCCGGGAGCAGATGGCCATGGCATGGGCGTGCTTCAGGCGCTGGCGTGTCTCGGCATGGGGCAGGGGGCCAAGCCATTGGTAGCGCCCGGGCCAGGCTGCGTTGGCTGCGGTGGCGGCATCGCCCAGCGCGGGATCAAGTACGCCGCCGATATGGATCAAGCGCGCGGTGCGGGCCGTTACGTGCGCGGCGGCCAGCATGAAGGTGCGCGGGTCTTTTTCTTCGCGCAGGTGGCCGACCATGACGATTTCATGGTGGTGTGGCGCTGCGGCGCGCGCGGCTGGATGCAATGCTGGCGCTGACTGATAGATGACGTGGGCCTTGGCGCGCAGGTGGAGCGGCAGCTCTTCCAGTCCTGCAGGTTGCAGCAGGACCAGCGCGGTGGCGCGCTCGAGCGAGGCTTGCGCCGCGGCGTCGGAATGGATGTCGCGATACACGTCGGTGCCGGTGAGCACCAGCACGGTCGGGCGATCGGGATGCTCCGCGCAAAAGCGGGCCAGCGGTTCGGCCGAGCGGCGCGCATGAAGGGCGATCAGGAGATCCGGCGCCGGCCGGTTGGGCCAGTCGGACGCAATGTCGGCCTGGTAGCGCGTGCGCAGGAACTGCGCCCAGCGGCGGGCCGTTTGCCAATTACCATTGTTGGCCTGTGCCAGCGCCGGGCTGACGATGCAGATTGTCTGCTTGTTCACTGGTGTAATTCGCTCAAATATCGCTACAATCGACCCATGAACGCCATCCACGCCTCGTTCCGGACCGCCCGAACACAGCAACTTGCCGATGCCTTGCAGGCTGCGCGCAATTATACGCTGAGCCTTTTCGAATGCTTTGCCGCCGCCGGCATGGACGCGTCGATGCGCGTGCCGCAGATGCGCATTGTGAACCCGCCGCTGTGGGAGCTGGGCCATACCGCCTGGTTCGCGGAATGGTTCGTCTTGCGCGAAGCGATTTCCAGCCACCCGGCGGATGCGCTGTACATGTCCATGCTGCGCAAGGGCGACGACTGGTTTGATTCGAACATGGTGCCGCACCGCAGCCGCTGGAGCCTTGACCTGCCCAGTACCGGCGGGGTCAAGACTTATTGCCATGAAGTGCTGGACCGCGTCCTGGACAAGTTGTCGCGCGAGCCGAATACGGATGAAGCTTTGTATCCTTACCGTCTGGCGCTGGCCCATGAAGACATGCACGGCGAGGCTTTCCTCTACACCTTGCAAACCCTGGGCTTGCAGGCGCCAGCCCACCTGACGCATGACGAGCGTGCGTCAGGGGCGCCGGGCGACATCGCCTTCCCCGGCGGTACGCTGCAACTGGGCAGCGCAGCGGATACGGGCGGCTTCATCTTCGATAACGAAAAGTTTGCCCATCCTTGCTACGTCGCGCCATTCCGCATGGATGCGACGCTGGTGACCAACGCCCAGTATGCAGACTTCGTGGAAGACGGCGGCTATGAACGCCGCGAATTCTGGAGTAATTCGGGCGCCAACTGGCTGCTGCGGCAGGAGCGCTCAGCGCCGCGCTACTGGCGCCGCGACAATGGACAGTGGCGCACCATGCGCTTCGGGCGGCTGACGACCCTTGCAGCGCATGAGCCGGTGCGGCACGTGTCGCTGTATGAAGCGCAGGCTTATTGCGCCTGGGCCAACCGCCGGCTGCCGACCGAGATCGAGTGGGAATATGCGGCCCTGCACGGACATCCGGCTTTCCGCTGGGGCCAGTTGTGGGAGTGGACGGCGTCGCCGTTCGAGCCATATCCCGGCTTTACTGCCGACCGTTATCGCGAATATTCGGCGCCGTGGTTCAGCAGCCACCAGGTGCTGCGCGGTGCCTCGTTCGCCACACCATCCCGCCTTGGTTCGGCCAAGTTCCGTAACTTCTACCTGCCTGAGCGCGACGATATCTTCAACGGCTTCCGCACCTGCGCCTTTGAATGAAAAAAGCCGCCCGAAGGCGGCTTCCGATCTTTATTTCTTCTTCAGGTGGTCATCCAGCCAGCCGATCACTGTGTGGTGCCACAGGATCGAGTTGGCGGGCTTCAGCACCCAGTGGTTCTCGTCCGGGAATACCAGCAGCTTGGATTCGATGCCCTGGCGCTGCAGCGCGGTGAACGTGCCCAGTGCTTGTGCGGTCGGGATGCGGAAGTCCAGGTCGCCCTGGACCACCAGCATCGGGGTTTTCCACTTGGCGACATGGTGAACCGGGTTGAATTTTTCGTAGCCGTTCGGGTTGGCGTAGTAGGTGCCGCCGTTGTCCCATTCGGTGAACCACAGTTCTTCGGTGGAGTAGGCCATGCCGCGCTGGTCGAATACGCCGTCGTGGTTGACGATGCACTTGAAGCCATCGCTCCAGTTGCCTTCGATCCAGTTCATCATGAAGCCGCCGTAGGATGCGCCCAGTGCGCAGGCGTTCTGGCCATCCAGGAAATCATACTTGGCCACGGCTGCTGCCAGGCCTTTCTGCAGGTCTTCCAGCGGCTTGCCGCCCCAGTCTCCGCTGATCGAATCGGTGAAGCCCTGGCCGTATCCGGTCGAACCGTGGAAGTCGATGAACACGGAAGCGTAACCGGCGCCGGCGTAGACTTGCGGATTCCAGCGGTAGCTCCAGCTATTGCCAAAGCTGCCCTGCGGGCCGCCGTGCACCAGGAAGGCAACCGGGTACTTCTTGCCCGGCTCGTAGTTCCAAGGCTTCATCACGTGGCCGTACACGGTTTCACCATTCGCGCCTTTGAAGGAGAACTGTTCGTACTCCGCCATCTTCACGTCTTTCAGGCGTTCAGCGTTGGCCCAGGTCAGCTGCGTGCCTTTCTGCTCAGCGCCTTCGGTCTTCAGCTTGACCAGTTGCGCGCCGCCACCCAGTGATGCTGCGGCGGAGATCACGATGTCTTTCTGGGTATCGAATTCACCGGCGTAGCCTTTGCCGGTCAGCGCGGTGACTTTGCCGGATGCCGCATCGATCGAGAACAGGCGGTGGTTGCCGATATCGTCAGCATTGGCCAGCAGGGCTTTGCCGTCCGCGCGCCATTTGTAGTCGGCGATGGAGCGGTCCCAGTCTTGCGCCACAACGCGCTTCTTGCCGGTGGCGACATCCATCAGCACCAGGTGGAAGCGGTCGGCTTCAAAACCCGGACGCTTCATCATCAGGTAAGCCATGGTCTTGCCGTCCGGGGAGAAGGAAGGCTTGGCGTCCCACGCCGGATTTTCTGCAGTCAGGTTGCGCGGGGCAGCGCCGCCGGCAGCAGGGACTTCATACAGGTCGAAGTTGGTGGACCACGATTCTGCCTTGCCGGCCACGCGCGCCGAGAATACTACCTTCTGGCCGTCAGGGCTGAACTGGTAGTCGGCGTTGTCGCCGAAAGGCTTGGAATGCACGTCGCCATCCAGCGAGCCGCTCAGGCTGACCGGCGCGCCGGCCTTGCCGGAAGCGTCGATCGGCGCCGAGTACAGCACGTTGCGGCGGCCGTCGGCCCAGGTATCCCAGTGGCGCACGAACATTTCGTTGTACAGCATGCCGGTGGCCTTGTTCTTGGACTTGTCGTCCAGGCGCTTCCTGGTGCAGGCCAGGTCGGCGCAATCGCGGAACACTTCGAAGGCCAGGGCCAGGCGGTCACCCTTCGGCGACAGGCGGAAGCTCTCCACGCCCAGCGGGTAATCGGTGATGCGCACGGCTTCGCCACCGGCGTTCATCGGCAGGCGCCACACTTGCGCGGAGCCCGAACGGCCGCTCACGAAATAAACGGCATCGCCGGAAGGCGACCATTGCGGCTGGCTGCTGCTGGCATCGTGCTGGGTGAGCTGGACCGGGGCCGGCTTGGCGGCCTTCAGGTCGATCATCCACAGTTGCGTGATGCCGCGGTTCTTTTCCATATTGGTGGCGCGGACGGTGTACACCACGCGGCTTGCATCGGGCGACAGCACAGGGCTGCCAACACGGTCCATGCTCGCCAGGTCTTCGATGGTCAGGCCGCGCGGGGCGGCAACGGCATTGGTAGCCGCAGCAATGGCGGCGCCCAGTACCAGCAGGCGTAAGGTCATTCGGGATCTCCGGTCTGTTATCAAATCTGCCAGCTGGTGGCTGGCCAAGCGGGCATGATACTGTAATATTTCGCGCATGGAGATCAATACTAAGAAAATCGCGGTCTGGGGATTGACCGGCGCTACTGCCGCCTTGTGCGCAGGCGCCGTGCTGTTGACGCAAACGTGGTACTCGAAACCGCTCAAGCTCGAATGGTTCTACATGCGCGCCTTTGCCTCGGCTGCGCTGAAAAGCCCGGAGTTGATGTCGCGCCTGCACGTGCTGCCGGGATGGCTGGAATTCACCAGTTCGCGCCTGGATGACGAATCGCCGCGGCGCCGGCGTGAGTATTACCAGGACATGAAGGACAACCTGGCGATGCTCGATCGCTACGACCGCGATGAGCTGGGGCGCGAGGCGCAACTGTCCTACGATACGCTGCACTATTACCTGAGTGCCGTAGTGGAAGGCGAGCGCTTCCAGCTTCACGAATTCCCTGTCAACCAGGTGCATGGCCTGCAAAGCGCGCTGCCTGAATTCATGAACGACGTGCATGGCGTCAGCAACCGCAGCGAAGCAGAAAGCTATATCTCCCGCCTGCAGAAATTCCCGCTCAAGTTCGAGCAATTGATTGAGAGCCTGCGCGCGCAGGAAGCGGCCGGCATCCTGCCGCCGCAATTCCTGGTCGAGAAAGTCCTGCTGCAAATGCACGGCTTTGCCGGCCGGCCGGCGCGTGAGAACGTGCTGTATTCCAGCTTCAAGGCCAAGCTTGATGCGATTCCGCTGTCCGAGATGAACGAGAAGGTGCGTGCCGAGTTGCTGCAAGGCGTGGCCGACGCGATCCAGAAAAGCGTCTATCCGGCCTATGCCGAACTGATTCGCCACTTTGTAGGGCTGCAGGGGCGCGTGCATTCCAATGATGGCGCCTGGTCACTGCCAAATGGTGACGAATACTATGCATGGTGCGTCCGTTTCCATACCTCGACCAACCTGACGCCACAGCGGGTGCATGATTTGGGTCTTGCCGATGTGGACCGTCTCACCGGCATCATGGACCGGCTGCTGAAGCAAATCGGGCTGGAACAGGGCAGTGTCGGTGAGCGCATGCAGCAGCTGCAGCGCGATCCCAAGTACCGCTATCCCGATACCGACGAAGGCCGCAAGCAAATGCTGGCCGAATACCGCGCCATCATGAAGGAGGCCGACGAAAAGCTGGCCGGTGCCTTCCTCACGCGGCCCAAGGCGGCGATTGAAGTGCGTGCTGCGCCTGCGGAATCGGCTGCCACAGCGCCAAGCGCTTACTACATGCCTGGCGCTTTCGATGGCTCGCGGCCCGGAGTTTTCTATGCAAACATGCGCTCATTGAAAGACATGCCGAAGTTCGGCATGCGCAGCACCGTCTTCCATGAAGTCATGCCGGGCCACCATTTCCAGATATCGCTGGCGCAAGAGATGAAAGGTGTGCCGTTTTTCCGCCGTGTGATCGGTTTTTCGGCATACCAGGAGGGCTGGGGCTTGTACGCGGAACGCCTCGCGTCCGAAATGGGCTTGACACCCGATCCTCTGGACCAGCTGGGTCGCCTGCGTGACGACATGATGCGTGCCGCACGGCTGGTGGTCGACACAGGCATCCACTACAAGCGCTGGACTCGCGAAGAGGCCATCGAATACATGATGGAGAACGCCGGCATGGCCGAGCAGGAGGCGACGGCCGAAGTGGAGCGCTACATTGTCTCGCCGGGCCAGGCACTGGCGTACAAGGTGGGCATGCTGTCCATCCTCGGCCTGCGCGAAAAGGCGCGCAGCGAATTGGGCGACAAGTTCGACCTCAAGGAATTCCACCACGAAGTGCTGAGCCACGGCGCCTTGCCGATGACGGTGCTGGAACGCGTGGTGGACGACTGGATCGCCGCCCACCACTAGCAGGCCTTAGATAAGCTGCTTGCCGAGCGCTTCCAGGCGCTCGAAGTAGGCGGTCATATCCAGCTCTTTACGGGCTACGCCGCTGCGCATTGCTGCTTGCGCGATTTTCGGGGTGACGGTTGGCAGCAGGCGGTCGTCCAGCAGGCCAGGCACCACGTAGTCCTTGCCGAAACGGGCGTCGCTGCGCGCCAGGCCGGCCAGGGCGGTCACGCAGGCGCGCTTCATTTCCTGGTTGATCGTGGTGGCGCCAGTGTCCAGCGCTGCGCGGAACAGGTATGGGAAGCACAGCGCGTTGTTGATCTGGTTCGGGTAGTCCGAGCGGCCGGTGGCGATGATCGCGTCCGGTGCCACTTCGCGTACCAGTTCAGGGCGCAGTTCAGGCTCCGGGTTGGCCAGGGTGAAGACGATCGGCTGCTTCTTCATGCGCTGCACATCGGCTTGCGACAGCACGCCAGGACCGGATACGCCGAGGAAGACGTCGGCGCCTTCCATCACGTCGGACAGGGTGGTGGCGGTGGTGTCCTGCGCCCAGTCGGCTTTTTCGCCGGTCAGGTTACGGGCTTTGGTCAGCACGCCTTTGGAGTCGCATACGAAAATGTTTTCGCGGCGCGCGCCGATATCGACCAGCAGTTCCAGGCAGGCGATTGCCGCAGCACCGGCGCCGGAACAGACGATTTTCACCTCGGCGATGTCGCGGCCAGTCATTTCAACGGCGTTCAGCATGCCTGCGCCTACCACGATGGCGGTGCCGTGCTGGTCGTCGTGGAATACCGGAATGCTCAGGCGTTCACGCAGCTTGCGTTCGATGTAGAAGCACTCGGGCGCCTTGATGTCTTCCAGGTTGATGCCGCCGAAAGTAGGGTGCATGGCCGCGATGATGTCGACCAGCTTGTCCGGATCGGTTTCGTCCAGTTCGATGTCGAAGGAATCGATGCCTGCGAATTTCTTGAACAGGATGGACTTGCCTTCCATGACCGGCTTGCCGGCCAGTGCGCCGATATTGCCCAGGCCCAGCACCGCGGTGCCGTTGGTGATGACTGCCACCAGGTTGCCCTTGGCCGTGTATTCATAGGCCAGTGCCGGATCGCGTGCAATTTCCACGCAAGGCGCCGCTACGCCTGGCGAGTAGGCCAGCGCCAGGTCGTCCTGGCTGGCGACGCTCTTGGTCACTGCAATGGCCACTTTGCCCGGCGTGCCGGACTTGTGGTATTCCAGTGCCTTTTGTTCAAGACTGCTCATTCTGTGCTTCTCCTTTGATTCTGCGAAAAACGCCCGCTACAGGCCAGTTTAGCCTGTGCGGGCGCATGCTGCAGGGCGCTACGCGGGCGCCCGGCTTGATTTTTGATTAAGGGTACAGGCCACGAACTTCGCGGGCAGCCAGCACGCGGGTGCATGCCAGGATGAAGGTTGCGGTGCGCAGCGAAACCTTCTTCTCTTGCGACACTTCCCATACGGAGTTGAATGCGTCCTGCATGATGCGGGTCAGGCGTGCATTGATTTCTTCCTCGCTCCAGAAGAAGGAGGAGAAGTCCTGCACCCATTCGAAGTAGGATACGGTCACGCCGCCGGCGTTACACAGCACGTCCGGAACGATCAGGATGTCTTTTTCGTTCAGGATGTCGTCCGCTTCAGGAGTGGTTGGGCCGTTGGCGCCTTCCAGGATGATCTTGGTGCGGATCTGGCCTGCGTTCTTGGCGGTGATCTGCTGTTCCAGTGCTGCCGGAACCAGGATGTCGGACTCGATGCCCCAGAAGGAATCGCGGTCCTGGGTCGCTTCTGCGCCTGGGAAGCCAGCAACGCCGCCGGTTTCGGCTACGTGCTTGTGCAGTTCAGCGACGTTCAGGCCACCCTGGTGCACCACGGTGCCGGTGTGATCCTGCACGGCGATGATCTTGGAGCCAGCTTCTGCGAACATGTTGGCAGCGATGCCGCCCACGTTGCCGAAGCCCTGGATTGCAATGCGTGCGCCCTGGATTGCTACGCCGCGCTTTGCAGCAGCTTCACGGCCGGTCACGAACACGCCGCGGCCGGTTGCTTCACGACGGCCCAGCGAGCCGCCCATCGAGATTGGCTTACCGGTTACAACGCCGGTCGACAGGTTACCTTCGATCATGGCGTAGGAGTCCATCATCCATGCCATCACCTGTTCGTTGGTGTTGACGTCCGGTGCAGGGATATCCTTGGTCGGGCCGATGATCAGGCTGATCTCGCTGGTGTAGCGGCGGGTCAGGCGCTGCAGTTCACCTTTGGACAGGGTCTTTGGATCGACACGGATACCACCTTTTGCGCCACC
>Ga0102595_101461_pt1 | contig 10829 bp, 7 predicted proteins | sample Araplaol_mTSA_r2_2_FD_76864 | JGI IMG/M metagenome (GOLD analysis project Ga0102595, IMG submission 76864) | Arabidopsis root microbial communities from North Carolina, USA - plate scrape MF_Col_mTSA_r2 (SPADES assembly) (version 2) | ecosystem: Host-associated > Plants > Roots > Endosphere...
TTGTCTGCGACAACGGCCTCCGGGTGCTTGCCTACCTTAGCAAAAAGCTGCTCGCTGTCACATCGCAGTTCCGCGATCCGATAGTTGCTTGCCTTGCTCTTGACCCGCGCGACCCAGCACGCGTCTGCCGCACCACACGAGTAGTACTCAAGAATTTCAGATCTGGGCTCCCAGTCCAGACGCACGATAGCGTTGCCGCTCGATGCCACGGCTTCTCCAATGAAGACAGACGAGGCTGCAAGCAGCACGGATAGTCCAGCTACGTTCTTTGTTGTCATCGGTACGCTTCCCCGGTTGCGGCAACAATGTATTCGACTACGCATCCGAATAGCAATAGTCCGATTTCTTCCCTGTCTTTGACTTTCATTGACTCACGCCGAGATTGACTGTTCTCAGTCGTATCGAAGCGGCGTAACGTCCTCGCGCCGGGAAGGGTTTTCGTCATCGTGCGTGCCTCGCACAAACCTCTCCTGATCGAGCATTCACGAGAAGGTCGTCTATGAAAAGAAGGTGGTTGGGAGCACTGCTGGTTGCCATGGCATGCATGGCGGGATGCGACGCAGTGTCGTCGGAGCCTACATACGGCGGCTTGAGTATCGCCGGGTTCAACTACACGCCTTACAACCTGAGCCGGTTTGTGATCACGGACGAGTATGGGAACAGCGCGAGTGGTGGGGGTGATCTGCCGCCGGGGTCTGGGGCTGGACGACTTAGTTGTTGCTACAACCTCAAAGGGACCGAGTTCACGGTGAATTGGGTGGTCTACGACGCGGACGAAGCTATTCGTTCTCTCGATGCCGGCGAGCGAATCCAGACGATCACGAAGACGACGCAGTTCCATCTGCCCGCAACGAAGATCAAAGGTGAGATTGGCACGCGAGTGCTCGGCTTGCACTTCTATCCCGATGACCATGTGGAATTCGAGTTTCGAACCGATCTGCAGGGTACGCGGATCGAATACGTGAAGATCTGGAGTTGGCTGCGGAGAGCCCATCGAGAGCTTCTCAATCCGGATAGCGAAGACGAGACCACCGTTGTCTTTCGTCGGACGGCACGGCTTGCGGCAAATGGATGGCTCAAGTACCGCTTCACGGATACAAAGGATCTGCAGCAGTACGTCTATTACACGCTGCTGAATCCGAAGTTCGATGAACACCCGGCAGTTCGAAAGATCATCGCCGAGACCAAGGAGAAGCCTGGCGCCTTCGGCAATGCCATGGAAAATCTGCCAACGCCGGTTGTCGAGAAACTAAAACGCAAAACCGTCAAGCGAAAGACGACAGGAAAGAACCATGGATAAGCCAAACCAACTCGATCCGGCGGACATCACACCAGACGAGGTACTGGACGGCATGATAATTTCCCATCACGCCTGCCCGCGTTATAAAAATACGCCGTGTGGCGCGGTCATCAAGATGGGATTCTTCTTTGACGGCTTCGGACGTCATCGAGATATCGATGATCCGGTGACCTCTCGCTACTCCAACATCTGTCGGCTTTGGGAGGCGCATCGGAATAATCTCGACGAGCGTCGTAGGAGCATGCCCAATGAGTACTGGTATCGCTTCTATTTCTCCGGCCTCGGCGCGCCGCTCAACGAGGATGCCGTGAACAACGAATTGCTTTCGGCTGCCCGGAAAGGCGCTATTTCAGCTGCGAAATCCTCTGCCAAAACGACATTCGAGAAAGTATCGGGCGTAGGCAGTATCCTCGACCGGCAAAAGGCAGTTGGCAAGACCACGGCAAAGGCGCTGGCCGAAGCGCTCGATGAAATGTCATGGCGCCCGATCGCGAGAAGCTATGACGACATCGTCAAGCATGCAAGAGTCACGCGCACGCAGGCAGCGCGCGTACTGAGGATGATGGGAAGTATTGACCGGATGGTGACGCGCGGGACGGCTGCCGTGCGAGGCGTGATGAGGGAGCTCAGGAAGAATCCGCTCAAAGCATCGGCCGCGGCGGTCAAGGCTGTTGTTGCCGATGTTGCGTTGGACTCCATTCCGTTTCTGCGGGACAACAAGGCGATCTCGCTCGTGGTTGGGACAGGTGTCGAAGACCGGTTAAGGTCGGCGCTACGACAATTCGAAGCAGCTGTCTACGACGCAACGTCCGTCGCGGGTAAGGCTTTGCGCATTGAAGTCTCGGTATTCGGTGCAGATCGCGGCGGCGTCATAGCACGAGCCTTTGTCAATGAACTCGTGCGCAAACACAAGAGAGATACCGACCTGGATCTGCGCTTCAAAGTCGGCGACAACACCCCTGACGCTCCGATCGAAATCCGTATGCTGGGCTTGCTGGATGCCGTGTCTTCCATCATGGCCGAGGACAAGCTGCTCAGCTATGTGCCGTACGTGAGTCTGATCAAGCAGAACCACAAGGATCGCGAACTGGCCGTGCCAGCCGCCGTGCAGAGATGCGTGCATTTCGCAGCGGCCCATGAGCTGCGCTTCTATCAGCGCCTCGACAGCCTGGAGAAGACGCGCGGCAAACAGTACTTGTATCCGGGCTCCAGCGAAGACATTACAGGCGGAGCGGCGCCTGGATCGCTGGGGGTCCGGGGTGAGCTGCAACGTATTGCGCTGCGCGACATGTTGCATGAGGCACTGATGGCCGGCTCGATAGTGGACACGATGGAGGACCAGGCAGAGTGGAAGCCGGAGACTTTCCGAAAATTCACCCTTGCCCCCACGATAACCGAGCATGCGTCCAGCTATCAGATCCCGGACCTTGTCGATGCCTATCGGGCCCTAGTGCCGCGCGAGGAAGGACTCAATTTCCACGCTCACATGCGGGTGTTCCTCCAATGGCTGGCAGTTCGCTATCGGACACCGGAGTTCTTTGTGTCGGCATCTGACGAACTCGCAGCGGCCGAGCGCAATGCGATTGACGCTTCAGCAGAGCTTCGTGAGGCGCGTTGGGCCTACTGGGAAGAAGAGAATCGCAGGGTCCGGCATCAGGAATCCTTGAACAAGGCAAAAGTCCGGCTAGAGCTTGCGGAGACCAAGGCGGAGTGGGCAGGAAACGAGGTGGGTAGAGTCGAGGCATATCCCACCATTACCATTCGCGAACGCATTGACGACGAAGCCACAGCGCACCTGCACGCGCTGAAAACCCAGGACTCGAAACGGAAAAAGGTCGCCGATCTTCGCGATGTCGAGAAAAACGATGGTGACCCGTTCGAGCGTGAGAAATCGGGACGGTGGGCCAACGCCGCCGAGAAGGCGCTACTAAGCCCGGGAGCAATCGATCTTGTCGAAGCCTGGATGGACGGCACCGAAGGCAGAGATCCCCTCCCCGAGAAAGTGATGGCGCTCTTTGACCTGCTCGTACACGACACGATGCTGACTAGCTGGCACGATCATCTGGTGTCCTCCACGCTGTACTTCCGTACGCGAGATACCGACGCGTTCGGCGAAACCGACAAGGAGAAAGAGAAGAAGCGGCTAGAAGCTGATGAGCGTTGGGTCAGGGAGGACGGGGCGAAGCGGGCGCGCGCAGAGGCTTTTCGCTTGCCCTGATTGCGATCGGTTGGGGCGGCGGCAAGTCCCTGGTGTTATCAAGGGGTGCATCCGCCTCATTTCGATCAACATCCGCTTGGTTTCCCAAGTAACAAAAAAATCCCCTTCCCCTGCATCCAAACCACCCCCTCCCGTGTAGAGCCTATGCAAACCCCGAGGTTTGCATCCTTCGATGCGCTTTACCCTACCGGGAGTCCACCATGATTCGCAGCGTATTCTTCTCCGCCTCCGCCGCAGTACTCCTCTCCGCCTGCGCTTCCAACAGCGGCAATATGTCGATGACGCCACCCGCTCCTGTGGCGGAAGCCATTCGAGTGCCGGCTGGCAACAAGATGGCCATGCAGACCGTTGGCAGCGGTCAGTTGCTCTATGAATGCCGTGTGAAAGCCAACACCCAGGCCGAACACGAATGGGTTTTCGTCGGTCCCACTGCCGTGCTGAAGGATCGTAGTGGCGCGACGGTTGGCAAGTACTACGGGCCGCCGGCTACGTGGGAATCGAGCGATGGGTCGAAGGTCACTGCTACGCAGGTCGCCACGGCGCCGGGCGGTGACGGGAACATTCCGCATCAACTGGTCAAGGCCAATCCGGCGATGGGCGCGGGCAGCATGATGGGCGTCACGTTCATCCAGCGCGTGGCCACGAAGGGTGGGGTGGCGCCGAGCATGCCGTGCTCCAGCGCCAATGTCGGGGCGAAGCAGACCGTGGGTTATCAGGCCGACTATCTGTTCTGGAAAGCGTCCTGAAATCGGCCGGGCGCCTGAAACGTGCGTTGGGCGGCTATGATGCGCCCATCGCCTCGTGACAAAGGGGCAGACCCAGGACGCCAATTTGGACACCGCTGCGCCTCGCATTCAGGATTTGTTCGATTACGCGGGCGCCCTTGCCGGTTGCGCGAAGCGTGATGCGGGGGCGCTGCGCCGCCTCTACGATCACGCCTCGCCCTATCTGCTGGGCGTGGCGTTGCGCATCGTCAGGGATCGGCAGACGGCCGAGGATGTCCTGCACGATGCCTTCCTGAAAATCTGGAACGCCGCCGGCAGCTTCGACGGCAACCGGGGCGAGGCGCGCGGGTGGCTGTTCTCGATCGTACGGCACGAGGCCCTGAACGTGGTGCGCAGTCGCTTGCGCACCGTAACGGTCGATGAGGACACCGCAGAGGCGCTCGATGCCGAGGCAGCACTGGCAGCGTACGGCGACGAGATCGATGCGGCGGAGCAGCGCGTGCTGGCGGGTCGTCTCGGTGATTGCCTGACCCAGCTCGACCCACCAAAGCGCGAGAGCATCCTGCTGGCCTATCTCGATGGTTGCTCGCATGCGGAAGTTGCCACCCGCCTGGGCGCGCCGCTTGGCAGCGTCAAGGCGTGGATTCGACGCGGCCTGCGCGCGCTAAAGGAGTGCATGCAATGAGTGCCGGCACACCCGGTCCCGACGACCGAGAGCCAGACGATGCGCTGGATCAGCTTGCCGCCGAGTACGTGATCGGCACACTCTCCCAATCGCAACGCGAGGACGTGGAACAGCGCATGCGCGCCGATGCCGGATTCGCCGCAAGGGTGCGCGAATGGGAAAGCCGCATGCATCCGCTTACCGCGCTTGCCGAGCCGGTGCAGCCTTCCGCTGCGCTGTGGCATCGCATCGCGGCCAGCGTCGGACTTCGCTCGATCAAAAAAGACAAGACAGAAAACTGGTGGAGCACACTGGCCGTGTGGCGCAGTCTCGCGCTTGGGGCATCCGCGTGTGCGGTGGTGTTGGGCGTCTTGCTGGGCTCGCAAGTCCTGGCGCCTGCGGGTCCGCGCTATGTCGTGGTGCTCGCCGAGCCGCGCGACAAGACGCCGGGCTGGCTGATCCAGGCGTCGTCCGACCGCACGTTGTCGCTGGTTTCACTGTCATCGCAAGCCGCGCCGAGTGGGCGCAGCCTGCAGTTCTGGACCAAGGCCGACGATTGGGCGGGGCCGGTATCGCTGGGACTTGTACGTCCCGGCCAGCGGCTGGAGATCCCGATCAACAAGTTGCCGCCACTGCAGCCAAACCAGTTGTTCGAGATCACGCTGGAGCCGCCCGCCGGATCACCGACCGGACGACCCACCGGACCCATTCTCTACATCGGCCGCGCGATCCGGGTCGGTTGATCGCGCCCGCTCACGCGGTTTCCGGCACCGATGGGGCAGCCTGTGCGATAGCGGTGCTGCCTGCTTCCTTTCGATGAACCAGTCGATATAGCACTGGCAGCACCAGCAACGTCAGCGCGGTTGAGGACAGGATGCCGCCGATCACTACGGTCGCCAACGGACGTTGCACCTCGGCCCCGGTTCCCGTGGCAATCGCCATCGGCACAAATCCCAGCGATGCCACGAGCGCGGTCATCAGCACAGGGCGCAGTCGCGTCAGCGCGCCGGTACGCACCGCATCGTCGAGACTGTGTCCATCCTCACGCAGCGAGCGGATGAACGACAACATCACCAGTCCGTTCAGCACGGCAACCCCGCATAGCGCGATAAAGCCCACCGCCGCCGAGATCGACAACGGAATGCCGCGCAGCCACAGCGCAAGAATGCCGCCCGTCAACGCGAACGGAATACCCGTGAACACGAGCAGGCCATCCTTGAGGTTGTTGAACATCGCGAATAGCAGGATAAACACCAGCAACAGCGCCACGGGCACCACCACCTGCAGACGCTGTTTCGCAGACTGCAGTTGCTCGAAAGTGCCGCCCCACGTGGTCCAGTACCCGGCTGGCAGCTTGACCTGACTCTGGATCGCGCTCTCTGCTTCCGGCACGAACGAGCCGATATCCCGGCCGCGCACGTTTGCACTGACCACGATCCGGCGCTTGCCGTCCTCGCGCGAAATCTGGTTGGGGCCTGGCGCCATGTCGAGCGTCGCAATCTCGCTCAGCGGAATAAACGTGGTGCGGGCATCGGCTGCGCTTCCCTTCGGCAGCGGGATCGGCAACCTGCGCAGCGCTTCGATGTCGGCACGCACTGCCTCCGGCAATCGCACGACGATATTGAAGCGTCGATCCCCCTGGAAGAACAGACCCGCTTCGCGTCCGCCGATGCCGACTGCCACGGCGTCCTGCACATCGCTCATGTTCAAGCCGTAGCGCGCGGCCTTGTCGCGGTCGATGTTCACGGTCAACATCGGCAGCCCGGTGGTTTGCTCCACCTTGACCTCCTGTGCGCCCGCTATACCTTGCAGCACCGTCGCCACCTTCTTCGCGGTCTCGTCGAGCACCGCGTTGTCGTCGCCGAAGATCTTCACAGCCACATCGGAACGCACGCCCGAGAGCAACTCGTTGAAGCGAAGCTGGATCGGCTGCGAGAACTCGTACGCATTGCCGGGAATCTTGCCCGCTTCCTCACGGATAGCGGCCAGCAGTTCGGCGTGCGTCTTCTTCGGCTTTGGCCAATCCTTCTCCGGCTTGAGCATGACGTAGCCGTCGGAAATATTCGGCGGCATCGGGTCGGATGCAATTTCCGCCGTACCCGTGCGTGCAAAGATGCGTTCGATCTCCGGGAATTTCGCTTTCAGCGTGGTTTCGATCGTCTTCTGCATTTCGACCGATTGCGTCAGGCTCGTGGCGGGAATGCGCAGCGCCTGAATCGCCATGTCGCCCTCATTGAGGTTGGGGATGAACTCGCTGCCGAGCCGCGTGGCAATTGCCAGACAGAACACCACCGATACACCGGCGAGCGTCAGTACCACCGGCGCATTCGCCAGCGAGCGCTCCAGCAGCGGTGCATAGCGCGCCTTCGCCCACAGCATGAGCCGGTTCTCTTTCTCCGCCACGCGATTGCCGATGAACAGCGCCACCGCAGCCGGCACGAACGTGACCGAGAGAATCATCGCGCCGAGCAGCGCCAGCACCACCGTGAAGGCCATCGGATGGAACATCTTTCCTTCCACGCCCGTCAGCGCGAAGATCGGCAGGTAGACGATCATGATGATCAACTGGCCGTACAGCAGCGGACGACGCGCCTCGCGCGCAGCGGCGAACACTTCCTCGAATCGCTCGGACCGTGTGAGCGGCCTGCCTTGCACCCCTTGTGCGTGCGCGAGCCGCCGCACGCAGTTTTCCACGATCACGACCGCGCCATCCACGATGATCCCGAAATCGAGCGCGCCAAGACTCATCAGGTTCGCACTGATGCGGTAGTGCACCATGCCCGTGAATGTGAACAGCATCGACAGCGGAATGACGAGCGCCGTAATCAGCGCCGCGCGCACATTGCCGAGGAACAGGAACAGGATCACGATGACCAGCACCGCGCCTTCGAGCAGGTTGTTCTTGACCGTGGCAATGGCCTTGTCCACCAGCTTGGTGCGGTCATACACCGTCACGATCTGCACACCGTCCGGCATCGTGCGGTTGATGGATGCCACGCGCTCGTCCACCGCCCGCGACACTGCGCGGCTGTTCTCGCCGATCAGCATGAACACCGTACCGAGCACCACTTCCCTGCCGTTGTCGGTGGCCGCGCCCGTACGCAGTTCGCGGCCGATTTCGACGTTGCCGATATCGCGGATGCGGATCGGCTGGCCCTGTGCCGTGCCAACGATCACGTTGCGGATATCGTCTTCCGATTTCACCTGGCCCGGCGCACGCACCAGATACTGCTCACCCCGTCGCTCGATATAGCCCGCACCAACGTTGTCGTTGTTGCGCTCCAGCGCGGTCACCACATCGCCGAGCGTCAGCCCATACGACGCCAGACGCTCAAGGCTTGGGGCCACGAGGTACTGCTTGTCGAAGCCGCCAATCGTGTTGATTTCGGTAACACCCGGCACGGTACGCAATTGCGGCCGCACCACCCAGTCCTGCAGCTCGCGCAGATCGGCGAGCGTGTAGCGCGTGCCGTCCGCCTTGCGCGCGCCTTCATCGGCTTCCACAGTCCACAGATAGATTTCCCCAAGGCCCGTGGAGATGGGGCCCATCGCCGGCACCACGCCCGGTGGCAGGTTGCCCTTTGCCTCCTGCAGCCGCTGGTTGACCAACTGCCGCGCGAAGTGGACATCCGAGCCATCCTTGAAGATCACCGTGATCTGCGACAGCCCGTAGCGCGACAGCGAACGCGTCTGCTGCAACCCTGGCAGGCCGGCCATCACGGTTTCGAGCGGATACGTCACGCGCTGCTCGGTCTCCAGCGGGGAATATCCAGGGGCCGAGGTATTGATCTGCACCTGCACATTGGTGATGTCGGGCACCGCATCGATGGGCAGGCGCGAATAGTTGTAGACACCGAGCGCGGCCATGGCAAGCACGGCCAGCAACACCAGCCATCGCTGCTCGATGGCGAACCGGATCAGACGTTCGAACATGGCGTACTCCCGGTTCAGTGGCTATGCTCGGCGCTGGACTTGCCGAGTTCGGCTTTCAGCACGAAGCTGTTGGCCGTGGCGATGCGCGCGCCGGCATCGAGTCCTTCCACGATTTCCACGACCTTGCCGTTGGTGCGTCCAACCTTCACGGCGCGCATCGTGAATCCGTCCGGCGCCGAGAGAAACACCACGGTCTTCCCTTCCACTTCCTGTATGGCATCGGCCGGTACGGCAACGGGCACGTCCACGGCGGCACCGATCACACGCACCGTGACGAACAAGCCCGGACGCCATGCCATTTGCGGATTGGTGAGCGTGACGCGCGCCTTGGCGGTACGCGTCTGTTCACCGAGCAGCGAGCCCACATACGACACCGTTCCCTCGGCCTTGCCATCGAACGCGGTCGAACGAACCTCGACCTTCGCGCCAAGCCGCACCCGTTCGAGATCCTGCGCCGACACCACGAATTCTGCCCATACTGCAGAGAGATCCGACAGCGTGAAGACGTTCGTGTTGTCCGCCACGGCCTCACCCAGCGAGATATGTTTCTCGACGATCATGCCGTCGAACGGCGCGCGTAGTTCATAGCGATTCAGCGCCGACGAACTTGTCGATGCGCCCACCGCCGTCAGTTTCTGCTGCGCGTTCTGCACCGCGATCTGCGCCTCCTGCAGCGCGTTGCGCGCCACGAGGTAATCCTGCTCCGCGGAAATCTTCCCTTCCCAGAGCTTCTTTTCCCGATCATGCGTGGTGCGTGCCAGTTCCAGGCGCCGCTGCGCCGCCAGCAGCTCGCTGCGCTGATCGGACAGCGTGGTGCTGGCGAGCACGGCAAGCACCTGTCCTTTCTTTACCTGCTGCCCGATGTTCGCGGGTACGCTTTCGACTACCCCTGCGAGCCGGGGCACAACGTGCGCAGTGCGATCCTCGTTGAAGCGGATTTCGCCGGGAAATTCCACGCCCGATGACACCTGCGCGGCACCTGCCGCCTGCACGACGATGCCAGCCTTCGCGATCTGCTCCGCAGTCAGCGCGATCCTGTCCGGGGTCCCGGCTTCCTGGGTGTCCTTGCCGCCCTTGGCGTCTGCCTCTTCCTTGCCGTGCTGCGCCTTGTCGTCGTGCTTCTCGTCGTGCGCGTGCTCCTTCTCGTCGTGCGCGTGCTCTTTCTCGTGTGCATGCTCCTTCTCGTGCGCATGCTCGTCGTCGTGCCCGCCGCTACTGCCGCCGATGTTCGTGAACAGCGCAGCGCCAGTGGCGAGCGCCCCTACCAGGATGATTGCCGCGATGGCGGTCTTTTGCTTCTTCGTGATTGCCATGATGAATTCCGTCTGAACGTACGCCGCGTTAGTGTCCGAGGATGCGATCGATCGTCGTCGCGGACTGGTAGGTCTGGCCCAGCACGCCGAGATAGCGGATGCGAGCCTGGAACAGGGTGCGCTGCGCGTCGAGCACATCCAGATAGCTGAACTTGCCTGCATCGAAACCGATGGTCGCCGCGTGGAACGCCTGCTCGGCAGCGGGCAGTACGGTGTCCTTGAGCGTCCGCGCCGAATCCCGCGACACGGAAAGCTGGTTCGACGCCTGCAGCAACGTGCGCGATAGCGCGATGCGATTGGCGAGATACTCGTCCTGCGCCTTGTCCGCCTGACGGATCGCCTGATACAGGTTGCCCTGGTTGCGGTCGAATAGCGGCAGCGGAATGGCCACGCCGATGACCGCCATATTGCGGTTGGCATCGTTGTCGCGCTTGGCGCCGAGGCTCAGCGTGAGGTCGGGATACTGGCGGCTACGTTCCACGCCCACCACCGCCTCGCGCCGATCCAGTTCCGCGCGGCTCATCACCACGAGCGGCGAGTCGTCGAGCGCCTTCTGCAAGGCGGCCGGTGCGGGCCGGGACGGCAGCGCATCCAGATCGCCCTGTGCCTCGGAGAATTGCGGCGCCGTGTTGCCCCAAAGTGCCGACAGCGACTGACGCGCCGACATCAGGCTCGC
>Ga0102595_101462_pt1 | contig 10826 bp, 5 predicted proteins | sample Araplaol_mTSA_r2_2_FD_76864 | JGI IMG/M metagenome (GOLD analysis project Ga0102595, IMG submission 76864) | Arabidopsis root microbial communities from North Carolina, USA - plate scrape MF_Col_mTSA_r2 (SPADES assembly) (version 2) | ecosystem: Host-associated > Plants > Roots > Endosphere...
CGCTGGCGGTCGCCATCATGGGGCCGACCGCCTCCGGCAAGACCGCAGCCGCGCTGGCCATCGCACAGCAGGTGCCGTGCGAGATCATCTCCGTCGATTCCGCGCTGGTCTATCGCGGCATGGACATCGGCACCGCCAAGCCTTCGAAAGAAGAACTGGCCGCCGTACCGCACCACCTGATCGACATCATCGACCCGCTGGACTCCTACTCGGTCGCGCAGTTCCGCACCGATACCTTGCGCCTGGTCGCTGAAATAAGCTCCCGTGGCAGAGTCCCGCTGCTGGTTGGCGGCACCATGCTGTACTACAAAGGCTTGGCCGACGGCCTGGACGACCTGCCCGGCGCGGATGCTGCGCTGCGCGCGCAACTGGATGAGGAAGCAGCCCGCATCGGCTGGCCTGCCATGCATGCACGACTGGCGCAAATTGATCCCGAAACCGCCGCCCGCCTCAAGCCGGCCGACGCCCAGCGCATCCAGCGCGCACTGGAAATTCACGCCCTGTCCGGCAAACCGATGTCCGAGCTGCTGGCGCAGCGCGAAAAGGAAGAACTGCCCTTCGGCCTGGCGTCGTTCGCACTCGAACCATCCGACCGTGGCTGGCTGCACGAACGCATCGCGCGCCGATTCGACATCATGCTCGATTCCGGCTTCCTCGACGAAGTGAAAACCCTGCGCGCGCGCGGCGACCTGCATCCCGGCCTGCCGTCGATCCGCTGCGTCGGTTACCGCCAGGCCTGGGAATACCTTGACGGCAGCATCGACTACGCGACGATGCGCGAAACCGGCATCATCGCCACCCGCCAGCTGTGTAAGCGCCAGCTAACCTGGCTGCGCGCCATGCCGGACCGAATCGTGGTCGACTGCTGTGCCGCCGACGCCAGCGAGCAATTGCAACAGCAAGTGCTTGCAAAAATCGCCACAGCGTAATCAGCCCTTGACAGATCGCTGGCTGGCACCGATAATGCTGGCCTTGCGGTGATATAGCTCAGTTGGTTAGAGCATAGCATTCATAATGCTAGGGTCGGTGGTTCAAGTCCACCTATCACCACCAAAGGATTCAGCGAAAACCCGCACTGCACCCGATGCATTGCGGGTTTTTCGTTTTCTCAGCGCTCACGCGCGGCGTGGCGCAGCACCTGCGTGACCGGCTCGAGCAGGTATTGCAGCGGCGTGCGCTTGTCCCCTTCGATAAAGACTTCTGCCGGCATCCCGGCCAGCAGTTTGAGATCGCCCGCCTTTGCCAGGGATGCCGGATCGGCCTCCACCAGCACCGAATAATAGGGCGCCTCCGTGGCGCGGTCGACCAGCCGATCGGCGGAAATATAAATCACCCTGCCGCGCACCAGCTGCGTCGTGCGGTACTTGAAGGCCGTGAAGCGGATGTCGGCGGGCTGGCCGCTCCCGACGCGGTTGATATCGTCCGGGCGGATCCGTGCTTCCGTCACCAGGCGCGTATCATCCGGCACGATGTCGGCAATGGTTTCGCGCGGCGGGATGACGGCTCCGGGCACCGGGTACTTCAGGCCAATGACTTCGCCGCTGGCAGGCGCGGTGATGACCTGGCGGGCCGACGCATCGACCGACTTGCGCTGCTCCTGTTCGATCTCCGACAGGCGCGCCGTCGCCACCTTGAGCTGGTCGCTCGCCTGCTGCCTGTATTCGCCTTCCAGCGCACTCACGCGAAGGTCGATGTCGACCATGCGCTGCTGGGCGCGCGCCAGTTCCGAGCGCCGCTCTTCGAGCTTCACGCCGTAATCGGCAAGTGCGCCTTCGAGCTGCGAAATGCGGTTAGCGGAAACAAAACCATCCTTGCGCAGCTTGTTGTTGGTATCCAGGTCTACCTTCTGGAATTTCATCGATTCGCTTGCCTGCGTAATCTGTGCGCGCAGTGCTGCCACTTCCTCCGCCATTTTCTCCCGCTGCGCGTGCAGCAGCCGCACCTGCCCTACCAGGGCATCGCGCCGCGCAGCGAACAGTGCGCGCTCCTTGGAAAGCTGTTCGGCCAAGCGCGGATCGGCTTTTGCCGCCTCGAGCACATCCGCCGGAAAGTTGGGCGACTGTTGCATGCCTTGCTCGGCATCGAGCCGCGCCAGGCTGGCGCGTTCCGTCTTGACCCGGAAATTCAGCCGGTTCTTGTCTGCATCGACCGACACATCGCCAAGCACCAGCAAAGGCTCCCCCTGCTTCACGTGCTGGCCGTCGCGCACCAGTACCTGGCGCACAATGCCGCCCTCGGCATGCTGCACCGGACGGCGGTTCAGGTCCACTTTCACAAACGCCTGCGCCACCACGGCCGACGACAGCGGCGCAAACGCCATCCAGGCCGCTACCGGCAACAGGCCGAAGGCCACCACCGCCAAACCCCAATGTGCCAGGCGGCGCGCTTCGCCGATATGCAACTGCATGGAATCGACTGCCGCCATCTTGTGCAATGCGCCTTCCATCATGCCCTCCCTTCCGCTGCGCGTGGCATGGCGACAACCTGTGCCCCTGCCCTTCCCTGGCCAGGCTGCATTGCCTGCATGACTTCCGCCACCGTGCCGAAATGCTGCACCCGGCCGGCCTCGAGTACCAGCATCTTGTCCATATGCTGCACCAGCGTGCTGCGATGCGTGACCACGACCACGGTCACCAGTCCTTTCAGTGCCTTCAGCGCATCGGCAAGCGCCAGTTCGCCGGCGCCGTCGAGGTTGGAGTTGGGCTCGTCCAGCACCAGCAGCTTGGGATCGCCGTACAGGGCGCGCGCCAACGCAATGCGCTGCCGCTGGCCGGGCGACAGCATTACGCCCATGCCATCGATCTGCGTGTCATACCCCTGCGGCAGGCCCAGGATCAAGGCATGCACCCCGGCCCGCTGCGCCGCCAGTACCACCTTGTCCGCGTCCACCTCGCCCAGCCGCGCGATGTTGTCCGCCACCGTGCCGGGAAACAGCTCGACATCCTGCGGCAGATAACCAAGCCAGGGGCCGAGTTCCTGGCGCGGCCACTGGGCCAGGTCCACGCCATCCAGCCGCACGGTGCCTGCATTCGGCGCCCAAAGTCCGGTCAACAGGCGGGCCAGCGTCGATTTGCCGGCGCCACTCGCGCCAATAATGGCCAGCGACTCGCCTGGATCCAGGCTGAACGCGATGCCGGCCAGTATCATCCGCTCGCTTTGCGGCGGGCGGTACACCAGGCCCTGTGCTTGCAGCTTGCCGCTGGGGGCGGGCAGCTTCATACGTTCCGGCTGCTCGCCGGCGGCGCCCAGCAATTCGGACAAGCGCGCGAAGCCAAGGCGTGCCTCGGCCAGCGTGCGCCAGCTGCCGACTACCTGCTCCACCGGCGACAATGCCCGCCCTAGCAGCACGGTGGTCGCCACCAGGATGCCTGGCGTGCCTTCCCCGCTGATGACCAGGTAAGCGCCCAGGGCCTGCATCAGGATCTGCACCAGTTGCCGCACCATGCGCGTGAAGGCCGCCATTGCCACCGACCTGCTCGCGGTTGCTCGCTGCAGTTCGGAGACTTTGGCATTCTGGTCCTGCCAGCGTCCAATCAACGCATCGGTCATGCCAAGCGACTGCACCACTTCCGCATTGTGCATTGAGGATTCCAGATAGCGGGTCGCCTTGGCTGCTTCGCTTTGAAGCGTTTCGATGCCACGCCGGGTCATGCGGTCGTTAATTACCGCCAGGACCAGCATCAGTACCGATGCTCCGGCTGCTGCTGCGCCAAGGAGCGGGTGGGCCAGCCAGATCACGGCCACGTACACCACCGCCCAAGGCGTGTCGAATAGCGCCAACAAGCCTTGCGCCGAAAACAGGTTGCGCAGCGCCGCCACGTCTCGCAAGCCTTCGGAGGGTACCCGATCGGCCCGGCGGGCCGACTTTTCCAGCATGGTCCTGGCCACGACGGGGGACAGCTGTTCGGCAACCAGGTTGCCAATCACGCCTTGCAAGCGGCTGCGCAAGTAATCGAGCATCAGCATCAAGCCAAGGGCAATGACCATGCCTAGCAACAGCACCAGCAGGGTTTCCCTGCTTTGGCTGGCAAGCACGCGGTCAAAGACCTGCAGCATGAAGAGTGCGGGAGCCAGCAGCAACAGGTTGACGAGGAACGAAAATGCCGCGACAACCAGGAGTGGACGTTTAATGAGTTGAAAGAGCGCTTTCATGATTGGCCCCGTCCTGTTGGCAGATCATGAACCGATACGGATGTCGTTCTGGTTGAACGTGTCAGCCGGATTTTCCAGCGTCAGCGTCGCAAACAGCGTGCGGTTGGCTGCGCCCAGGCCATCCGAATCGTAGTACAGGTTGCCCGTCGTGCTGTCGTAGATCACCCTCACCCCGGCTGCGACGGCATCCGTTGCACCACCACCCGCGGCGGCCGCGAATTCGGACGACGACAGCAGGTTCCCGGCCGCCGTCGTGATGCCGCTAAAGGTCGCCAAGGATAATTCGATCCAGTCGCCGTTCGGATCGGTTCCCGAGGCATTGAAGTCGGCGATGGAGTCGACCGCGTTGGGTGCTGCATCGAACACGAAGGTGTCGCGACCGGCGCCACCAGTCAGCATATCGGCGCCAGCACCACCGGAGATCCGGTCGTTGCCGGCCAGGCCGTTGATCACGTCGTTGCCGCCGCCACCGCGCAATTGATCGGCGGAGGCCGATCCGGTCAGGGAATCGGCGTAGGCGGTGCCGATTGCGCCTTCGAATCCCGTGTAGGTGTCCGTGCCAAGTCCCGCGGCGCTGCCTGCAAATGTGCCGTTACCGTTGTTTACCAGGGTGAACGTGATCCCTGCGGTACCATCGGAAAAGTCGAGCAGGTCGCTGCCGCCTTTGCCGTCGAGGATGTCGTTGCCGGCACCGCCGCGGATGATATCGTTGCCAGCGCTGCCGTTGATTGTATCTGCCAGGTTGGTGCCGATCACCCCTTCCATGTTCACGTAAGAATCGGCACCTAGAGCGCCGGCACCGCCGGTGCTCGTAAATGAACCGCTCTGTACCAAGGTGAAATTGAGCGCTGCCGTGCCATCAGAAAAGTCGAGCATATCCTCGCTACCGCTGCCGCCATCCATTTTGTCATCGCCGACGCCGCCCTGCAGTACGTCGTTTCCTGCGCCGCCAGACAACAGGTCGTCGCCAGCGTTACCGGACAACTGGTCGTTTCCGGCGGAGCCATTCAAGGTGTCGGCCGCATTGCCTGTCCCGCCAATGAAAACGTCGCCTGCCGCACCGCCGGTCACGGTATCCTGCCCACCGCCGGCATCGATATAAGAGGCTTGGTAGGTACCAGCCGTGCTTAGATCAATCGTATCGCCAGGGCCGCTATTGTTGTTTGTTACGGCCCTGATATCGATCGTTACCGAGGCGGTAGCACTGCCGCCTGCGCCATCCGAAACCGTGTATTGGAAGCTGCCAGACGTCGCGTTGTTATTGCTGGTGAAGCTGATTGTGCCGGTGCTTGTGTTCAGGGTCAGGCCTGTGATGCCGGTGCCGCCGCCGACACCGGTGATCGCCAGGGCATAACCATCGATATCGGTGTCGTTGCCGAGCAATGCACTGGTCGGGATAGTGACAAGGGTGTTGTTGGAGACGATGATGCGGTCGGCCACGCCGACAGGCGGTTGGTTATTGGCGACGACAGTGATGCCCGCAATGTCGGTGCCGGCCGAAAATGCCGAACTGCCGCCATTCACCGAAGTATCGGCTTTGGCTCCTGCCGTACCGCTAGTGCCATCCCAGGCGCGGAACGTAACGCCATCGTTGACTGTGCCGCTGAAGCTCGTATTTCCCTGGAAGTAGACTCGCGTATTCGCGTCCGCCGCCAACAGCAATGCGGACGAATTCGAAACGCTGCCAACCACCGTCCAGGTGGTGCCGCCATTGGTGGAATACCACCAAGTTCCGTTCGCGGCATTAGTACCAGTCAGTGCAATACCGGTCACCGCGCCGTTGTCCGCATCGGTCACGTTATCGAGACCACCACTCGGCGGATTCAAATTGACCAGGCTCGATACCAGCGTGCCAACAGCGCCAGCCGGCCCGCCGGCATTTTGGAGAACACTGGCCAGGACAGGTGTCGCTGCGGAGATCAAGACTGGCGCATCGTTAACGCCGGTTACGGTGAACTTCAGCGATTCCGCAACTGTGGCAATGCCATCAGATATGCCATATTCGACCATTACCTCTTTCGTCTCGCCAGCCCCCAGGCTTTGATAGCTTGCTTGGCTTGTATCCAGCGTAAAACTGTGTGCTACAGCGTTATAGCTAACGCCGATTGGCAGCGAGGTCGGAACCGATACTACGTCGAGTACCGATCCGTGGTCCACATCCGAGGCGTTGGACAGAGCACTGAGGGTCATTGCCCCGCCATCTTCCGTCGCGCTGGCAGTGACGGGGCCTGTCACTACGGGAGCGTCGTTTGTGCCTGTGATCGTGATCGTTGCGCTCTGGTCGAGCGTCGCGCCCTGCGCATCCATGACCTTGTAGCTGACCACAATGGTGCTTTTCTCACCGACTGCCAGGCCATCGAAGAAACCGTCCTTCGGATTAACGCTCAGGGTGTTGTCCGACAGGCTGACGCCCGGCACGACAGCAGCTGCCACACCGTCGACTTTGTAGCTGACATCGGTCACGTGCAGCGTAGCGGTCTCGCCGTGATCGGAGTCGCTGGCGCCATCCAGCAAATTCATCGAGAAGGCATCCTGGCCTTCAGCCTTCGTCGACGATAGCGCGCCGCCTACGACTGGGGCATCGTTGGTGCCGGTGATCGTGATCGTTGCGCTCTGGTCAACCGTCGCGCCCTGCGCATCCATGACCTTGTAGCTGACCACAATGGTGCTTTTCTCACCGACAGCAAGACCATCGAAGAAACCGTCTTTCGGATTAACGCTCAAGGTGTTGTCCGACAGGCTGACGCCCGGCACGACAGCAACTGTCACGCCGTCGACTTTGTAGCTGACATCTGTCACCTGCAGCGTAGCGGTCTCGCCGTGATCGACGTCGCTGGCGCCATCCAGCAGATTCATCGAGAAGGCATCCTGCCCCTCAGCCTTCGTCGACGACAGCGTGCCGGCTACGACTGGGGCATCGTTGGTGCCGGTGATCGTGATCGTTGCGCTCTGCTCAACCGTCGCGCCTTGCGCGTCCATGACCTTGTAGCTGACCACAATGGTGCTTTTCTCACCGACTGCCAGGCCATCGAAGAAACCGTCTTTCGGATTAACGCTCAAGGTGTGCTCCGACAGGCTGACGCCCGGCACGACAGCAACTGCCACGCCATCGACTTTGTAGCTGGCATCGGTCACCTGCAGCGTTGCGGTCTCGCCATGATCGACGTCGCTTGCGCCATCCAGCAAATTCATCGAGAAAGCATCCTGGCCTTCAGCCTTCGTCGACGATAGCGCGCCGGCTACGACTGGGGCATCGTTGGTGCCCGTGATCGTGATCGTTGCGCTCTGGTCAACCGTCGCGCCCTGCGCGTCCATGATCTTGTAGCTGACCACAATGGTGCTTTTCTCACCGACTGCCAAGCCATCGAAGAAACCGTCCTTCGGATTTACGCTCAGGGTGTTGTCCGACAGGCTGACGCCCGGTACGACAGCAGCTGCCACGCCATCGACTTTGTAGCTGACATCGGTCACCTGCAGCGTAGCGGTCTCGCCGTGATCGACGTCGCTTGCTCCATCCAATAAGTTCAACGTATAGGACCGGTAGTTTCCTTCGGTCGCCCCGCCGGACAGTGCAGCAGTGACCTCAGGTGCGTCGTTGCTGCCCTTGATGCTGATTTCGATGACTTTGGACGAGCCGTCGGCACTGAAAACGGTGATGGTATCGCTTAGAGTATCGTTGGCTCTAAGCTCCTGCACTCGACTATCCGCGTTGTTCAACGAATAGGACCAGTGGCCATCGGCAGTGACGCCATAGGTGCCATACTTTGCTGTTGCACCGTCTTTCACGGACTGGAAAACATTGTCAGCGCCATCCAGATCGTCTGAGCGAAGCTGGCCGCTGACAGTAGGTGTTCCAACAATTGAATTGCTGACACCTCCAGCCTCTACAGCTGTGCCTGCGCTGACGCCTGTGATCAATGATGCACGGTAGTCGACGGGAGCATACGCGCCGCCTCCCTCCGGCTCCACCCACACTGCCAGCTTTTCCATCATCTGCACCGTCAGCGTCGACGTCCCAAAGGTAAAAACGAAATCGCTAGCCGAACCGTTCGACACTTCCCCCTGCATACTCATCTTGACGGTCGACAGGAACTTCACATACTTTTCCAGCTCACAACGTATATCGCTGTTGCACCATTCCTTGTAGGTCAGTAGGAGCCGAACGGTATCCACTCCCGCGCCGCCGGTATACACATCCTTGCTTCCGCCTAGATTCTCCGCAAGGCAGTAAATCAGCGTATCGTTGCCAGCCCCACCGTTGATCTGGTCACTACCGCCGCCGCCATTAACATAATCGTCTCCATTGCCGCTGTTGATGATGTCGTTTGCGCTGGTGCCGGTGATCGAATCGCTTCCATTGGTTCCGGTAATGGTGCCCATGGTGTTCTCCCAGATAATGCCGGCGCAGCGGCGAAAGATGAAAATTCGTAAATGTTGGTACTTTTTGTCTACTTAAATTGGCGACGGGGCACTTATCTTTCCCGTTCTCAATCAGTATCAATTTAACAGTTGAGATTGCATGTGTGCATGAGAACAATGCCCTCTTTTCGATGGGCGTAAGAACCCATCAAAATGGCGCGGGGAACAGGGCTTTTGTCACGTTTCGCGCAGGAATCAATTTTGCGAGAGCAAGAATTGACGCAAGGGAATGACCGCCTGGATGAGTTGAAAGGGGACGATTGCAGAGCCAGCATGCTGGCCCCGGAGGATCATGGATTTACAGGGAGGCCAAACCTTCTGCAGCGCGCTTAAGGCCAGCGAGAACGTCAGCAAAATCGCTCGTTACCATCGGGCCGAAGTCCGCAGCCTGCGGGCCCATAATCTCGGTAGCGTAAGTCACCCGGCTGCCGCCGCCTGGCAGTGCTGCAATCAAATGCCGCACTACCACGCGTGTGCCGTCGATTTCCGTCACGTCCGTGAAACCGCGATTTTCTTCCACTTCCAGCAAAGTGCTGATAAACGGATCGGAGCCAGGCGGCTGCATCATGAAGGTAGTCCCTTCTGCAAAAGGTCCATGCAATGCAATGGCTTCGATGCCAGCATTCCATGCCTTCCAGCCCGGCACGTCGCGGAACAATTGCCAGACCGTTTCGGGCGAAGCGCTAGTCTCAATACTTTCCTGGTGCGTCCACATACACTTCTCCCATTGGTTGCAAAATCGTCAATGGTTGACAGTGTATGCGAACTGCCGCATAATGCGTGGCTCTGGTGATATAGCTCAGTTGGTTAGAGCATAGCATTCATAATGCTAGGGTCGGTGGTTCAAGTCCACCTATCACCACCAAAGATTCATCAGAAGTGGCCTGAACCGGCAACGGTCCAGGCCATTTTTGTTTTCAACCCTGTCAGGCAACCGCAAGTCCCTCACCGGGGCTACAGGATGCGCAAGGCCCACCAGCCGGGATCCCATTTCCCTTCTGCCAGCCCAAGCCGCGCTGAATGAGGAAAAGCGTGGTGATTGTTATGCCAGCCCTCGCCCATCGTTAGCAGTGAAGTCCCGAGAATGTTGCGGCCTTGGACTGCTGTGCCATCGACCTCATGCGCCATGTCGCCGCGCACCGACAGGTGCCTCGAAATCGCTGGCGCGCTTAACGCCAAAGCGTTCGGCTAGGCCGGACGTGGTCAGCTCTACCTCGGACAGGTAAGCAAGGATCTGGCGGCGCGATTTACCGCTGCGGGCTCAGGCGCCGGCGATCTGGGCGAAACCTTCGCGCAGCTCGTCAGCATCTTCGGGGCGCACGACGCGGGCGACTTCCTTGCCGTCCTTCAGGAAGATCACGGTCGGCCACAGTTTGACGCGGAAGGAACGACCCAGTATTCGGCCAGGGCCGTCTTCCACCTTGAAGTGAGGGATGTTGGCGTACTCGCGGTATGCCTCGGCAATGGCCGGCTGAGCGCCACGGCAATAGCCGCACCAGTTGGTGCCGAACTCCAGCACTGCTGGTCCGGTGAGCGCATCAATGTCGGCCCGGGTGGGCTGCTCTGTCTTGTACACAGTTTCCATCATGCGGCCCACCTTATCACGATAGTGCGGGCTTATGCGCCCGGCTGGATCTTGCCGTCAACCACGCGCGGCACGTTTTGCGGGTTGCTGTTGGCCAGGGTCGATGGCAGCGCCCAATCCGGCGCATCCTGGTAGCACACCGGGCGCAGGAAGCGGTCGATGGCGGTTGCGCCGACCGAGGTGCTGCGCGGATCGGAAGTGGACGGGAACGGGCCGCCGTGCACCATGGCGTGCGCCACTTCGACACCGGTCGGGAAGCCGTTGAACAGGATGCGGCCAGCCTTGCGCTCCAGCGTTGGCAGCAGGCCGGCAGCGATTTCACGGTCGTCAGCGGTGGCGTGCACGGTGGAGGTCAACTGGCCCTCCAGATGTTCGGCGATGCGGCGCAGGTCGGCCGCGTCGCGGCAGCGCACCAGCACCGAGCTAGGGCCGAAGTTCTCGTCTTCCAGCGCTGGCGTGGACAGGAAGGTGTCGACGTCGGTGCTGTACAGGTGCGGTTGCGCCGCGCAGGCGGTGCTTCCCGCGCCGCCTTGTGCCAGCAGTTCCACCTTGTCCAGCGACGACAGCTTGCCCACGCCGGCTTCGTACGACTTGTGGATGCCCGGGGTCAGCATGGTGGTCGATGGCTTGGCTTGTACCGCGGCCGCTGCCGCCGCAGCAAAGTCGTTCA
>Ga0102595_101466_pt1 | contig 10772 bp, 9 predicted proteins | sample Araplaol_mTSA_r2_2_FD_76864 | JGI IMG/M metagenome (GOLD analysis project Ga0102595, IMG submission 76864) | Arabidopsis root microbial communities from North Carolina, USA - plate scrape MF_Col_mTSA_r2 (SPADES assembly) (version 2) | ecosystem: Host-associated > Plants > Roots > Endosphere...
GCCAGCGCATCGGGCCCGAGCACATCATGGCCAGCGGCGCGCTGCCGCCGGGCTTCGCGCCGGTGAGCATCGACGGCGACGACTACTGGGACGGCGGCATCGTCTCGAACACGCCGCTGCAGTACGTCCTCGACACGCACCCGCGCAACGAGCCGCTGGTGGTGCTGCAGGTCGACCTGTTCAACGCGCGCGGCGAAATGCCCCGCACCATGGCGGGCGTGCTGGAGCGGCAGAAGGACATCACCTACTCGAGCCGCACGCGCATGAACACCGACGCGCTGGCCGCCAACATGAACCTGCAGCAGGCGATCGCCGACCTGATCTCCAAGCTGCCCGCCAGCCTGCGCAACGACCCGAGCGTGCACGAGGTGCAGTCGCAGCTCACGCACGAGCCCATCGACATCTTCCACCTGATCTACCGCGACAAGCCCTACGAGCTGGAGTCGAAGGACTACGAGTTCTCGCGCGCCGCGGTGGAAGAGCACTGGGAGGCCGGCGCGCGCGACATGCGCGTGACGCTGGCGCACCCGGAGACGCTGCGCGCCGACGCCACGGTCAACGGCGTGACCACCTTCGACCTCGGCGAGCACGGCTCGGGGCGCGTCAAGCGGCCGGGGTTGTCGCGCTGACTTGTCGGGCCGAGTCGCGCGGCGATTCAGCCCCGGCTAAGAAACCAGCGCGAGACTGGGCCGTCATTTCACCGCTTCAGCTTCACCAGGAGGAAATGTTTGCATCATGAACATTGAAGACGTGCGACGAACGGCATTCGCGATGCCGCTGACCAGTCCGGCCTTTCCGCCAGGGCCTTACCGCTTCATCAGGCGCGAATTCATGATCATCACGTACCGCACCGACATGGACGCCCTGCGCGCGGTGGTGCCCGAGCCGCTCGAAGTGGTCGAGCCGCTGATCAAGTACGAATTCATCCGCATGCCCGATTCGACCGGCTTCGGCGACTACACCGAGTCGGGCCAGGTCATCCCGGTGCAACTGCGCACCGCCAAGGGCGTGGAGAAGGGGGCGTACGTGCACGCGATGTACCTGAACGACCATCCGCCCATTGCCGGTGGGCGCGAGCTCTGGGGCTTTCCGAAGAAGCTCGCCTCGCCGGTGCTCGACTACGAGACCGATGTGGTGGTCGGCACGCTCGACTACGGCAAGGTGCGCGTGGCCAAGGCCACGATGGGCTTCAAGCACCGCACGCTCGACCCCGCGCCCATCCTCGCGGGCATCGCGCAGCCGAACTTCCTGCTCAAGATCATTCCGCACGTCGACGGCACGGCCCGCATCTGCGAGCTGGTGCGCTATCACATGGTCGACGTGACGCTGCACGGCGCGTGGGGCGGGCCCGGCTCGCTCGAACTGCATCCGCACGCGCTCGCGCCGGTGGCCGATCTGCCTGTGCGCAAGGTGGAGTCGGCGGTGCACTACATCGCGGACATGACGTTAGCGCTCGGCACCGTCGAACACGATTACCTCGCCTGATTCTTGCTGGCAGCTTCAGGTCGCCGGCTTTCCAACCCCAACCCTCAAGGACATCACCATGCAACTCAAGGACAAGGTCGCCTACATCACCGGCTCGGCCAGCGGCATCGGCAAGGAAATCGCCATCCTGTTCGCGCAGGAAGGCGCCAAGATCATCATCGCCGACCTCAACAAGGAAGCGGCCGACGCCACGGCGGCCGAGCTCAAGGCCACTGGCGCGCAAGCCATCGGCGTAGGCGTGGACGTGACGAACGAAGACCAGGTCAACGCCTCGGTGGAAGAGGGCGCTGCGGCTTTCGGCGGCATCGACATCCTCATCAGCAACGCCGGCATCCAGATCGTGCATCCGGTGGAGGAGTTCAGCTTCGCCGACTGGAAGAAGATGCTGGCCATCCACCTCGACGGCGCCTTCCTCACCACCAAGGCCTGCCTGAAGCACATGTACGCACAGGGCCGCGGCGGCAGCGTGATCTACATGGGCTCGGTGCACTCCAAGGAAGCTTCGCTGCTGAAGGCGCCCTACGTGACGGCCAAGCATGGCCTCATCGGCCTGGCCAAGACGGTCGCGAAGGAAGGCGCCAAGCACGGCGTTCGCGCCAACGTGATCTGCCCGGGCTTCGTGCGCACGCCGCTCGTCGAGAAGCAGATTCCCGAACAGGCGAAGACGCTGGGCATCACCGAGCAGGAAGTCATCAGGAACGTGATGCTGAAGGAGACGGTCGATGGCGAGTTCACGACCACGGAGGACGTGGCGCGCGTGGCGCTGCTGTTCGCGGGCTTCCCCACCAATGCGCTCACCGGCCAGTCGCTCGTCGTGAGCCACGGCTGGTTCATGCAATAAGCGGCAGACGCTACAGCTTCAGCTCCCAGGTCTCGCCCACTAGCGGCGTGCCGTATCCCTCATGCGGCTCGGAACCTGTGAGCTCGAAGCCGCGGCTGGCGTAGATGCCGCGTGCAGCGGTCAGGCAGCTGTTGGTCCACAGCACCATCTTGCGGTAGCCCTTCAGGCGCGCGAAGGCGATGCACTCGTCCACCAGCTTGCCGCCCAGCCCCAGCCCGCGCGCTGCGGGCGTGAGGATCAAGAGTCGTAGTTGCGCCACTGTGGCCGACTTGCGCACCACGAAGATCGAGCCGACCCGCTCGCCATTGAGCTCGGCGATCCAGCAGCGCTCCCATTCGGGCTGGAACTTGAGCAGGAACTCGCCTGCGATGTTCGCGACGAGCGCCTCGAAGGTGCTGTTCCAGCCGTATTCGCGCGCATAGATCTCGCCGTGCTGCTGCACGACCCAGCCGATGTCGCCGGGCGCCGGGTCGCGCAGGACGGCGGCCTGCGGCTTCGCGGGCGGCGCCTCGGGGTCGAGCAGCGATTGCACCGTGCCCATGGCGTGCACCAGCTGCTGGCGCTGCGCAGGTGCGAGCGTGGCGAGCAGGGCGGCAGCCTCCTCGCGTGATTTCTGCTGCAGCGGCGCGAACGCGGCATGGCCCGCGTCGGTCAGGCGCAGCACGCTCTGGCGCGCGTCGCGCGGATGCGGCTCGCGCACCAGCCAGCCCTCGTTCTCGAAGCGGCGCAGGATGCGGCTGAGGTAGCCGGCGTCGAGCCCGAGGTCTCGCCCGATCTCGCTCGCGACGGCCGTTTCGCGGTGCGCCAGCTCGTACAGCACGCGTACGTCGGTCAGCGACATGGCGCTGCCAAGGTAGGGGTCCAAGGCGCCGATGCGGCGGGTGTAGAAGCGGTTGAACTGCCGGACCGCCTTGACGGCAGTGGTATCGATGGGCGGCGAAGATGCGGACATAGTTGCCATTGTCATTCAGTTATTTGACTTTGGCAATCAAATTGCCGGGGCATGAGTCCTTCGGGAAAATCCGGTCACAGGTCACACGGGGCGACAGGCATGGTGGAAAACCCTAAAATCGAGGGTTGCCCACAACGGCGCTCCTGCGGCGCTGTCAACTCCCACCGATGAACGCTCCCGTCGACGTCTCCTTATTCGCGCGTGCCGCCAAGCCGCTGACCAGCTACCGCAAGTACTGGGCGGCGCGTTTCGGCACGGCGAAATTCCTGCCGACCTCGCGCAAGGAGATGGAAGCGCTCGGCTGGGACAGCTGCGACATCATCGTCGTCACGGGCGACGCCTACGTCGACCACCCCAGCTTCGGCATGTCGGTCATCGGCCGCATGCTGGAAGCGCAGGGCTTCCGCGTGGGCATCATCGCGCAGCCCGACTGGCAGAGCGCGGAGCCTTTCAAGGCGCTGGGCAAGCCGAACCTGTTCTTCGGCGTCACCGCCGGCAACATGGATTCGATGATCAACCGCTACACGGCCGACCGGAAGATCCGCAGCGACGATGCCTACACCCCCGGCGACGTCGGCGGCGCTCGCCCCGACCGTGCGGCCATCGTGTATTCGCAGCGCTGCAAGGAAGCCTGGAACGACGTGCCGATCATCCTCGGCGGCATCGAAGGCTCGCTGCGCCGCATCGCCCACTACGACTACTGGTCGGACAAGGTGCGCCGCTCCATCGTGGTCGACGCCAAGTGCGACCTGCTGCTGTACGGCAACGCCGAGCGCGCCATCGTCGAGATCGCGCACCGCCTGGCGGCCAAGGAACCGGTGCAGCAGATCACCGACGTGCGCGGCACCGCCTTCGTGCGCCGCGAAACGCCTGAGGGCTGGTTCGAGATCGATTCCACCAGCGTCGACGAGCCCGGCCGCGTCGAGGCGCACGTCAATCCGTACCTGATGGTGTCCGACCAGGCCAAGGCCAACGGCGCCACCTGTGTGAAGGAAGACGAGGCCGAGGCGGTGGCCAAGGCGGCCGAAGCCGCCGGCTCGTCCGTGGCCAATCTCGCCATCAAGCCGCTGAACTTCGTGCCCAACCCCGCGCTGCAGGGCAAGGGCAAGACCAAGGTGCCGCCGCGCGAGCGCTCGGTGATCCGCCTGCCTTCGTACGAGCAGGTGCGCAGCGATCCGGTGCTCTACGCGCACGCCAACCGCGTGCTGCACCTGGAGACCAACCCCGGCAACGCCCGCGCGCTGGTGCAGGCGCACGGCGAAGGCACCACGGCGCGCGACGTGTGGATCAACCCGCCGCCCATTCCGCTGACCACGGCCGAGATGGACCACGTGTTCGACCTGCCGTACGCGCGCAGCCCGCATCCGCGCTACGCCGACGAGAACGGCAGCCACGACGGCGCGACCAAGATCCCCGCATGGGAGATGATCCGCTTCAGCGTGAACATCATGCGCGGCTGCTTCGGCGGCTGCACCTTCTGCTCGATCACCGAGCACGAGGGCCGCATCATCCAGAGCCGCTCGGAAGACTCGATCATCAAGGAGGTCGAGGCCATCCGCGACTCGGTGAAGGGCTTCACCGGCACCATCTCCGACCTCGGCGGCCCCACGGCCAACATGTACCGCATCGGCTGCAAGTCGCCCGAGATCGAGGCCGCCTGCCGCAAGCCGAGCTGCGTGTACCCGGGCATCTGCCAGAACCTCAACACCAACCACGACCCGCTCATCAAGATCTACCGCCGGGCGCGCGCGCTCAGGGGCATCAAGAAGATCCTGATCGGCTCCGGCCTGCGCTACGACCTGGCCGTGCAGTCGCCCGAGTACGTGAAGGAGCTGGTGCAGCACCACGTCGGCGGCTATCTCAAGATCGCGCCCGAGCACACCGAGCAGGGCCCGCTCACGAAGATGATGAAGCCCGGCATCGGCAGCTACGACAAGTTCAAGCAGATGTTCGAGAAGTACTCGGCCGAGGCGGGCAAGAAGCAGTACCTCATTCCGTACTTCATCGCCGCGCATCCGGGCACCAGCGACGAGGACATGATGAACCTCGCGATCTGGCTCAAGAAGAACGGCTTCCGCGCCGACCAGGTGCAGACCTTCTACCCGAGCCCGATGGCCACGGCCACCGCGATGTACCACTCCAACCGCAACCCGCTGCGCAAGATCACGCGCGAGAGCGAGACGGTGGACATCGTGCGCGGCGACAAGCGCCGCCGCCTGCACAAGGCCTTCCTGCGCTACCACGACGCCAACAACTGGCCGCTGCTGCGCGAGGCACTGAAGTCGATGGGCCGCGCCGACCTGATCGGCAACGGCAAGCACCACCTCATCCCAACCTGGCAGCCACTGACCGATGGCGGCTACACCAGCGCGCGGCGTAAGAATTCGACGAGCGCGCCGGCCGCCAAGTCGGCCCCCGTCAAGCTGGCGCCAGTGAAGCCCTCGAAGGGCCGCATCCTCACGCAGCACACCGGCCTGCCGCCGCGCGACAACGGCTCGGGCGCGGGTACGGCCGGGCGCAAGCCCGCGGGTCCGGTGCGCGGCAACATCCGCAAGCCGCGCTGAGCGGCGCCTACAGCGTCGGCACGAGCTTGCCGACCCAGGCTCCGACGGCCGCCATGTGCGCCAGCACGGTGGCCCAGTAGATGGCCATGAAATTCGTTTTGCTCACCTTGTGGCGGAACAGCCGCTGCGCGATCCACGCGCCCGGCCAGCCGCCGGCCAGCGATAGCAGGTGCAAGGTGTTCTCCGCAGTACGCCAGCGGCCCGCCTGAGCCGCGTTCTTGTCGAAGCCGTAGACGAAGAAGGTCAGCAGGCTGAGCAGCAGCAACATGCCGAGCGCGATCGGCGGGATTCGCCCGGTCCACACGCCGTAGCCGAGCAGCGCGGCGTACCCGACGAGCAGCAGCGCCATCGGCAGCGAGGACGAGGCTGAACGGGGAGAGCGACGTTGCGGTTGCTGCTGCTGGCGTCGTTGCGGGCGCTGCTGCTGTGCTCCGGCTGCTCGGACCGCCACCGCGCGCGGCCCCTTGCCGCCCACATGGATCTCCTCGAAGTCCAGCCGCATGCCGACCTGCGGCGCGGTGCCACGTTCCGAGAAGTCGCGCAGGTGCACGAACACGTCGGCGGAGATTTCGGGACAGCGGATGAAGCCGAAGCCCCGGTCCTTCTCCCATCGAACGAGCGTGCCCTGGCGTTTCATCGCGGGGATTCTCGCCGCTAGGCGTACTGCATCTCCCCGTTGCCGAAGGACCAGTTCTCCTTCGCCACTTCGACAAGGTTGATGAACACGTCCTCGCGCCGGATGCCCAGCTGGCCGTGCAGGTCGTCGGCCACGCGCCTGTAGAAGGCCTTCTTCATCTCGGTGGTGCGCCCCTGGTTCAGCGTGATCTGGATCAGCACGAAGCCCGGCGAATACGTCACGCCGAGGTAGCTCGCCGGATGCACCAGTTCGTGCGGGGCATGCCGCGTGATGACCTGGAACTTGTCGTGCTCCGGCACGTTGATGGTGTCCCGCATGGCCTGGTAGACGAGGTCCCCGATGGCCGGGCCCAGGGTTTCGGGGCTGTCGCTGGAAAGCTCGATCCGCACGAGTGGCATGTGCTGTTCCTTGAAAAAGTCTTGGACGCATAAGATACGCGACATGGTCCGCCATCTTTCTCCCCCGTCCGTCGTCCGCTGCTGAAGCGCGCCTCGCGCTCAGACCCAAGCGGTGCCGCCAGCCCCGTGCCTCCTCGGCCGGCCGGCGGCTCGGATGGTCACGCCCGCTGCCTGAACCCCGGTCCTGAAGCGACCGGCCATGGCGGGCGTCATGGAGAAAGAACTTTCATCAATGAACGCAAGAACGTCTGCCGCCCTGGCGTGGGGCGGCGTGCTGCTGGCTGGCGCCCTCTGGGGCGGTGGTGCGCTGGTGGCGCAATTCCTGATCGATGGCGGCATCGCGCCGCAGAGCCTGTCGCTGGCGCGCTTCGCCCTCGGGCTGCCGTTGCTGTGGTGGCTGCATTGGCGGGCGCCGGCGATGCCCGGTGCCGGCTGGGCCGATCTGAGCAGCCGGGAGCGGTCGCAGATGCTCGCCACGGGCGCCGCAATGGCGCTCAACGTGAGCTGCTGGTTCGCCGGCATCGTGCACCTGGGGGCGGCGCTGCCAACCGTCATCTCGATCTGCTGCGCGCCGGTGATCGTCACGCTGGTGTCGGTGCTGCGCGGCTATGAGCGCCTCGGCCGCAGGCTGATCGCCGGCCTGCTGCTCGCGCTGGCCGGCGTGCTGCTGCTGGTGATGCCCGCCGGAGGATGGGGCCCGCTGGCCCCGGGGCATGCGGCCGGCGTCGCCTGGTCGCTGGGCTCGGCTTTCTGCTACGCGATGGTGGTGCTGGGCAACGCGCGCATGCCGGCGCGGGTGCCGGCCGTCACGGCCTCGGCCTGGGGGATGACGGCCGCGGCGTTCTGCATGCTGGCCGTGGCGCTGCCTTCGGGCATCACCTGGCCGTCCGGCGGCGCTCAATGGCTGGGCGTGGGCTACACGGGCGTGGTGACGACCTCGGTGGCCTACCTGGCCTTCGCCTGGGGCGCGCGGCGCCTGTCGCCGACGGCGGCGGTGGTCGGCACGCTGATCGAGCCGCTGGTGGCAGCCTTGCTGGCGGCGGCACTGTTCTCGCAGGCGATGACGCCGCGCCAGTGGGCCGGGGCCTTGCTGCTGGCTGGCGCGATGCTGCTGCTGGTGCGGCGCAGCAAGCCCACGCAGTCCGACTGAAGGCGAGGGCGGGGCGGTCCGTTGTATGGTGTGGCCCCATGAGCAGCACCATGAGCACCGTGAGCAGTTCGCCCCACCCGCCGGCTCCATGGACACGCATCCTGGCTGCGGCGGCGCTGCTGCTTTTCGCGGCCTGCCCGATGCAGTCTTCGTTCGCGGCCCCGGCGGAGAACTCTTCCGCCCAGGCGCTGCGCGCCACCTACCAGCGCCTGAGCGACAAGCTGAACCGCAGCAGCTTCGGCCGGCCCGTGCAGCTCGATTCCATGGAGACGGCGGACGGCCTCCAGGGCGACGTCTACGCCGTGGTCGAGCATCCGCTCGCCGAGATCAGCACCGCACTCAAAGGCTCCGCGCATTGGTGCGAGGTGCTGACCCTGCACGTCAACAACCGGCGCTGCAGCGTCGCCAGCGGCCCTCAGGGAAGCGAGATGCTCACGCTCTATGTGGTGCGGCGCTACGACAAGCCTGTCGACCAGGCCTTCGAGCTGCCCTTCGTCTACCGGGTCAGCGGCAATTCGCCCGATCACCTGCTGGTGGAGCTTTCCGCCGAAAGCGGCCCGCTAGGCACCAGCAACTACCGAGTGACGCTCGAGGCGGTAGCGCTCGACGAGCGCAAGAGCTTCCTGCACTTCAGCTACAGCTACGACCACAACACGATGGTGCGGCTGGGCACCATGGCCTACCTGGCGACCTTCGGCAGCGACAAGGTGGGCTTCACCGTGGTCGGCAAGACGCCCGAGGGCCAGCCCGACTACATCCGCGGCCTGCGCGGGCTGGTGGAGCGCAATGCGATGCGCTACTTCCTGACGCTCGACGCCTACCTCTCGGCGCCGGGGCCGGACCAGGCCGAGCGCCGCCAGCGCCGCTGGTTCGCGGGTGCCGAGCAGTACCCGCGCCAGCTGCATGAGATCGATCTGGACACGTATCTCGCGCTCAAGCGCGAAGACCGGCAGCGCGACGGCGCCGCCCGCTGAGCCCGATCGGCCGGATCAGTCGGCCAGCGTGAGCAGCGGCACGTCGCGCTCGCGGCTCATCGCATCGAGTTCGGCGCGCGTGCGCGTCAGCAGCCAGGCCGCCAGCGCCTCGCGCGTGGCCGGCGCCAGCATGTCGCGCGAGGCGATCTGCGCGGCCTCGCAGAGCCGGTCGGCGAAATGCGGCTCCAGCGCCGCCACCGCCACGCGGCCGTCGGCGCAGGGATAGACGCGGTAGCCCGCATGCGCGCCGCCGACCGCGCCCGAGGGCTGCGTCAGGCCCCAGGTGCGGGGCAGGGCGAGCCAGTCGGCCGATGCGTTCAGCGCCACTTCCAGGTACACGCCGCCGGCCTTGCGCGAGCGCAGCAGCATCGCCTTGAGCACCGCCTCGCTGGCGAGCAGTGCGCCGCCCATGTCGGCGTACAGCGTGGGCGGCAGTTCGGTGCCGGTGACGAGGCCGCTTTCGGCGAGGTAGGTCAGGTCGTGGCCCGGCTCCTCGGCGCGCTCGCCCGGCGCGCCGACGATGGCCACCTGCGACAGCGAGGGATGGCGCGCCTGCAGCGTGGCCCAGTCGAGCTTGAGCTTGGCGAGCGCCGAGGGGCGGAACGAGGTGAGCAGCACGTCGGTGGAGGCAAGCTCGGCGTGCAGCTGCTGCTGGCCGGCCTCGGTCTTCAGGTCGAGGGCGCGGATCTCGATGCCCTCGTGCAGCGCGGCGTAGGCCGGGCGGTTGTAGAGCCCCATCGGATCGCCGCCCGGCGGCTCCAGCTTCAGGCAGGTGGCGCCCATTCGGCGGCAGCGCAGCAGCGCGGCGGGCCCGGGCAGGTTCAGCGCGAGGCTGAGGACGCGAACGCCCTCCAGCGGTGCGAAGGCTTGATCGTCGGCGGGGCTCGGCATCGGTCGTCGTCTCCGGAAGAATCGTTTCGCGCATTCTCGCCCGAGGGGCGGAGCCACCTCACGCAAGCCGCGAAAGCACGGCACGCGTAGCATGTGCCGGTGGCGGCGCGTGCCGCCTCTCATCGACGAAGGAGACGATTGATGTTCGAGACTTCCCTCATGAGCGGCCAGCGCATCCTGGTGACCGGCGGCGGCACCGGCCTCGGCCGGGCGATGGCCGAGCGCTTCCTGAGCCTCGGCGCCGACGTGGCCATCTGCGGCCGTCGCCAGTCGGTCTGCGAGGAGACGGCGGCCGAGTGGCGCAAGCAGTTTCCGCAGCGGCGCATCGACACCTTCGGCGTGGACATCCGCATCGCCCAGCAGGTCGACGAGATGGTCGAGAGCCTGTTCCAGAGCGGCGGCCTCACGGGGCTGGTGAACAACGCGGCGGGCAATTTCGTCTCGCCCACCGAGGCCCTCTCGCCGCGCGCCTTCGACGCCATCGCCAACATCGTGTTCCACGGCAGCTTCTACGTGACACAGGCGGTGGGCAAGCGCTGGGTGGCGCAGGCCAAGTCGGGCGAATGGAAGCCGGGCGATGCTTTCCGCAGCGTGATGAGCATCATCGTCACCTGGGTCGACAACGGAAGCCCGTACGTGGTGCCCTCGGCCATGAGCAAGGCCGGCATCGAGGTCATGACCAAGTCGCTCGCGGTCGAATGGGCGCGCCACGGCATCCGCCTGAACGCCGTCGGGCCCGGCGAGATTCCGACGGAAGGCATGAGCAAGCGCCTGAACCCCGGCGAGGAGCCCGGCGCGCGCAGCAAGCAGAACAACCCGATGGCGCGCACCGGCCGCATGAGCGAGCTGCAGAACCTCGCTTCCTTCCTGATGGCGCCGG
>Ga0102595_101469_pt1 | contig 10756 bp, 11 predicted proteins | sample Araplaol_mTSA_r2_2_FD_76864 | JGI IMG/M metagenome (GOLD analysis project Ga0102595, IMG submission 76864) | Arabidopsis root microbial communities from North Carolina, USA - plate scrape MF_Col_mTSA_r2 (SPADES assembly) (version 2) | ecosystem: Host-associated > Plants > Roots > Endosphere...
CGGTCGACCGCGACAAGAAGCACCCGATGCTGTCGCACCTGATCCGCACCCACGCCTGGACCCAGGTGCTGGTGTTCACCCGCACCAAGCACGGCGCCAACAAGCTGGTCGAGCAACTGGGCAAGGACGGCGTGAAAGCCATGGCGATCCACGGCAACAAGAGCCAGACCGCGCGTACCCGCGCGCTGGCCGAATTCAAGGACGGCACGCTGCAATGCCTGGTCGCCACCGATATCGCGGCGCGCGGCATCGACATCGACCAGTTGCCGCACGTGGTCAACTACGACCTGCCAAACGTGCCGGAAGACTATGTGCACCGCATCGGCCGCACCGGCCGCGCCGGCGCCAAGGGCGAAGCGGTATCGCTGGTCTGCGTCGATGAACACGTCATGCTGCGCGACATCGAACGCCTGATCAAGGTTACGCTGCCGCGCGAAATCATCGCCGGCTTCGAACCGGATCCGAACGCGAAGGCGCAACCGATCCAGCTGCGCAGCGGCGTCGGCCGCCATACCAACCGTCCGCCGCGCCAGGGCGGCAACGGCAATGGCGGTAATGGCGGCGGCAACCGCAGCCAGAACGGCCAGGGCAAGCCGCGCGTCGCCGCCAACGGCAACGCTGGCGCACCGCGCGCTGCGGCGCCGGCCGGCATCCGCCGCGACGCCCGTCCAGGCGGCAGCCCAGGCGGCGCGCGCCCATCCAACGCCCCGCGCAACCGCCCTCCCCGCTAAGCCTGGCAAGCCCGCTATAATCGCGGGCATGCCACAGTTCGCAGCCAACCTGTCCATGCTGTTTACCGAAGTGCCGTTCATCGAGCGCTTCGGGCTGGCACACGCGGCAGGCTTCAAGGGCGTGGAATTCCTTTTCCCTTACGCCTTCGATTCCGACGACATCAACGAGCGCCTGCAGCGCTACCAGCTGCAACTGGTGCTGCACAACCTGCCGCCGGGCGACTGGCAGGCGGGCGAACGCGGCATGGCTTGCGATCCGCGCCGCTTCGAAGAGTTCCAGGACAGCGTCGGCCTCGCCCTGGAATACGCCAGGGAGCTGGGCACGCCGCGCCTGCATTGCATGGCCGGCATCGTGCCCGGCGGGCTGGCGCCGGAACGGGCGCGCGAAGCCTACATCCGCGCCCTGCAATACGCCGCCGACCAGTTCGCGCCGCACGGCATTGACGTGCTGATCGAGCCGATCAACCATTTCGACATGCCCGGCTACTTCCTGAACCATAGCCGCCAGGCGCTCGACATCATGTCCGAAGCCGCGCGCCCCAACCTGTTCCTGCAATACGACATCTACCACATGCAGCGCATGGAAGGCGAACTGGCCAACACCATCCGCGCCTGCCTGCCCAACATCCGCCACATGCAGCTGGCCGACACGCCGGGCCGCCACCAACCGGGCACCGGCGAGATCAATTATCCATTCCTGTTCGGCCTGCTCGACGAGCTCGCTTACCAGGGCTGGATCGGCTGCGAATACGTGCCGGCATCCGGCACCGAAGACAGCCTGGCCTGGCTGGCGCCGTATTGGCGTGACTGAGCTGCGCGCCTGACCTTTGCGCTGGCGCAAACGCGCGCCAGGCGCCGAGGCGCAAGATGGTCCCTGCCGCCCGAGGAGACCACCATGAAACGCTACCTGTGCATCCTGTTGTGCTTGCTACTGGCCGCCTGCGCCAGCAATCCACGCCTGCAAGAAGTGCGCGCCCTCGCCGACGACGCGCCCAAGCTGGCCACTTTCAACGACCTCAGCCAACGCTTCCGCGATACTTTCCAGCGCGAGCAGCCCTACCTCAGCGCCGCGGCCATCCAGCGCGAACAGGCGATCGACCGCAAGCGCCACGAGGCCTACCCCGATTTCATCGCGCTGCAAGCGGCGGCCACCACCTACCTGCGCGCGCTCGGCGCCATGGCCGGCGGTACCACCTTCAATTACGGCGAGCAGGTCAAGCAGATGTCGGCCAGCATCAAGGCCTGGCCCGACACCGGCCTGACCGACCGCCACGTCAATGCCTATGCCGGCCTGGTGCGCCTGCTGCTGCGCGCCGCCACCGCACGCGAACAGGACAAGGCGGTGCAAGCCATGCTGCGCGAAGGCTACGAGCCGATGCAGGGCACGCTCGACGCGATGCACACCCTGCTGCGCTATTTCAACAAGAACCACGATAACGAACAACGCATCGTGCTGGGCATGCTGGACGTGGAAATCCCGTATGCCGATGCGCCGCGCGAGCGCCTGCTGGCGGCGCTGGCCCGTTCGCACCAGCAGGAAAAACTGCGCGAATACCGCCTGCTGGGCCTGCGCCACACGCTGGCGGCGCAACACATCGACGCCCTCCGCGAACGCCACGCGGCGCTGTATCGCGGCCTCGATCCGCTGCCGGCCGTCGAGGCCGCGCCCCCGGCCATCCCATCCGCCATCGCCAAAGGAGCCCAGCCATGAGCCTGACCGCCGCCCTTCCGCACGACCTGGAAACGCTGGCCGACAGCCTGTCCGCCAGCGCCGACGAACTGCACCAGCGCATCATGCGCGGCATCCGCCAGCAGCAGCGGCTGGAAGGCGGCAATGGCCAGGGCGGCGCGATGCCGCTGACGCACGGTGCGGCCCAGGCCCTGTTCGAAAACGAAGTCGCGCTGCGCCAGCAAGCCAACAGCCTGTACGTCGATGCCGCCAGCCATTCGCTGGAAGGCATGGGCGTCACCGTGCCCGAACTGCTGCGCCTGGCCGCCGAAGCGCGCGACACCATCCGCCGTATCGACCGCGTCAAGGAGCTGGCCGGCTTGAGCGCCGACCTGCTGGCGGTGGCGGCGGCGATCGTGGCGGCGCGGCCGGAACACCTGGCAGCGCCGCTGGAGAGCCTGAAAAAGCAGCTGGCCGCACGGCATGCACGCGAGAGTGCGTAAATAACGCAGCAGGCATACAATGGTCTTCCGAACAATGAATTCGTGGAGACCGCCATGGGCCTGTCGCCGGATCAGCTTGCATCATTGCAAGCCGCGCTGGAGCAACGCAAGCTAGCACTTTTGCAGCAGCTTGCCGGCCGCATGGACGGCGAGCTGGCGCGCGTTCCGGCAGTCGAGGAAATCGAAACCTCGCCGGCCGACAGCGCCAGCAACCGCACCCTCAACCAGCTCGAGCTGGAAGCCGACGAACACAAGCAGGCCCAGCTCAGCAGTATCCGGCACGCCCTGGCCAAGATCGACGAAGGCAGCTACGGCCTGTGCGACAACTGCGGCAATGAAATCCCGTTCTCGCGCCTGAACGCCCGGCCGGAAGCGCCGCTGTGCATCGCTTGCCAGACGCGGCTCGAGAAAGCGACCGCTGCCCTGCGCTGAGGCAAAGCCATGGCCTACAAAACCATCCTCGTGCATGTCGATGAAGCGCCGCACAGCGCGGCGCGCATCCTGCTGGCCGGCGAGCTGGCACTGCAGGATGGCGCCCATGTCATTGGCGTGGCCACCACCGGCATTTCGCGCTTCCTGTACCAGAACGAAACGGTGGACGACAAGGATCCCAACCTGGCGCGCCACCTCGACATCCTGCGCGAGCGCGCCGGCCACGCGCTGGCCGAATTCGCGCCGCGCCTGCAGGCGCTGGGCGTGCAATCGCTGGAGCAGCGCATCCTCGACGATGAACCGGCCGCCGGCCTGAGCCTGCTGGCGCGGCATGCCGACCTGGTGATCGTCGGCCAGCTGGCGCCGAACGGGCGCGGTCCCGACGTGCCGGCCGAAGTGCTGGCCGGCAGCGGCAAGCCGGTGCTGGTGATGCCGTTTGCCGCGCGCACCTCGAGCGCGATTGCCGTCAGCAGCGATGGCGTGGCCAGCCCGGGTGGGCCGGCGCCGGCGCGGCATATCCTGGTCGGCTGGAATGCCAGCCGTGAAGCCGGCCGCGCCTTGCAGGACGCGCTGCCGCTGCTGCGCCGGGCCGACAGCGTGACCGTGGCCATCTATGATGCCGAGGCGCGCCCCGGCGTGTTTGGCGAACCGCCTGGAACCGACGTGCTGGCCTGGCTGGAACGGCATGGCGTGATGGCGAAGCTGGTGCTGGGGCAAAGCGAGCGCCAGGGCATCCTGAAGCGCCCCGGCAACGTGGGCGAGCAGTTGCTGGCACTGGCCGGTGAGCGCGATTGCGACTTACTGGTGATGGGGGCGTACGGGCATTCGCGCTTCCGTGAAACGCTGTTGGGCGGGGTGACACGCAGCGTGCTCGATAGCATGACGCTGCCACTGCTGATGTCGCATTAGTCTCCGGACAGCCAGTCCTGGCTGCGGATCTTGGCCACCTGGCGCATTGCCAGCCACTTCCAGATCTGCAGCGCATCTTCCTGCTTGCAGCTCATATGGCGCGGCGTGGCAAGGGCGATTTCGCAATCGCGGTCCGACCACTCCTCAAAGCGCACGGCGCCGTTCTGCTCGACTTCGACCTGGTACATCAGGCCGTCGTCGTAACCGAACTTCAGGGTGGCGCTGCCGGGAATGCCATCGGGGCCGTGGATCTTGCCGCCGTACACATCCGACAGTGCCGCCACCAGTTGGGCTTCGGTCGGCGCCGAAACATCGCGGCGGTCCGGCCGCGAAAGTACTACCCATGCCTGTGTCATTGGCCCTCTCCCCCTCAGAACAAAGCGATAGCTCTTGTGGCAGATGATGTACTGGACGGCACGGCGTGGTCATGATCCACGTCTAGTTCGCTGCTTTTATTGTAGCAACTATCATACCGAAAATTACTTTTCACACAGGGGGCGTTTGCATTCCGCAACAGGCCGCTCAGACAAATTGCGGGACTGACAAGGGATTGAAGTCTTTCCAGTCGCCGTTCTCGATAATGCCCTGTGCGCGCTCGATTTTTTCAGCCCCTTGCTGGCGCATCAGGTCGATTGCGCGCGCCTCTTCCCCGGCCTCGACGGCAACGGCGACCATCATGCCGGAGTGGCGTGGCGGCGGCCCCGATTCCTCTTTTTCTTTCATCTCGGAAAAACTGTACAGCGAGCCGACGTGCGCCCCCACCAGGCCGCCCAGCACCGGGCCCACCGGGCCGGTCAGCGGAATGGTGGCCGCGCCCAGTGCCGCGCCGACTGCCGCCCCGGTCACCTCGCCTTTGGCCACCGCGCCTGGCGTCTGCTTGGCGCCCGGCGACTCGGCGCGGTCGCCGCCCGTCGGGATCACATTGTGCTGCCCGGGCGGGTTGTTGAAGAAGCTCGTGACGCGCCCGGCATCGAAGCCGGCCGCCTTGAACGCTGCGCACACATCAAGCGCGGTTTCCTGCAACTGGAAATGTCCAGCAATAATCGTGGTCATGGCGTTTCCTCCAAAAGCTCTAGCCTGCCCAAGCCTGGGTTTTATGACTGTTAGCTATCGCACGCGCACCTTTTCTATTTCCCGCCGTATAATCAGACCGTCCATACCAGATGCCACTTTGACATGAGTAGCTTCCACGTCGAAAGGTCTGTCGAGCATGCGCTGTCCGAACTGCTGGACGGCCACCCCGTTGCGACCTTTGTCATCGACGTCAACCATGTCATCACCCACTGGAACAAGGCCTGCGAACACTTGCTGGGCTGGGGCACGCATGAAATGGTGGGCACGCGCCAGCATTGGCAAGCCTTCTACACCAAGCCGCGCCCCCTGCTGGCCGACCTGATCGTCGACAACATCGATCCCGCCACCGACCGCAATTTCCGCGACAAGTACAAGCCTTCCTCCCTGATCGACGGCGCTTACGAGGAAGAAGACTTCTTCCCCAACCTCGGGGCGGCCGGGCACTGGCTGCAATCGACGGCGGCGCCCTTGCGCGGGCACGACGGCAAGCTGGTGGGCGCGATCCAGAGCCTGCGCGACGTGACCGAGCGGCGCGTCGCGGAAAACGCCTTGCGCCGCGCGCACGACAACCTGGAGCAGACCGTGCGCCAGCGCACCGCCCAATTGGCGGAGGACATCCGCCAGCGCCAGAGCGCCGAAGAGGAGCTGCGGCGCCGCAACATCGAACTGACCGAACTGAACGAAACCCTGAGCCGCACGCAGCAGCAGCTGGTGCAGTCCGACAAGCTGGCCTCGATCGGCCAATTGGCGGCCGGCGTGGCGCACGAAATCAACAACCCGATCGGCTACATCTTTTCCAATTTCGGCACCCTGCAAAGCTATCTCGACAGCCTGTTCTCCATGCTGGACGCCTACCAGGAAGCCGAGGCTGCCATTGTCGATCCGGCCGTGGCGGCCCGCCTGCGCGCCATGCGCGACCAGGTCGAGCTGGGCTTCCTGCGCACCGATATCCCGACCCTGATGCAGGAATCGAAGGAAGGCATCGTGCGCGTGCGCCACATCGTGCAGGACCTGAAGGACTTTTCACGCGTCGACAGCCAGCAGGAATGGGTGTGGGCCGACCTGCGCCAGGGCATCGACTCCACCCTCAACATCGTCAGCAACGAAATCAAGTACAAGGCCGACGTGGTGCGCGAATACGACGAGATTCCGGATATCGAATGCCTGCCGCTGCAGCTCAACCAGGTGGTGATGAACCTGCTGGTCAACGCTGCCCACGCCATCGGCTCTATGCGCGGCCGCATCGAGATCCGCACGGGCTGCGACGGTGAGCAGGTCTGGTTCAGCGTGAGCGACAACGGCAGCGGCATCGCGCCGGAAAACCTGGGCCGCATCTTTGATCCATTCTTCACCACCAAGGAAGTCGGCAAGGGAACCGGCCTCGGCCTGTCCCTGTCCTACGGCATCGTGCAAAAGCACCAAGGCCGGATCGAGGTCGAATCGGCCCTCGGCAAAGGCACCACGTTCCGCGTCTCCCTGCCCAAGAAGCGCCCACCCACCGAGCAGAAGGAAGCCACTGTATGATGACCATCCTGTGCGTCGACGACGAGCCGAATATCCTCTCCTCCCTGCGCCGCCTGTTCCGCGGCAAAGGCTACGAGGTGCTGACGGCCATCAGCGGTGCGCAGGGGCTCGAATTGCTGGAGCAGCAGCCGGTCGACCTGGTCATTTCCGACATGCGCATGCCGGAAATGGACGGCGCCCGCTTCCTGGCCCAGGTGCGCGAACGCTGGCCCAATACCGTGCGCCTGCTGCTGACCGGCTACTCCGACGTGCAGTCGATCCAGGACGCCATCAACTGCGGCGAGATTTACCGCTACATCACCAAGCCCTGGGACGACAACGATATCCTGCTGATCGTGCGCCACGCGCTGGAGCGGCACCAGCTCGAGCTGGAAAAGCAGCGCCTGGAAGCGCTCACCCTCAAGCAGAACGAGGAGCTGAAGTCACTCAACGCCGGCCTGGAACAGAAGGTCGAGGAGCGCACGCGCCAGCTCAAGGCCAACTTCCTGACCACCATCAAGATCCTGTCCAGCATTGCCGAGATGCGCGGTACCGGCCAGACCGGCCAGACGCGCCAGGTGGCCGAACTGGCGCGCAAGATGGCGGCCCAGCTCAAGCTCGACATGAACGAGGTGCAGGACGTGTTCATCGCCGCCCTGCTGCACGACCTGGGCCGCATCGGTTTTTCCGACGACATGTTGCGCACCCCGATGACCATGCTGCAGGGCGCCGACCTGGCGCAATTCCGCAAGCACCCGGTTTCCGGCGCGCAGCTGCTGATGCCGCTGACCGACATGGCCGGCGTGGCCGCCATCGTGCGCCACCAGATGGAGCGCTTTGACGGCCAGGGCTTCCCGGACAAGCTGGCCGGCTTTGCGATCCCGATCGGCTCGCGCATCCTGACGCTGGCGATCGACTACTACAACCTGCAGCAAGGGGCCCTGGTGCAACGCCACCTGCGTCCCGAGGAAGCCAAATCGCTGGTGATGGATGGCAGCGGCAAGCGCTATGATCCAGCCGTGGTGCAAGCCTTCCGCCAGGTGGTCGACGGCGGCATCCGCGGCCTGCCCGAAACCACCGACGTCGAATTGCTATCGGGCGAACTGGTGCCGGGCATGGTGCTGTCGCGCGACGTGGTCAGCCGCGACGGCCTGATGCTGCTGGCCTCGGACCATGTGCTCAATGAACGCATGATCCAGCAACTGCAGGACTTCGAGAAAAAGAGCGGCCACCGCCTGCCTATCTGGGTTCAGCGGGGCGCAGCGGCAGGTCCACGGTAAACGCCGAGCCCTTGCCGGGCTCGGAAATCACACTGATGCGGCCGCCGTGCTTGTTCACCACGCCGTAAGCCAGGTACAGTCCCAGCCCGGTACCGCTGCCCACCGGCTTGGTGGTGAAGAAGGGATCGAAAATGCGCCCCAGGTTCTCAGGCGGGATGCCGACGCCGTTGTCCTGGATGCGCACATGCACGGCTTCGCGGTCGGCGCTGGTGACGATGCGGATGATGCCCTGGCCGGGAATGGCGTGGATCGCGTTCAGCAGGATGTTGCGGAATACCTGGTTCAACTGGCCGGGCAGGCCGCGCACCGGCGGCAGCTTGCCATAGTGCCGGTCGACCTTGGCCTTGAAGCGCAACTCATTGGCCAGCGCATTCAGGGTGCTCTCCAGGCCCTCGTGCAGGTCGGTTGGCTGCCATTGGCTGTCGCCTGCCTCCGAGAAGTCTTTCAGCGCCTGCACGATGTCGCGCACGCGGCGCAGCCCATCCATCGACTCGCGCAGCAGGGCTTCCGTATCTTCCTTCATGAAGTCGAAATCGGCCTTGCTGCGCTGTTCCGCCGTGGCGCTTTGCTCAACCAGCTCGAACAGGGTGTCGGCATAGCTTTTCAGGGTGCCGATATTCGAGGTGACGAACCCGACCGGGTTGTTGATTTCATGCGCCACGCCGGCCGCCAGCTGGCCGATCGAGGCCATGTTCTGCGCCTGCACCAGGGTTTCTTCCATCTGCTTGCGGTCGGTGATGTCGGTCAGCGAGCCGATCACCTCCAGCGGCGCCCCCTGCTCGTCGCGGATCAGGCGTAGCTGGTCGTGCATCCACAGGTAGCGGCCGTCGGCGGTGCGGAAGCGGTATTCGTAGGCTTTCTCGCCTTCGCTGAAAATCTGCGCCAGGCTGGAAAAAATGTTGGGCGCATCGTCGGGGTGGATATGGTCGAACCAGAAATTGGGGTCGGCCACCATTTCTTCCGGCCGGTAGCCCAGCACGTTCAGCGCATTGGCGCTGACGAAGGTCATCTTGAAGTCGCCGCTGGGGACCGTGCTGTAGATGATGGCCGGGGTGTTGTCGACCAGGTATTTCAGGCGCTGCAGCGGATCGGCCGGTTCGCTGGCGCGGGCCGGCGCTTCGCTGGTGATGAAATCGAAGTCTTCGAATTCCATGGGCGCCCTGGGGTTCTCCTTACCAGTCGGCCCAGGCGAACGACCGCACGGGCATTGGCATCGACAGGAAGGCCGGTTCCGGCGCGGGCGGCGGCGGTGCCGCCAGCCAGTCACGGGGATCGACCCGGTAATACTTTTGCAGCTCGCCGTACAGGGCCGCATGGCGCTCGGCCAACTGCCATGGCCGCGTGAAGAAGGTTTCCGTCACCACGGCAAAGAATTCTGCCGGGCTGGTGGCGCCGTAATGGTCCAGCACACTATCCTGCCGGCCCAGCCAGGCTTCCTGGCGCAAGTTGGCATAATCGCGCGACAGCACATCCGACCAGCTGCGGTAGCTGTCCGGGCTGCCCAGGTAAGGCGCGCCGTTATTGCTGCCCGATTCACTGTCGAGCTGGTGGGCGAACTCATGCAGCACGACGTTGTTGCCGCCCTGCCAGTCCAGCGTGCCGCGCTCGACATCGTCCCACGACAGCACGATGCGGCCGTCGCTCCACGATTCGCCCAGCATCTGCCGGCGCGCCGGCGTAATGACGCCGCCCGCCCCCACTTCGTCGCGGTTGGCGATGAAGGCGCCGGGATAAACCAGGATGGTGTGCAGGGAACGATAGACCTTGCTCGGCTTGTTCAGCAACAGCAGGCAAGCCTGGGCGGCAATGGTGATGCGCATCGCATCGCTCACCTCGAGGCCGGCGCAACCGACGAACTTTTTCTGGTGCAGGAACTGCACCACCATGCGCTGCAACTGGCGCTGCATGTCCGGCGCCAGTTTGCGATAGAAGGGAATACTGCGTTCCAGCGTGGCCTGCCCGGCCGCAGCCAGGGGCCGGGCCAGCGCCCGCCGCAAGGTCCAGCGTGGATACACGATCGGCGCCGCGATACCCAGCGCCGTCAAGATAAGCAAAACCCAAGCGTCCATGATGCCGTCCATAACAGAACTCGTTCCGCCACAGATGGGGCTGGTTAATGGCATTTCAACATGCCATCAATGGAAGCTTATCACTGTTCCGGCTTAAGGCATGGCCTTTTGCAGGGAGCTCGGGGCGCCAAACAGGGCTGCTACCAGCGGGTCGCGCTGGACCGGGCCGCGGTTGACACGGATCGCATAATGGGTATCGTCGGCCAGGATATGGAAGTGCCGGCCATTGCCTGCCATGCTCTGCTCGCGCAGGCTGGGGCGTTCCTTGCGCGGTGGCGCGCCTTCGCGCTTGGGCTGGGCGATCGCTGCCAGGAAGGCTTGCACGCGTTCGGCGTCCGGGGTCAGCTGGTAGACCGCCTTGCCCAGGTAGGTGGCCGTGCCTTCTATATAGCGAGCCAGTTCGATCACGCCTGCTTCGCGCAGGTCGCGGATGTATTTACGGGCACCCGACGGCGAAAACTTCAGGAACCAGGCGATTTCGTCCGCCAGCATTTCGTGGTTTTGTAATTCCGCCACCAGTTTCTGCATATTTTCGATGCGGCGCAGGGTCGCCGAGGTGGATCGGACGCGCTCGATCGGGGCTAGC
>Ga0102595_101472_pt1 | contig 10711 bp, 15 predicted proteins | sample Araplaol_mTSA_r2_2_FD_76864 | JGI IMG/M metagenome (GOLD analysis project Ga0102595, IMG submission 76864) | Arabidopsis root microbial communities from North Carolina, USA - plate scrape MF_Col_mTSA_r2 (SPADES assembly) (version 2) | ecosystem: Host-associated > Plants > Roots > Endosphere...
GGATGTCAGCAAGATCAACCTCTACCTGGACGACGTGTGGGTGGCCAAGGACGGCGGCCGCAACCCGGACTACAAGGAAGAGCAGGGCCAGCGCGTAATGAAGCAAAGCGAAATCACCGTGCGTGTGAAACTGGCGCGCGGCAGTGCCGCCGCCACCGTCTACACCTGCGACCTGTCGCACGACTACGTGTCGATCAACGCCGACTACCGTTCCTGAGCGGATGTCGAACCAACTCGACCAATTCCTCAAGCGCGCCGAGGCCTTGCTGGCGCGCGTGGAAGCGATCCTGCCGCCGGCTGCTGCCATGCCGGACTGGCAGGCGTCCACTGCCTTCCGCTGGCGCAAGCGCAACGGCGTCGGCTACCTGCAGCCGGTGCCGCGTCCAGCGCAAATCGCCTTCGACGACTTGCAGCACATCGGCCGCCAGAAGGCGCAGATCGAGCAGAACACGCGCCAGTTCGTGGAAGGCAAGCCGGCCAACAACGTGCTGCTGACCGGTGCGCGCGGCACCGGCAAGTCTTCGCTGATCAAGGCTTGCCTGGCGGCGTTCGCACCGCAGGGCCTGCGCCTGATCGAAGTCGACAAGGCTGACCTGCATGACCTGCCCGACATCATGGACCTGGTGGCCGGCCGCCCGGAACGCTTCGTGGTGTTCTGCGACGACCTGTCTTTCGAGGAAGGGGAGAGTGGCTACAAAGCCTTGAAGGTGGCGCTGGATGGCTCGGTATCCGCCGTGATCGACAATGTGCTGATCTACGCCACGTCCAACCGCCGCCACCTGATGCCCGAGCGCATGTCCGACAATGCCAGCTACACGCATGACGAGGACGGCGACCTGCACCCGGGCGAAACGGTGGAGGAAAAGATTTCGCTTTCCGAGCGCTTCGGCCTGTGGCTGTCGTTCTACCCGTTCAAGCAGGACGACTACCTGGGTATCGTGGCGCACTGGCTGGCGGCCTTCGGCTGCAGCGTGCCGCAGATCGCCGACGCCCGCACCGAGGCCCTGCAATGGGCGCTGCAGCGCGGCTCGCGTTCCGGCCGGGTGGCCTGGCAGTTTGCGCGCGATTACGCCGGGAGGCTGCCATGAGCGTGCGTCCCATCGATGTAGCAGTCGGCATCCTGATGCAGCCGAACGGCGACGTCCTGCTGGGGCAGCGCCCGGAAGGCAAGCCCTATGCAGGCTACTGGGAATTCCCGGGCGGGAAAGTCGATCCGGGCGAAACCATCCTCGAAGCGCTCAAGCGCGAATTCGTGGAGGAACTGGGCATCCATATCCAGAGCGCGGAGGAATGGTGCGGCGTGGAGCATGTCTACCCGCATGCCCACGTGCGGCTGCACTTTTTCATCAGCCGCGAATGGACGGGCGAACCGCAAAGCCTGGAGGGCCAAGCTTTTGCCTGGCAGGGAACGGTCGGCGTTGAGCCGCTGCTGCCAGCCACCATCCCATTGCTGGAGTGGCTGGACCGGGTGCGCCACGGGGGCGGGTAGCAGCACGCAGCAAGGGGCCCGGCCGGGGTCAAGGACGCCAGCGCGCCGGGAGTTCTTCCGCCAGCAGCATGGCGCGCAGTGTTGCCCGCGCATCTTCCAGATCGGGGGCGCGGGCAGAGCGCTCTTCCGGCACCCATAGCACGTACCAGTTCCTGTCCATCGCCAGCGGTTCCGGATGCAGTGCGGGCCACGTGCCATGCTTTAGCACCTGCTGCATCGTCGCCGGATAGTGGCTGGCGCGGCCCCAGCCCTGGTTGCCGCCGTATTTTGCCGTCTTCGAGCGCGACAGCTTGCGCGCCAGTTGTTCGAAATCGGCGCCGTCCTTCAACTGTGCCAGCACGGCACGCGCATCGTCCTCCGACTCCAGCTCAATCAGGTATATCAGGAATTCGCGTTGGGTCTCAATCTGCGCGCGCAGTTTGGCATACAGGCCCTCGATAGCGGCCGGGCCGATCGCCTCGGCGTCGAAGTCGAGCCCAACCTGGATCGGGGCCGTACCGGCTTCGGTGGCATCGAAGCGACAGCGCTTGAGCAGCGCCATGGCGCGTTTGTCGACGTCGGCCATGCCGCTGCTTTGCGCAACACGAATGTCGGACGGCGCGCCCGCCGTCACTGCCGATACCGCCAGCGTCAGTTTGCGCTGCGGGCTGCCGGAGTCGACCACCGTGAACACCTTGGAACGCAAACAAGACGGGTCAACCGGGCCGTGCGCCGTTTGGGCTTGCACCAAACCGGCAAAGGCAAGCGGCACCGCACAGGCGAATGGCTTCAGCAAGATGGCCCCGCGAAGCTTGGCTCGATTGCTACGCCGGTATCCTTGCTGGTATCTTCGCGCACGATTTCCATACCGCACTTGCCGGCGTCAGCCAATATACCGTTGACGATCAGGTCCACTCCTTTGCGCGGGATCACGCTGGCACGCGAGATGCAGGTCGACACCACCTGATAGCCGCTAATGGAAATGTAATTGACCAGGCCGATGCGTTCGCCCGCTGGCACGCTGGTGGTGCGTAATGGGCCATCTTCCTTGATCGGCAACGAGAACATTTTGCCGCCCTTGCATAGGTAGGGCTTGCCCCAGCCGAGCAGGGTGATTTTGGCTTGCGCCTCTTCCGGTGCAGGCCGATAGTCCGGGATCGAGCTGCATGCCGCGAGAAGCAATGGGGACATCAGGAGTGCGGCGCGCAGGCCGCGTGGCAGGATTGGCATGGACGGGTTCCTCAGATTTTCTTTTCTTTGCCGCTATCGATCACTGGCTGCAGGTCGGCGAGCACGGCGCTGGTTTCCTGGGCGCCGCGGCGCGGCGCATCCAGCAGCAGCACGAAGGTGGTGGCGCTTGGCTTGTTCTGGATGGAGCCGACCAGTGGGCGATAGGACGGTACGTCGCGCGCTGCGTTAATCAGCGTGTCGTACATGATGAAATATGGCTTGCCTTTGGCCTTTGCCACTTCGGCGCAGCGGTAAGTGACGTATTGCGCGGCCAGTTCCATCGAGGTGTAGCCATTGCCGGAAAATTCCACCAGCTCCATCTTGCCTGGGCCATGGACTTCGGCGTGGCCGCCAGTCAGGCTGCCTGAACCGCTTTGATAAGGGGTGGCGCAGCCGGCAAGGGCAAGGCAGGCCAGCAGCCCTGAAATGCGTTGAATCATTGAAAACTCCGCATGTAAAATTGATAATTTTAGCAAGCTGCTTGCTAAATTGCAAATTGGAAGTCTTTTCGACTGGCGGACGGGTCCTTTCCCGGTCCAGGCTGCCGGCCTGCCGTGTCACCCTGACTTCTCCCTCCTATTTGCATCGATATTGCTACCTACTAGCAGTAATTTCGTCTATTTTGTAATTCTGACATCATTGATAAAATCCCTAGATTTTGTTGTATTAAAGTAATATTTATTGATTATTTGGCAGTGAGGCGGCATAATGCCGGTCGCTTTTAATTTACTAGGGAGAGAACTCAATGAAAGCTGCTGTTGCCATCGCTATGGCCCTGACCCTGGCCGGTTGCGCCACCGCCTACCAGCCACAACTGGCTGCACCGACCGCCATCCTGGCGCCGACCCCAATCGCCGGCAATTCCGGCAAGTACATGTCCCCGTTCACCGAAGACGGTACGGTGGCCCCATGGGTCGAAAAAGGCCGCGCAGCCAGCACCGGTTCCGCCGTGGGCGGCTTCCTGGGCGCCCAGGCTGGCCAGAAACTGGCAGGCAGCATTCCTTTCGTAGGCGGCATCCTGGGCCAGAGCATCGGCGAATCCGCCGGCCGCGCAGCTGCCATCAGCATGTCCGGCGGCGAAGAGTTCATCCGCAACAACTCCGACATTTCCTTCAACAGCGTGCAAGACCTGGCGGTGTACATGTACGCCAAGAACTCCTCGCACAAGGATTACGCTGAAGCCCTGAAGCTGACCCAGGAAATCTACCCTGAGCTGAAGACCGCTTACTTCGCCGCCATCTCGAACGCATCGCGCAAGCAATAAGGACCGCACCATGAAACTGACCGCAATCGTGGCGCTTGCCGGCGCCGCCTTGCTGGCCGGTTGCGCCACTTCCAACGTGGACAACTCGGCTGGCCGCAAGACCGTGTACCAGGATGTATCGAGCCAGTCGGCCACCGTGGCCGGCGTGGGCGTGGAGTCGCAGGACGTGGTGTCGATGACCGACAAGATGATCCGCGACATCCTGTCCAACCCGCAGATCGCCGGCCGCAGCACCCCGGCGCGCATCATCATCGACTCGGCCTACTTCAGCAACGACAGCTCGTCGCGCCTGAACAAGAATGCCATCACCGACCGCCTGCGCGTGGAACTGAACCGCGCTGCCAACGGCCGCCTGGTGTTCGTCGCGCGCCACTACGGCGACATGGTGCAGAACGAGCGCGACGCCAAGCGCAGCGGCCAGACCGATGCCGGCACCATCCGCAGCACCAAGGCCACCGCCGGCGGCGACTTCCGCCTGGGCGGCCGCATCACCTCGATGGACGCCGCCTCGACCACTTCGGGCAATGTATCGCGCTACCACCAGATCACGTTCGAACTGATCGACCTGGAGTACGGCACCATTGCTTGGAGCGGCCTGTACGAGTTCAAGAAAGAAGCGCGGGATGACGTCATCTACCGCTAAGCGGGCGCTGCGCGGCCTGATGCGGGCCGCGCTTACCGTGCCGCTGGCACTGCCGCTGGTAGCGCAGGCCGACTATGCGGCGGAACTGGGCAAGCTGAAGTCGGCCAAGCCGAACGATGCCACCCTGGTGACGCTGCAAGCCGGCCTGGCGGCGTTTTCGGAAAACAAGATGCCGGAAGCGACCCGCCACTTCGACCTGGCGCTGGACGTCATCGAAGGCATGTTCGCCGATACCGAATCCGCCGCCAAGGCGCGTTCGCTGTGGTATGCCGAAGGCGCCAAGGAATTCAAAGGCGAGCCCTATGAACGGGCCATGGCCTTTTACTACCGCGGCCTGGCCTACCTGGCCGACGCGGATTACGAGAATGCGCGGGCATCGTTCCGCTCCGGCCTGCTGCAGGATGCGTTCGCGGAAGAGCAGCAATACCGCGCCGACTTCACCAGCCTGATGCTGCTGGAAGGCTGGGCCAACCAGCTGGCCGGCGACCAGGCGCAGGCGCAGGACGCGTATGCCGAAGTGGCGCGCGCCAAGGCCGGCTGGCAAGCGCCGCCGGCCAACGCCAACCTGCTGGTGGTGGCTGAGCTGGGCGGCAGCCCGCGCAAAGTGGCCGACGGCATCGACAACCACGAAATCCGCTACTTCAAGCCGAAACGCACGCCGGAGCGCCAGGTGCGCGTCCAGCTGGACGGCCAGGCCGTGCAGCCGGTGCTGGTGGAAGACGTGTATTACCAGGCGTCCACCCGCGGCGGCCGCGCCATCGACAGCATCATCGCCGGCAAGGCCAGCTTCAAGCAGACCACGGCCGATATCGGCATGGCGGCCACCAATGTCGCCAATGAACTGAAGGTGTATGCACCGGCGGTGGGCAGCAGCGGGCGCGCCCTGGGCGGCCTGGTGGCAGTGGGTGCCATTGCTTCGATGATCTCGGCCAATGTGCAGCCGCGCGCCGACGTGCGCTACTGGAACAACCTGCCGGAAACCATTCATATCGCGGCGCTGAACCATGGCGGCCTGCCGGGCAATGTGCAAGTCAGCCTGCTCGACGAAGCCGGCAATCCGGTCGCCGCCGACAAGCTCGTTATCAATAAATGGATCGACACCAAGGGCAATATGCTGGTGTGGATCAAGAGCCGAAATTAAGAGAGGACAACATGAAAAAAATCGCTGCCGGCCTGTGCGCCTTGGCAATGCTGGCTGCCTGCCAGACCCCTTACCAGGAAGGCGCCCAGATGGGCGTACGGGTACAGGACCAGAACGCGCCTAACGCGCGCATCCAGTACGACCAGGTGGTAATCCTGGACAAGCAGCTGCAAAACAGCAAAGCGGGCAAGATCGCCGTCGAACAGCAGGGCGCGCGCCGCACTGCGACCGGCACCCTGAAGGTGGTGGTCATGGTACGCAACCGTACCGACTACCCGCAAGTGCTGGAAGCGCGCAGCAGCTTCTTCGACAACGGCTTCGCGCCGACCGAGAAGCCGTCCGCCTGGACCCGCGTATTCGTCGAGCCGAACGGCACCGCCAGCTACGAGGAAACCTCGATCGGCGCGCAAAACGTGGCGCACTACCTGGTTGAAGTCAAGGAGTCGCGTTGATGAAGGCAATCGTACTGGCCAGCCTGCTGGCCGTGGCCGGCCTGGCCCAGGCGCAGGTACTGGCGCCACCGCAGGCGCTGCAGCGCGGCCCTGACGCCATGTCCGGCAACGTTGATGCGCAGGAAACCCGCATGATGGCGGTGGAAACGGCGAACGACGACTTCCGCGCCTGGTACGGCAGCGCCAAGCGTCCGCCGGTGGTGCTGTACTTCAACCGCCAACTGGCCGACATGCCGTCCGGCTGGACCGGCCTGAGCCGCATGGTCATCGAGGAAGTGCAAAAGGAAGGCGGCCGCGATGCGCACGAAGACAAGCGCCAGGTCACCGTCGGCCTGCAGGTCAACACCGCGGCGCTGAAGCAGGTCAAGGGCCAGTTCGCCAAGCTGTACGAACAGTCCCTGAACCAGGAACTGAAGCGCAATGGCGTCCACATGCTGGATGGCGCCGTCCTGCACCGCAAGATGGCCGCCGACGGCCGCAGCAAGGACAGCGACATCGAGTTCGACTCGCTGAGCCGCTCGGCCCGCTTCGTGTTCGAAGTGGAACTGGTGTTCGTGGATGGCGCCTGCGAGATCCTGGCGTCGCTGAAAGAGCTGCGCAGCGGCGAAATCACCGCCAGCGTGCGCCAGCCGGTCAGCAGCCTGCAGAACGCGGTCGACATCGACCGCGCCAACAAGGCCCTGGTACAGCGCCTGATGGCTTACAAGATGATGTAAGTTGCCGCATAAAAGTCGGGGTCAGCTCTGGCAAACGGACAAATCGCGCAGCGATTTGTCCGTTTGCCAGAGCTGACCCCGACTTTTTTATTGCTTGTCTTCGTCCAGTGGATCGGTGGGGGCGGAGCCGGGGATGGTGTACTTTTCCTCGGCCCAGGCGCCGAGGTCGATCATCTTGCAGCGCTCGCTGCAGAAAGGGCGGTATTTATTGGCTTCCGTCCACTCTACCTTGGCATGGCAGGTGGGGCATTCAACGACAGTAGGCATGGTGCTTAGAAATTACAGAGGGTGAGCTCGAATGGTACATCTTCTTCCAGCGGCTTGGGTTTCAGGTCGCCGCCCTGGGAAGTAAAGCGCACCCACAGCATGTATTTGTTGGCCGAAATCTCGGGAATCGCGCCCAGCGACTGGTCAACCGACAGGCGCAGCATCTGGTAGACCTTGCCTTGCAGCATCTGCTGGTAACTTCCTGCATTGGCGATCATTTTGACCGGCGCGCCGGAATCGCGCAGCAGGCGCAACACCAGGGCCAGCGCGTCGAACAGCGGCGCCAGCGGGTTGAACCAGGTGACGATATCGTTGAAACGCTTCTCGGCCGGCTGCTTTTGCCAAGCGTAATACGACGGCAGGTCGAATTCGCAGGCGCCGCCCGGGATGATGGTGCGGCCGCGGATGCTCATCAGCCATTCATTGTCGCGCACGTTCTGGCCGGTCTTGCCTTGCGAGGCAACCAGGGCGCTCGACACGCTGTCGACTTCGGCGAGGATGGCGTCCAGCATGTCGGCCTGGACGTTCGGGTTGGAGCGGTAGCCCAGCAGGCTCTGGCGCTGGCGCTCGAGTTCCTGCAGCAGGTCGGATTTGAGGTCGGCGCGCCCGGCCACTTCCAGCATGTCGAAGATGGTGGCCAGTGCGACGTGGTGCTGCATCGGGTGTTCCTGATGCACGAAGAATTTGAATTTCTCGTATAGATCCTCCAGGCGCAGCAAGGTGCGGATGCGCTCATTGAAAGGATATTCGTAAACGATCAAAGCATCCCTCGTGTGGAAGACCTATTAATAATCTCGTGATTCTGAACTATGCGAAGCAAAATTACAAATATTGCTGATAAAAACCATGCAAACGGTCTACCTGAGGGGTTAAAGCTTCGATTCTGCCGCCATTGTCGATGACGTCGTCGGCCGCTGCCAGCCGCACTGCGCGCGGCACCTGGCTGGCCATGATGGCCCGCACCTGGTCTTCCGCCAGGCCATTGCGCGCCATCACGCGCGCCACCTGGATCTCTTCCGGGCAGTCGATCACCAGCACGCGGTTGACGCGCTGTTTCCAGCTGCCGGATTCGACCAGCAGGGGGATCGCCAGCATCACATAGTCGCCGCTGGCATCGGCGGCGGCGGCCAGGGTGGCGTCGCGGATCATGGGGTGGAGGATGGCTTCCAGCCGGCGCTTGGCGGCAGGTTCGCGGAACACCAGTTCGCGCATTTTCGTGCGGTCCATGGCGCCGTGGCTGTCGGCCATGTGGGGGCCGAACTCGGCCAGGATGTCGGGCATGGCGGCGCCATGGGGCCCGGTCAAGGCATGGGCGATCTGGTCGGTGTCGACGATGCTGGCGCCGCGGTCGGCAAACATATTGGCGATCAGGCTTTTCCCGCTGCCGATGCCGCCTGTCAGGCCGACCACGAAGCGCGCCGGCATGTCAGCCCGGTACTCCGTACAGGAAAGCGGTGATCTGCTGGCCGCACAGCAGGGCGGCCAGGCCGGCGCCGGCCAGGTAAGGTCCGAACGGGATCTGCTGGTCGAAGCCGAGACGCTTGGCGACTATCATGCTGATGCCGACCACGGCCCCGACTACCGAGGACAGCAGGATAATCACCGGCAGCATCTGCCAGCCCATCCAGGCGCCCAGGGCCGCCAGCAGCTTGAAGTCGCCGTAGCCCATGCCTTCCTTGTTGCGCACCAGCTTGTAGAGCCAGTACACGCTCCACAGCGCCAGGTAGCCGGCAACGGCGCCCAGCACGGCATCCTTCAGCGGCACGAACATGGCCTGCGTGTTGACCAGCAGGCCCAGCCATAACAGGCTGAAGGTCAGGTCGTCCGGCAGGTATTGCGTATCGAGGTCGATGAACGTCATTGCCAGCAGCAGCCAGCCGAATACCAGCACTGCCATGCCGGTCCAGCCGAACCCGAAATGCCATACCAGGCCGGCCGACAGCAGGCCGCTCAGTGCTTCGATGGCCGGGTAGCGCGCCGAGATCGGCGCCTTGCACGCACTGCATTTCCCGCCCAGTACCAGCCAGCTGATCACCGGCACGTTTTCCAGTGCCGTGATCTGGTGCTTGCAGTGCGGGCAGGCCGAGCGCGGCACCAGCAGGTTGTAGCGGTCCGGATGCGGCTCCTCTTCGTCGCGTTCGCAGGCGCATACGCTGTCGACCTCGCGTTGGATCATGATCGGCATGCGGTGGATCACCACGTTCAGGAAACTGCCGATCAACAAGCCCAGGATGCCGGCCACCACGGCGGCGGCCAGCGTTGCCGGCGGCGAGAACAGCATGAAAACGTCTTGCATGCTGGTTACACCACCGAACCGAGTTTGAAGATTGGCAGGTACATCGCGACCACCAGGCCGCCGATCACCACGCCCAGGATCACCATGATCATCGGCTCCATCAGGCTCGAGAGCTGTGCAACCGCCTCGTCCACTTCTTCTTCGTAGAAGTCGGCCACCTTGCCCAGCATAGCATCGAGCGCACCGGATTCTTCACCGATGGCCACCATCTGGGTCACCATGCTCGGGAACACGTCGGCATTCTGCATGGCCACGGTCAGGCTGGTACCGGTGCTGACTTCGTTCTGGATCCTCTTGGTCGCTTCCATGTAGACGTGGTTGCCGGATGCACCGCCCACCGAATCGAGCGATTCCACAAGCGGCACGCCGGCGGCAAACATGGTGGACAGGGTGCGGGTCCAGCGCGCCACGGTGGCTTTCAGGATCACGTCGCCGAACACCGGCAGCTTCAGCAGCAGGCGGTCCATCCTGGCCTGCATCGTTACCGAGCGCTTCCAGGTCTGGAAGAAGAAATACAGACCGGCGAACAGGCTGCCGAAGATGATGTACCAGTATCTGACGAAGTACTCCGACAGCGTCATCACGAAGACCGTCGGTGCCGGCAGGTCGGCGCCGAAACTGGTGAACACTTCCTTGAAGGCCGGCACCACCCAGATCATGATCACGGCCGTCACGATGAAGGCAACGCCCAGCACGGCGACCGGATAAGTCAGGGCCGACTTGATCTTGGCCTTGATGGCCAGCGTCTTTTCCTTGTAGATCGCAAGGCGGGTCAGCAGGTCTTCCAGGATACCAGCCTGCTCGCCGGCTGCCACCAGGTTGCAGAACAGCGGGTCGAAATACAGCGGGTATTTGCGGAATGCCATGTTCAGGCTGGTACCGGTCTCGATGTCGGCACGCAGGTCCAGCACCAGCTTGGAAACCGCCGGATTGGCATGGCCCTTGCCGACAATGTCAAAGGCCTGCAGCAGCGGCACGCCGGCCTTCATCATCGTCGCCAGCTGGCGCGTAAACAGGGTCAGGTCTTTTTCGGAGACCTTCTTGCCCGAGCGGTAGACCTTCTTCTTGATCTTGGTGGCCATGATGCCCTGGCGGCGCAGGGTCACGTTGACCACTGCCTCGCCGCCGGCGCGCATCTCGCCACGCACGGTCTTGCCGGTCTTATCCTTGCCTTCCCATGTGAAAACCTGTTCTTTTGCGGTGCCCGCAGTAGCCATATCCTAAATTCCTATTC